>QFCE01002691.1_pt1 | contig 18193 bp, 16 predicted proteins | sample 5346091 | NCBI WGS metagenome assembly QFCE01 (sample SAMN09062252, study PRJNA434731) | Human gut metagenome, whole genome shotgun sequencing project. | isolation source: stool timepoint A chromium assembly | host: Homo sapiens | collected 2015 | reverse complement strand
CATATCTATGTGCTGAAAGACGCGCTGCCGGAAGAAGAATGGCAGCGGAAGGTCGCGCGCTGCATGGACGCGCTGTACGCGAAAGCCGCGGCGATGAAGGGCCAGGTTTCTGGCGAACATGGCATCGGTCATGCCAAACGCGACTATCTGAAACAGTCGCTGGATCCGGAACAGATTGAGCTGATGAAACGAATCAAGGCCGCCTTTGACCCGAACGGGATTCTCAATCCGGGCAAAGTCATCGGCTGAGAAACAGCGAAAAGCGCTGCTCAGCAGCCCCGGCGGTACTCTCTTTCAACCTGAATCCGCAATGAAGGAAAATCAGACCCGGCTTTAAATCAAGACCCTGGAATATCCCGGGGTCTTTTTATGTTCAGAGTTTTGTTTTTCACTCAGGAAAAACAAGCGAAAACAAGCGGATTGTCTGAAAAAGCGTTGACCTGTCCCCTGGGGACTGTGTTATGCTCACAGCGAGGTGAGCGGAATGCTGCTGAAAGAAGTCATGCAAAAGAGCGGGCTGACCCGCAAACAAATCGAAATACTTCAACAAAAGGGATTGATTCATCCGGCCAGGGAAGAAAACGGATACCGCAATTATACCGAACAGGATCTGAAAACGCTGAAGCAGGTTAACTTTCTTAAGAAATTTGAGTTTACGCTGGACGAATGCCACGCCCTGTTGATCCAAGGCGACACAGCCGTTCTGGATCAGAAACGGGAACAGCTGTTGTCCCAACGCTACCGGTTGGATACCGCGCTGCAGTATCTGGATCATCTCAAGAATCCCGATACCCAGCAGATCGAGCTGGAATCGGTGGAACAAACGTTTGATCTCTACGATCAGATCAGCGCTGGTCAGCGCGGGCAGAAAATCATCCAGATGGAAAATGAAATCGTCAAAGCGCAGATATCGTTTAATAGTTTAATCGAATACACGATCGGCATCGGTTTTTCGATGACGGCGATATTGCCCCGGCTGAATCAACGCCTGACGGTTTTGATCGTGACTATGCTGCTGGTGCAGGGAATGAAGTCGTCGACGCGGTTCCGCTGGCTGATCCTGCGGGTCAGTCAGTTTTTAAGAATTATTTAGCGCAGAGTGAACGCGGAGAGGGCCGCTGAAACTCCGCGTTTTTTTTAGAATGGGAATGTGACAAAATCGTTAGTTCCCTGCAAGCCAGATCCATGGTGAAGAGAAGCCGCAGCGCGTACAATGAACAAGGAAAGTCAGTGAATCAGTGGAAAAAAACGCTTGCTTTCTGTGAAATTCAGAATATAATATGACTCAAGAAAGAAAAATAAGAAAAAAAAGAAATGAGAGGTAAGATAAAAAAGATCAGAATTTTTGAGGAAAAGGATTGACAAAGGCAATGATGTGTATTGTTGTATTACTGTTCTAATACAAAAATCTTATGAAGTTCTTTAGGAATCCTTTCGATGGGTTTAAGCCTTGGACTTTATAATGAAAAACGATTTACGCATGACAGGGAGGGAAGTTCATGTCCGAAGCTTTAATCGAGATCAGAGATCTCTGTAAAATATACAATCCGGGCGAGGTGGAGGTCCGCGCGCTGGATCACGTCAGTCTGACGATCAACCGCGGCGAACTGGTTGCGATCATCGGACAGTCGGGTTCCGGCAAATCCACGCTGATGAATCAGCTGGGCTGTCTGGATGTTCCGACTTCCGGTGATTATTTTCTGAGCGGTCAGAACGTCGCCAAGCTCAGCGATAACGAATTATCGGATATCCGTAACCGGGAGATCGGCTTTATTTTTCAGGGATTCAACTTAATTCCCAATCTGACAGCTGTGGAGAATGTCGAGGTTCCGCTGATTTACCGCGGGATCGGCAAGCGTGAACGGCGTCAGCTGGCGATATCGTCGCTGGAAAAGGTCGGACTGGGTCACCGGCTTGATCACAAGCCGTCGCAGATGTCCGGCGGTCAGCAGCAGCGCGTTGCGATCGCGCGGGCCATCGCCGCGGCCCCGCCGTTGATTCTGGCGGACGAACCGACCGGCAACCTGGATTCCGCGTCAAGCAAGGAAATCCTGCAGATTTTAAAACAGATGCACGCCAGCGGGCGCACGGTCATCCTGATTACGCATGACAACGAGATCGCCGCGCAGGCCAGGCGGATCATTCATATCCGCGACGGAAAGATTGATTCCGATACACTCAACGAGGGAGGAAAATAACGATGGACGAAAAGCAAGTGGAACTGATTGAAGTTGAAACGCTGAAACCGGAAAAGAAACCGGAGAAAAAGAAACAAAAACGGAAATTGACGATGCTGAAGAAGAAAACATTCATTCTCGGCGCGGTTGGACTGTTAGTCCTGTATATCGTCGTTTCCAATCTGACGCGCAAGCCCCCGCTGCCTGCCGTCGCGGTGACGCCGGTGACGCGGGGCAATATTGAACAGACGCTGGATACCAGCGGTCTGGTTTCCTCCTTATCGGAGAAGACGTATTTTTCGCCGGTCAGCGCCAACATCGCAAAGCTTCCGGTCGCGGTCGGCGATAATGTCAGTGCAGGCGATCTGATCGTCGGCTACGATCTGGATTCGATTCAGGAACAGGTGCAGAAAGCCAATCTGGAGCTGACGGCCGCCCGCAGCGGATATCACGACAGTCTGAACAAAAGCAACGAGAAGGCCGACGAATACAGCCAGGCCAAGCACGACGCTGAAAAGCTTTATGCCGAGGCTAACGATCTGCGCAGCAAGGTGGCCGGACTGAAGGATCAGCTGGCCCAGGCGCAGAAGGAACAAGCCGGGCAGGAAGCCAACAATGCGGTCAACCAGCAGAAAATTGCCGAGCTGCAGAAGGAAGCGGCCGATCTGGAAACGGAGCAAGCCCTGCTGGAGCCGCAGATTGCCGAGAAGCAGCGGCAGATTGCCGAGAAACAGGCGGAGCTGGATGCGCTTGTCAATCAGCCGGAAACGGATTCTTCAGCCAGTCCTGCGCCGACTGAGGATCACAGCGCTGAAATTGAGCGGCTGAAACAGGAAATCAGTACACTGCAGAGTGAACTGGACGCTTTGAACAAGACGCAGGCCGATAACGATCAGCGTCAGAAACAGATTGCCGACGAGATCCAGCAGCTTCAAAGCGTCGGCGGCGCGGCGGCGGCCAAGGTCGTCCAGCTGCAGGCCGATCTGGAAAAAGCGTCGACGGAATTAAGTCAGAAGGAAGCGGAACTGGCCAAGCGGGAGAGCGTCCGCGATTCCGCGCAGGCTTCGATTCTGTCTGATGAAATGAAAACGCAGCTGCAGGCGAACACAAACCTGAGCGAGCTGGCCGCGATGAGCACCAACGAATTGCTGCAGCTGGCCCGCGCCGGCATCAAGGCGGAATTCTCCGGCATCGTCACCAAGGTCAACACCAAGGAAGGCGCCGCGACCGCCGAAGGCACGGAGCTGATTACCGTCGCTTCCAACCGCGAGGTCATGGTCGAAATTTCAATCACGAAATATGACCTTGAAAAAATCGCAGTCGGACAGAAAGCACAAATTTCCTTAGCCGGCCATCAATACACCGGCACGGTTGAAAAAATCAGCCGGGTGGCCGAGGTCAACGCCCAGGGCACGCCGGTCATCCATGCTCAGGTCCGATTCGACAATCCGGACGACAACATCTTCTTGGGCGTGGAAGCCAAGGTTTCCGTCAACACCGCGAAAGCGGAGAACACGCTGCTGGTACCGGTGGAAGCGATCAATACCGACCGTCAGGGCAGCTTCGTCTACGCTGTGGAAAACGGGCTGTTGATCCGCAAAGCAGTTGAGACCGGCGTGACTTCCGACGATGCCGCGGAAATCAAATCCGGCCTCAGCGAAGGTGATCTGATCGTGCTGAGCGCCGCCGCAGGACTGCAGGAGGGAATGCAGGTTACGCCTGTCCAGCAGTAAAGGAGGCCGCAGATGACGCAGCTATTTGAATATATAAAGATGGCGGTCAAGAATATCCGGGCCAACAAGGGCCGGTCGATTCTGACGATGCTGGGCATTATTATCGGCATCTCCTCCGTTATCATGATTATGGCGATCGGCAACGGCGCCAAGGGAACGATCAGCGACGAACTCAACAGTATCGCCGGGGGTCAGATCTATATTTACGCAAGTCAGAACTACACCGCCGGGGAACCGGTGGCGATTACGGAGAAAGATATCGACACAATCAAAACGAAGATCGACCATATCAAGGGCGTGACCCCGACGCTGGGCGCCTGGGGCAGCGCGCTGACGCAGAAAGGAACCTTTGATTTGTCAATCAGCGGCGGCAATCCGGATCTGGGCGCGATGTCAGTGCAGCCGATGCTGCACGGCCGCTATTTTGATCAGTCAGATTTTGAAGGCGGCCGCCTGGTCGGCGTGATCGGCGAGTCGGATGCGAAAAAGCTGTTTGGGACGGCGGATATCGTCGGCATGGCGATCGAAGCCTCGATCATGAACGTCACCAAGGATATCCGGATCATCGGCGTACGCAAGGACGTCGAGGGCACTTTTGTATCCTCAACCTATGAAGGTGCGCCCATCTCGATGGAAATGCCCTATACCGCGCTGCAGGCGTTTGATATCGGTACGGAGGATTTCGGAAGCATCTACATTATTTCCGAGGGCAACGAATATTCCGCAGCCGTCGCCCAATCGGCGCTGAGCCTGCTTGACAGCCGTCATCAGACTCAGGGCAAGGGCGCGTTTCTGATGCAGGAATTCAATGAACAGATGGGGCAGATCAACGAAGTGCTGAACATGATCACGACGTTCATCTCCTTTGTCGCGGCGATCAGTCTTTTAGTCGGCGGGATCGGCGTTATGAACATCATGTTGGTATCCGTCACGGAAAGAACCCGGGAGATCGGCATCCGCAAAGGTCTGGGCGCGCGGACAAGCTCGATCCTGTGGCAGTTTCTGGCTGAATCGGCGATCATCACGGCGATCGGCGGCATCATCGGGATTGTTTTGGGAATCGGCGGGGCAGAGCTGTTGTGCCTGGTGATGCCGCTGACTCCGCGCATCAGCCTGTCCACAATCCTGATCGCGACACTGTTCTCTTCGGCCATTGGGATTTTCTTCGGAATCATGCCGGCCCGCAAAGCGGCGAATCTTTCGCCGATTGAAGCGCTCCGCCGCGATTAACGAAAATCGCTGCGCTTGGTTTCTCAAGGAAAATCAACCGCGAATAATTCTCAAACCGGAACGGAAGGCTTTATGCCGGCAGCTCCGGTTTTTCTTCGGGCGCTTCAAGGAGAGCAGGCAGAGTCTGTCAATTTCCTTAAAAAGGCAGCTGTGAAGTTTCGGCATGGTATAATAAAAAAAGAAATGGGGGAATCGGATTGAATGGCACTTTAGCGCAGCTGAATCACCGGCGGGAAAGGATCATGGCGGTAACCTTGCTTGGCTACATCCTGATCGTGCTGGGAGTTCTTCTGTTATTTTCCAGCGTTTCTTTCGGAATATTGACCGGGATTGTCGGGGTCGGTTTGATTCTGGCGATCAACCTGACAGAAAAACCGAAGTATGTCCGGGCGTATAAAAATCAGATCGTGCTGGCGGTATTGCGGGAAATGTTTGAGGATGTTCATTTAAATCTCGACGCCGGGTTTAATCAGGAATGGGTTGAGGACGCTCATTTCATCCCGACGGGCAATCGTTTCTTCAGCGATGATCAGATATCGGGCAGCTGCCGCGGCTGTCTGTTCCGCCGCAGCGATGTTCTCACCCAGCAGGTGACGCATACCGGAAAAACAACAACCGTTACGACCTTGTTTGAAGGACCGTGGATGGTGTTTGAATTCCCGAAAAGCTTTGGGCATTATCTGCTGGTGCGGGAAAAAGAATTTCTGTCTAATGGCAAGCCGGGCGGCTGGTTCAGTGGTTTGAAAACCGAACGTATCGCCATGGAAAGCGAAGAATTCAATGAGAAGTTTGAGGTCTATGCTGAGGATGAACATGAAGCGTTTTACCTGCTGACACCGCAGTTTATGGAAAAACTGGAACAGGCGGAACGTGAAATCGCCGGCCGGATGTATTATGGTTTTTTCGATCATGAATTCCACGTGGCGGTGGATAACCGGCAGAACAGCTTTGAGCCGCCGGTATTTACGCCGATCACCCCGGCGCAGCTGGAAGAGATCCGGACGGAAGCACGGTTAGTGTGCGAGCTGATCGATCTGCTTCACCTCGCGGACAGAGAAGGTGGGCAACGGCCAAAGCCTTAAGCTCAAATTGTTACAAAACAAGCGGATTTCATTTCATAAATTACAGAAATAAACCAGATAAGAAAGGCGGGGAGGAATGATGACGATTTTGTTGATCGGGGCGATCGCATTGATCGTATATGGCATACTTCTTTACAATCAATTAGTCAGGTGTCGGATTAAATGTGAAGAAGCGCTGTCGGGAATTGACGTCGCATTGGTCAAACGCTATGATACGCTGACCAATATTCAGGAAACGGTGAAAGGGTATGTCAAGCATGAACAGACGACGCTGGTCGAATTGACGAGACTGCGCGCGACGATGACGCTGGCGGAAAAAGCAGAGCTGGCGGATCAGTATGCTCAGGCTCAGAAACGGCTGATGATGTTGGCGGAAGGCTATCCGCAGCTGCAGGCGTCCGCGAATTTTCTGCAGCTGCAGGAAACGATCGCTGATGTTGAGGAACACCTGCAGGCAGCTCGTCGGGCGTATAACGCCAATGTGGCGCGGTACAACGAGAAGCTTCAGATGTTTCCGTCCAGTCTGATCGCCGGCCTGATTCATGCGGAAGCCAAAGCCTTTTTCCAGGCCGAGCTGGATCAGCGTGATAATGTGAATGTTTCATTTTAAAGGAAAAAAGCAATCGGAGAGCTGTAGCACAAACGTTACAGCTTTTTAAATAGAAAGAAGAGCACAAAAGATCGGAAAAGGAAATTGAAAACAAAACGGTATTGAGTTATAATGAGCTTAGAAAGATTAACTCAAAAAAGTATTTTTACAAATTTCAATTCTTTTAGGGGGCTTTTCCTGATTTTCCGCAATATTAATATTATGAGGCTCCTGAATATGAAACAAAATAACTTACTTCTCAACATTTCCGATCAACAATTACAGCAGGCGGGACTGACCCGCGCTCAGGCTAGAAAAAGTCTGGCCGCTCTTGATTATCGGGATAACGACGTGTTCCGTCATGTGATGAATGCGGAGAATCCGGTTTCCCGAAAGATTCTGACGATGTATCTCTCGGATTTGCTTCATCGGCGGATTGTATGGATAGGTTCGGAAGCGACAGAACCGGTGAAAGCGAACTGCCGGGAGAAAGGGGTCCGCTACGATGTCATGGTGAGGATTCGGGATGATCTGGGAAAACCGATGCTGGTGAATTTAGAAATGCAGAATTATCGGATGGCGGAATCGTTATCGCTGCGGTCGCAGGGCTCAAGGATGGTTTCCGATCAGATTGAAGTGGGCGGCAGCTTTGATTTTATTCCTGTGCTTCAGATCATGATTACCAAGCGGATGCCGGAGATGAAAGCGAGTCGTGAATACCTGCATTACCACCGGTATACCAATGAAAAAACAAGCAAACGGATGCCGAAGGAACGCTGCCGGACGCTTTGGATCGAGATGGAAAAAACACAGGCGTTGGAGAGGATTCCGACAGAACAATGGCGGATTTCAGACAAGATCACATATAAGCTTCGATACAGCCGGGATCCGAAAAAGCAGAAGATCATTCATGAATTGATAGAGAAAGAGGAGGTTATTCGAATGATGGAAGAAAAGCGGATGGATTTTTTAAAGGATACCAGTTATGCGATCGCCAAGATGCGGATGAAATATGACGAGATGGATGAGAAGACGGTGTATAAAAAAGGCATAAAAAAAGGGATGCGGAAAGGTGTAAAGAAAGGCGTGAAACAAGGGAAAATATCCTTGTTGAAGGAGTTACTGCGGCAGAAATGGGAATTAACGGAAAGCGATGAGAAAGTCTTAGATGATTTAAACGAAGCGAAAGTGAATCAGATCGTCCAAGTTTTGAATAGAATAAATACCTCGGAAGACCTCCATCATCAGCTTAAAAAACTTTCTGATTCAAAGCATGAAGCTGAGAACATAACTCAGCTGTTCTATACTCATGACTAAGTGGATCTGGACTTCGAAGGATCGGATTCAGGATAACGTGAAGTTGGGAAAAAGTTCGTTAGAGTCAAATCATGGAGATGAAAATGGAAAGGATAGAATCGGATGACGAGCAGGAGTCACAACTCACAATTCCAACTATGAAAAACCCCCTCGATTCGAAGATCAGAGAGGGTTTAAGAAACTGATTTTAAGCTGTGGTGGAATATCAGGGACACTTTTTTAAAGACAGACGCTGTGCGATAACCATTTTTGCAGAGCTACCATATCCTGGCGGAACTGCGCCGGCTGATCCTCTTTGACAAATTCCAGAATCAGCGGAATTTCGCGGGGAATGAAAGTCAGCCAGTGCTTCCAGGCTGCTTCCTGAGCTGCGAGCGGCAGCCGCGTGTTGTCGGGCAACCAGCTGAACACATGGACGCGCGTCAGCCAGGGCAGGATCGCCTCTAATTCCCGACTGTTTTCTTCCACGGTGAGCTCGGGATTAGGCTGCCAGTAGGTCTTGCAATTTGAGCGGTTAACGGCCTTAAGCAGCTTCACGGCGGAAGCGCTGTTATCCGTCAGCGATTTGCGATGATATTCAAACGCGACGTCTATCTCAACTTTGGCCGCCAGTTCGCAGCATCGCTGCGTTTCCGCAACAGCCCGCTGGAAAAAATCGTCGTCGGCTTGCGCGGAGGCTGTGCGCCCGGCCCAGATCCGCACACACGGCGCTCCCAGCTTAACGGCCGTATCAAGATAAGCCTGAAAATCAATGTCCGGATTAAGACCTTGATTCAGTTTGTAATAACTGCCATAAGAGAACACCGCCAGCTGGTTTTGACGGCAGGCTTCCGCAGCTCTGGCTGCCAGATCCAGCCGATTTGCGGGCACGTGGACGTCGCTGCCCCATTCGATTCCGGTACAGCCGGTTTCCCTAGCCAGCGTGATGATCTGATCGGCGGTCAGCTGACGGAAGGTGACTGAGGTCAGCCCGACCGGCCTCATGAATGCTTCTCCTGTTTGCCATACCGCAGCGAGATGAGCTTGCGTTTTACCCGACGGCGGAAGCGATCCGCCTTTTTCCAGCGGGCAGTGCGCGCCGGCTTGCGGATATAGTCGAATTCGCCGATCCGTTCCGTATAAACGGAACCAAACGAACGCTTGTAATCATACAATCCATAATGCGGATCAGACTTGTCCGTCACTCCGGAGAATCCGCACATGTCGTAATGCAGGACGCCGTGGTTTTTCATGTCTTCGACGGCGAACCGGTGCAGGTTATCCACGGCCTTGATAAAGTTGAAATCCTTGTGGTTATAGGTGTAAAGATCCCAGGATTGCGCGCCGAATCGCAGGAACAATCCGGCGGCAATCGCCGGCTTTGCGCCGTATTGCGATTTTAGCGCCGCGGCTTTTTCTTTTTCTTTTAACTTGGACTGCAGCGCTTCGGGGTCTTTGTGATATTTACCGCTGTCAATTTCCTGCTGGATGCCGTTGATCATCTGATCAAGGTCAATTTCAGTGACATACAGTACGGCGTGATCGCCAAAGGCATCCAACAGCGCTTCAAAGAAGGACTGCGGATGCGGCTTAAAGCCCTGAATCTGGGAAAGCTGCCGTTCAAATTCACACAGCTGCGGCACATCGTCTTTGGTACCTAAGCGGGTTGTCACGCCGATCACGGCATGCCGGCGCAGACTGTTCTGGCGCGCCTTGGAGAAATGCCTGACGATTTCTTCGATGGAAGGCGTCAGGTCGATAATCAGCGTGTAGCGGTTGACCCAGCTGCCATTGTAGGCATAGCCGTATCCCTTATGCACAAACCCCAGCGATGTCAGCAGTGCTGTTATTGCTTCGTGATTTTCACCGCCTTCGATCGGATTGCCCTTGATATCCCGCTCCATCCGCAAGACGTTCGGATCCACCCGCAGAAAGTCCACTTTGGCGTTTTCCGCCAGCTGAATCAATCCCCGCAGGCATTGTTCGCACAGTTGAGGATCGTCATAATTCAGGCAAGGTCCCCAGGGAACATAATAGTAGTGAATACCCGGCGACTTCCGCTCCAGAATCATCGCTGTGCCTTTCAGCTGTGCCTGCTCAAAAAAGCCGATAAAATGCGGCTGATCCTGCTTCTGCAGCTTCGCCCACAGCGAAGTTTTCATGTAATGTCCGTAGGGATGAGCGCTGACAAAGGCGTCCAGCTGCACATCCGAAATTTGTTTACAGGTGATCAATGCGATTCCCTCCTTAACCATTGCCGGCGTAATTCCTTAACCTTGGGCAAAAGCTGGGTCCAGATCGGATACAGCAGCGGCTTGCATGGTAGACTGAATTCGCCGAGATAGACGTCGATTTCAGGTGAAAACGACGACTTGAAGATGAACAGCCCGTCGTCCAGCGTGCCTTCCACGCCGCCGAAGTTAAACCGCGTGCAGCCTTGTTCAAAGGCCCATTGAATGCCGCGGCAGCGCAGTGCGTAAGCAGCCAGATAGCGGCGGTATTTCTCGTTTAAGCCGGAATACAACAGCTCGCAGGTCGTGCCGTCGTGAACTAACAACAACGCACTGACCAAAATGTCACGGCCGTCTTCCTGAGCCTGCTGGCGCAGCCTGAGCTTTTCAGCGTCGAGATCGGCAATTTGTTTTTCCAGCTGTACGCGTTTTTTATTCGCTTTTTCGTCCAGCTCGTTTCGATGCTGACAAAGACCGCGCTGCTTTTCTTCGACCAGTGCCAGCGCATGATCATAATCCAGATGAGCGGCCAGAATGCAGGCATGATCGCCGAAGTTTTCCATGATCGTGCGGAAATAATCCTCATTGCGCAGGTGGATATTTTTACGCTGTTCCGTATATTTGATCATTTCAGCTAATTCGTGGACATGCTCAATCCCCCAAATTTCGATCTGAATGCCTTTGGCAAAACTGTTATGAATTTTCTCACGGGTCTTCTTCGGAAAGCAGGCTTCCCAGTTTTCCTGATGGGAAAAGCAAAGCTGAAAGCGCGGCTGCACCGTTTCACTGATCAGCTTCGTATAGCCCGCAAAATGGGCTTTTGCCTTCGCCAGCTGTTGCGGAATCGGACTGCGGGCGTTCCAGGCGGCTTCTTTTTGATCCAAGTCAAAGCTGCCGATGATGAGATAGGGATCAAATTTGCATTCCACCGCACCCTGCTTCGCGCAGAAACGCCGGATCGCAGTTAAGAAGAACGCAGTCTGTTGGGGATCATCGTAGTCCATGATCGGTCCGCGGGGAATATAGGCCAGCTTCATGCCCAGCGGCAGTTTGCGGAACAGAATCATCGCTGCTCCGCACAGTTGCCCGTCGCAGGTCATGCCGACAAATTTTGAAGTCCATTCCTTCTTGACGTTGGCCCAGGCTTCAGTCTGATATATATTATTGCATCGGCTGGCACGGGTGAAATCGTCCAGCTGCTTCCCTGTAATTGACTCGCAAAACTGCAAATTCATAATGAGTTCGCCTCCAATGCTTTATTATAGCATACCCGCCCTTAACTTTCTCCAGTCGTTTTAAAATCCCGGCCAGGATCCATCCTGATCAGGGGAGAAAAAGGGAAAAAGAGGAGGCTGCAGGATGTTCCTTTTTTGACATTTTCAGTAAAAAAAGGGTTGCGGTTTTTAAGGATCAATGGTAATATATTAAAGCACCGGACGCTTAGCTCAGTTGGGAGAGCACTTCCTTGACGTGGAAGGGGTCAGGGGTTCGAGTCCCTTAGCGTCCACCATGATTAATCAGTAAAGCTGTCATCAAGACAGCTTTTTTCGTCTTTCTCCTTTCCCTTTCTCCGCTTGAGGAAACCGTGCCGTGAGCAACACAGCCGGCATAAGGAAGAGACAGGAAGACCCAAGTGCTTAAAACCGGAGGGTTTCAGGATGTTGATTTTAATAAACAATCTTGTGATATAATACACATAAAGCTTGTTTTGGAAATAAAGGAAAAAAACTGTGGAGGGAGTATGGCTTACAAGATTGGAGAAGTTGCGAAACTTTTGGGAATTTCTTCTGAAACCGTCCGTTATTATGAGCGGGAAGGCGTGATTCAATCGCAGAAAATTGATCAGGGAAGCGGCTACCGATACTATGAAGCGCTGGATATCAATGCTTTGATGCGGGTTCGGATGTACCGTAATTATGGTTTTACCTTACAGGAAGCGAAGGAAATGTTGAACTTTTGCACCTTGGAGGACATCGCCAAACGATTAGAGGATAAAAAGCGGGAGCTGCAGGCGGCGGTGGATTGGAACAAACGGCTGTTGGCGTGCGCTGATCGGATGATTAACATTCATCGCTCCGCTTCGGAAATGCTTTGGAAATGCCAGATTGAAGAAAGTCCCGCGATGTACCGGTTTTGTTACCAGATTCAGGATCAGCTGATCGGTGATCCTGAAATACAAAAACGCGTCCAGATATGGACGGAAAAGATGCCGGTTGTGATGCCAACGCCTTTATTTGCGAAGGACGATATTCTTGCAGGGAATAAGAACTTTGCGTTAGGGCTGTGCGTTATGGAGGAAGACGCTGATTTTCTGTGTTTGGATCCTCAGGCGAGGGGGATGGAATACGTTCCTTCCCAACGATGTATTTATACGGCAATTTCTGCTCAGGCTGGCGAACTGCTGCACTGCGGTTTATTTCAGCATGTTCTGCAATACATGGACGCACATCAGCTGGAATTGGCCGGCGACGCAATCGGACGCACGGTTTCCACGCTTCATCGAAGTACGACACAGGAGCGGATTCATCAGGTCTGGCTGCCCTTTTCAAAGAAAACATCAGATTTCAGCAGCGGGGGATTGACTCTAAAGGCCCTTTAACGTGTACTCTGATAGCAGGGAAAGATAACGCTTTCACACAGGGAGGGTAAGATGAGAAAATCAAATCTTAAGAGAATCGTTGTTTTGTTTCTCAGCGTGCTGCTGGCAGTTGGACTGACCGGCTGCACAGCGGCACCGAGCAATAATCCGAAGGGAACGGAGGCCGGCTATACGTCCGGCACCTACACAGGGACAGGCGCGGGACGCAATGGCGAGTTGAAAGTTGAGGTCACGTTCACCGCTGATGAAATTACCAAGGTTGAAGTTGTTGAGCATTCGGAAACCGAAGGAATTTCCGACTTGCCGCTGCAGCGGATTCCGGAAGAGATTGTGAAGAATCAGTCGCTGGCTGTCGATGCCGTCGCGACGGCAACCTTGACCAGCAACGCGATCATTGAAGCGGTCGCCGATGCGGTTACCCAGGCCGGCGGCGATGCGGAAGCGCTGAAAAATGTGAAGATAGAAAAGGAAACTGCCGGAGATTTAGTCCAGCGGGAAGCGGACGTCATCGTTTTAGGCGGCGGCGGAGCCGGTGTTGCGGCTGCGTACGCGGCGGCTGAAAATGGTGCATCGGTTATCGTTGTGGAAAAAACTGCGGCTCTGGGCGGCAATACGATGCGTTCCGGCGGCTATTTCAATGCGGTTGTTCCTGAAAATCAACAGACGCAGGTCATGACGGCAGGGCAGATCAAATCGGTTGAGGAATACTGCACAATGGAGCCGAAGGATGACATAATGAAGAACTGGCAGGAAAAACTGACCGCGGAATTTGACGAGTATAAGAAGTCTGGCGCGGAACATTTGTTTGATTCAGTCTATTTGCATATGCTTCAGACCTATGTCGACGGTGATTATGTCGGCAATCCGGTACTGATTCAGTCAATGTGCGAAAAAGCGCCGCAGACCTATGCCTGGATGCGGGATATGGGCTTTGACTGGAAACCGAAGTCAATCGTGATCGTTGGTTCGTTATGGCCGCGTGCGAACATGTCTCAAACCTATAAAAGCGGCATTGGTTTTATCGAAGTGCTGAAAAATGATGCGGAAAAGAAAAATTTCCCGATCGAATATGATCTGGAAGTCAGGGCTGAGGAATTGATTATGGAAGACGGCCGGGTGATCGGCGTCCGCGCGGTGTCCGCAAATGGAACACCTTATGAATACAAGGCCGGCAAAGGGGTTGTTCTGGCAACCGGAGGGTTTGGCGCGAATGTGGAAATGCGCGTGAAGTATAACAGCATCTGGGCTGATTTGGGGCCGACGGTTCCGACGACCAACAGTCCGGCGATTACTGGCGACGGGATTGTGATGGCGCAGGCTGTGGGCGCGAATCTGGTCGGTATGGATAAGATTCAGCTTTTGATCGCCGATCCGAAGACTGGCGAAACTTCAACCAATGTCGGCGATACGACGAGTATGTATGTCAATCAGGAAGGGCATCGGTTTGTTAACGAGTCAGAACGCCGCGACGTTTTATGCGCTTCAACGTTGGAACAGACCAACGGGATGATGTATATTATCAGCAGCTATCAAAACAGCCGTTTAGATGAGAACTATGTCAATACCTACGGCATTCATGTCGATGATTTGATCGAACGCGGAGCGGTTTACAAGGCGGATACGATTGAGGAATTGGCGGAACAGATCGGGATGGATCCCGCAACCCTGCGGAAAACGGTCGATGATTACAACGCCGCGATCGACGCGGGCTATGATGAGCTGACCGGCCGTACAGTCTTTAACGAAACCGCAAAGATCGAAGATCACGGGCCTTACTTCGCCAATCCGCGGACGCCGGCGGTCCATCACACGATGGGCGGGGTGGAAGTTGACGTTGACGCGCACGTCTTAGACGCCAGCGGAAACCAGATTCCGGGCTTCTATGCGGCGGGTGAAGTGACCGGCGGTTTCCATGGCGGCAACCGTTTGGGCGGCAACGCAATTTCCGAAGCGATCACGACGGGCCGAGTGGCAGGCAACAGCGTCGTATTGGATCAATAAGCGGGAAGCCCGGAATTTGTTTAAACAAATTTCGTGTAAATTCAAATAAGTGTACTCAAGAACAGAACAAAAGAATAACCGGAACGAAGGGCGCATTGATCAATGCGTTCTTTTGTCTGATATTGGGATAACCTTTCGCCGGCTCAGGCTTATGCTGAAATGAGTGCGGCTACGATGCAGGAATATTCAGTATTCCTTATTATTCCCATCCCTGCAGAAGCTCGGCAAGCCACTGCAGGCACTGACTTTTTTTCACATATTTGTGCTTTTCGTCATAGTAATTGATCAAAAGCGTCAGATAGAAACGTTTCTGATTCAGATCAAGACAGCTTCGGCCATGTTTTAACAAGGTGATCAACAGCTTATCCCGATGCGGATCCTGATCGCCGACAGCATTCATGACTCGTATCAGATCCTGAAATGGCTGAGAACGAAATTCCTTCGCCGACGCCAAACGTTTCATGCCTGCGATATTCCCGGTTTTATAATGCAGAAAACATCGCAGAAAATCCATTTCATCATTCGAATCGGAAACATCGGCGAAACGTGAAAGAAACGCACCGGCTTTTTCGTAGTGCCGATGGTTAACACAGCACCAGCACAGCGTACAGAGAATGGCGGAACGCATTCCGGGCGTCAGATTCAACATTTTGCTTTCCAGAATTGACGTCAATATTGCGGCTGGCCGATCAAACTCCTGCAGGGAGAGAATCGCCGCGCTTTGAATATGACAAGAGATAAGAAACGGATAACAGTTTGTCTGCGTAAACAGGCGGGAAGCCGCGTCGCAATGTTCGCGGGCAAGCAAGATTTTCCCTTTTTTTGAATAAAAAAGGGAAGTGTAGTAATGCCCCAATGCGCCCATCAGAGAAGTTGGATTGCGTTTCAGGCATTGCTTGAAATGTGTTTCTGCTTCCGATAAATCCTGCTTTAGCGCGCTGATCCCGCAGACAAGCTCAAACAGGGCGCTTTGCGCCTCATCAAAGCGATCCTGCACGCTGATTAACAGGTGCTTCTGCTGAACCATCTGGCGCAGGTTTTTCGTCATGAGTGCATAAACAAAAAAGGCCAGATGATAATCGAGGGCCAGAGGCGAATTGAGATACCGTTTCCGGATTCGGCGTAAAGCCGGCGCCTGTTTCTGCGCCGCCTCCAAATCCAGAAGCAATGCATTGCGGACAAAATGTTCCAACTTTTGCTTCGCCGGGATCAGCCAGGCTTGATCTATCGTATAATCCAAATCCAGCGCTTTCGCCAGCAGCTGCAGAATCTGCGGATCTGGCTGTGCTTTTCCTGTTTCAATCTGACTTAAATAGCTGGCGGAAATGTGGCATTGATATGCCAGAGCCGTCAGTTTTATCGCTTGGTCCATCCGATTGATCCGAATGATAGTTCCGGGAATTTGCATGTAAATTCAGCTCTCTTTCCTTTTTAAAACGCCATTTTCAATGAACCTTTGACGCTGATTTTTAACGGTAATTTAATGAACAGCTTCAGGTTGCGGTTCACTCTCAGTCCCGTATAATGAAATCGGCGGCCGGCGGGGAGCGATAAAAGGAAAGCAAAAGGTAAAAATTCAGAAAATTTCATTACCCTCAAAGCTTTGACCCATTTTATCAGAGCTTAACGATGGAAATGAACGGATTGGAAGAAAGCAAAAGCAGCGTACAGGTTGGAACCGGCAAGGCAGAAATAAAAACCAGTGCGGGCAGCACGGTTGGAAAAGTTCGGACTGACAGGGGTGAAATGTCAGCGTGATGAAGCGGGAGAAAAGCGTTACTGTTTTTTCTTTTCGTAAGCTTCGTAGACGGCCAGTTTTTCTTTTGTGGCGGCAATGACTTCCGTCAGATTTTCAAGAATGGTCTGTTCGCGGAACAACAGTTCCGTCATTTCCAGCCGATCCTCCTCGCCGTAACCGCCATATTTTAAATCGTTGGTCAGATTTTCGATCGACCGTTCTTTTTTGCCGACCTGTTTGGAGATCAGGCTTAGAAAATCAGCGAGATCAGCGCTGGTAAAATCGCCGATCCCGACGATCTCATTTAACAGCGTGTAGGCTTCTTCAGCATTGGTTGCCGCGGTGACTAACATATTTTATCTCCTTTATTAATTGACTTAAATCGAATAAATTTAAGTATAAAGCAAATATTGCCTTTTATTTCATTATAATCGTTTTCGCATCCGGTTACAATATCATCAGAACATGAAAACGATTTTTGCGAGGTAGTTATGAGCGATGAAAAGAAGGATTGTGTCGATTATCAGCGGCTGGGGCAGCGGGTCCGGCGGGCGAGGATAAGATTAAATCTGACACAGGAGGTCCTGGCTGAAAAAGTCGGCGTATCCATTCCGACGATCAGCCATATTGAAACTGGAACAAACAAGGTCAGTCTGGAGTTGTTTATCAAAATTGCCCGGGCGCTGAACGTGACGCCGGATGAATTGATCATGGACAGCGTACCGAAGCTGACTGCCTTTTATATGAAAGACATTCAGGAGGAATTGAAGGACTGTTCGCCGGCTGAATATCAGTTTCTGACGTCGATGCTTTCCAGCATGAAAGCGGCGCTGCGCCATTATCCGCGGGATGATGAGGAATAATCAGATTCTGTTTGGCAGCTGAAGCATAACCGATCTGTTGGGCATTGCCGTTGGTTGCCGAACGCGGCGGCTCAATCGGGTTTTTGAACATTTTGACTTCCCTTGCGATCAGGGACAGGCAAAAGAATAACGAGAATTTCGAAGAAATCATGAAAAACAACTCTGCCAGGCGGCATGCCGTCCATTTTGGCATATCATGAAATTGTCGCCCTGGCATGAAAATTAAAAACGCCAGGTCCGCCATTTTTGTAATTGGGGATAATCTTGTCGCCGCAACAAAGAAAAAGCTAAGCAGGCATGATAAATCGACGCGACTTGATCTTAACGAGAAATAGTTATCCAGAAATCAATCAAGGAATCCTTTTTCCATAGAAAGCGAAGGAGATGAGATTTTCAGGCTGGATAAGCTGATCTTCAGTCTGTTTATTGACAGCTTCCAGAGGGAAGCAGAAGTTAAAGCGGAAGAAGCATAAACGAAAGCGGCGCAATACTTTCCTGAATGTTAAAAAGTTTGTTACATGGAATGCAACAGCGAACTGAAAGAGAACTAAAATATTGTATTTGTAAAATATTATAGCTTAAATGGTATAAAAACTAACAAGGTCAATAGTAAAAGTAAATGCAGGTAAAGAAGAAAATGTGTATCGGGGCAGA
>QFCE01000509.1_pt1 | contig 18195 bp, 10 predicted proteins | sample 5346091 | NCBI WGS metagenome assembly QFCE01 (sample SAMN09062252, study PRJNA434731) | Human gut metagenome, whole genome shotgun sequencing project. | isolation source: stool timepoint A chromium assembly | host: Homo sapiens | collected 2015 | reverse complement strand
TCTACACCTCCATGGTGTTCAATCCGGAGGAGACGGCGGACAACATCCGCAAGCAGGGTGGCTTCATTCCTGGCGTGCGTCCGGGCACGGCCACGGTGCAGTACATCAAGAACGTGATCAACCGCGTGACGCTGCCCGGCGGCATCTTCATCGCGCTGATCGCGGTTGTGCCCACCATCAACTTGTACTTCACCAACAACCAGCTCATCCAGGCCTTCGGCGGTACGTCCATCCTCATTATGATCGGCGTGGCGCTTGATACCATGAGCAAGGTGGAGAGCCAACTGAAGATGTACAACTACGAAGGCTTCTTTAAGTAAGGCGGACGCGCAGTCCGAATAGGAAAGGATGTTTGCTATGAACATCGTGCTTTTGGGGGCGCCGGGTGCCGGCAAGGGTACTCAGGCCGCCAAGCTGGTGGAGGAGTTCTCCACGCCCCATATCTCCACGGGTGACATGCTGCGCGCCGCCGTGGCCGCCGGCACCGAGCTGGGCCAGAAGGCCAAGTCCTACATGGACGCCGGCGACTTGGTGCCCGACGACGTCATCATCGGTCTGGTGACCGAGCGCCTGCAGGACGACGACAACGAGGCCACGGTGCGCAACCGCCTCGACGTGTACGAGAAGTCCACGGCGCCGCTCATCGACTACTACCGCGGCTGCGAGCTGCTCGTCACCATCGACGGCGACCGCGACCCGAACGTGGTGTACGCCGACGTCAAGGAGGCCCTAGACCTGTAGGCCGGAGGACGCACAGCCAAAACCGTAGGGGGCGACCTTGGTCGCCCCTTTTTTTGTCGTGCGCTGTCGTTCTGCTTGCGAGGGCTGACCAAGGTCAGCCCCTACGAGAGGGAATGCGCTTCCGTTTCCTTCGTGAGAGCAGACCAAGTGATGCCCCTACGGTATAATTCCCTTCATGCCCACTGTGCGCGAGAACATAGCCTACACCTTCGAGCATTTCATGCTCGTCTACCGCGGTACCTTGTTGAAGGTGGCCCGGGCGGTGGCGATCATTGCTCTTATCGCCCTGGCGTTGGAGGTCTTCGTCTTCAATATCAACTTCTTCACTTCGTCGGGCTATCGAACCATCAACTTGGACGACCGTATTCAGCTCCAGCGCAACGACGAGGGTGCCTTTCTGCTCACTGATGTGGATCACACGCTCGAGTTCTCCAGCCTGAACACCGAGGTGCGCAACATCCGCATCGATTTCAATGCCGATCAGCCGGCCCAGAACATCGCCGTGAAGATCCAGTTCACCGACTCGGCCCACCAGACCTATTTCGACACCACGGAGTACACCGTCGGCATCCCCGATGCGAGCGTGTCCACGGTGGTGGATCCGAGCAAGTTCATCAACCTGCAGACCGCCGGGTACGTGGAGAACTTGCGCATCGAGGTAGTGGGGGAGGACGTCTCCTACCCCATCCTCTTGAACGGCGTTTCCCTGAATGCCCACCGCCCCTTCGCCTTCAACCCGTTGCGCTTTGTGGCCGTTTTCGGGCTGCTGCTTTTGGGCTACGCGTTCCGTCCCAAGTCGGCCATCTACCGCATTCGCATTGTCGAGAACCCGCGCAAGTCGAAGGCGGGCATCATCTTCGCCGTGGCCATCGAGCTGGCGCTTACGACGACGTTCCTCTTCTACGGCTCGAACCTCGTGGGCGTGGCCACCTCTTCCTACAACTACGGCGCTTGGAACGGCACGTCGCTCGTGAACACCTTCGAGGTGGGCGGCGACAACGCGCAGCAGTACGCCATGCTGGCCCAGGCCATGGCCAAAGGCCAGCTGTACCTGGAGGAGGAGCCGCCCCAGTGGCTCAAGGATATGGAAGACCCTTACGACAAGGGCGCCCGCGACGAGGCCCAGAAGGAGACCGGCGAGCCCTATCTGTTCGACGTGGCCTATCATGACGGGCACTACTACGTCTACTTCGGCGTGGTGCCGGTGCTGCTGTTCTACCTGCCCTTCTATCTGCTCACCGGGGCCAATTTCCCCACGGCCATCGGTGTGCTCGTTATGGCGCTGCTGTTCATCTTAGGAGCCACGGCCCTGCTCGACCGGTTCGCCCGCTACCATTTCCGTTCGGTGAGCCTCGGTGTGTACCTGCTGCTTCAGATACCGCTCGTGTTCTGCTGCGGCATCATGTATCTGGTGAAATTCCCGACCTTCTATTCCCTGCCCATCATGTGCGGCCTGGCGTTCTCGGTGTGGGGCCTGTATTGCTGGATGCGCTCGCGGCTCGCCGCGCACAAGTGCGGCTGGCTGTTCGCCGGATCGCTGTGCATGGCGCTCGTGGCCGGCTGCCGTCCCCAGCTGCTCGTGCTGTCGCTTCTGGCCTTCCCGCTGTTCTGGCGCACCTACATCACCGAGCGCCGGCTGGCCACCCGCCGGGGCGTCGTGGAGTTCGCCTGCCTGGTGGCCCCCTACGTTCTGGTGGCCGCGGGCATCATGGCCTACAACTACGTGCGCTTCGGCTCGCTGACCGATTTCGGCGCGAACTACAATCTGACGGTGAACGACATGACCAAGCGCGGCATGAACGTCGGTCGTCTGGCCCCGGCGTTCTTCACCTACTTCCTGCAGCCGCCCTGCATGACCGGCGTCTTCCCGTTTTTGCAGCCGGCGCCTTTCGAGACCACCTACATGGGGCAGACCATCAAGGAAGTGACCTTCGGCGGCATCCTCGCCTGCCTGCCGATTCTGTGGGTGCTCGCCTTCACGCGGCGCATTCTGGGGATGCGGGCGCGTCAGGCCGAGACGCGTACCATCTTCGGCATCATCGTGGTGCTGGTGGTCTCCGGCGTGCTCGTGGCGCTGCTCGATGCGGAGCTGGCGGGCATCCTGCAGCGGTACTACGCCGATTTCAGCTTCATGTTCCTGGCCGCCGCCGTGCTTCTGTGCTTCGTGGTGAACGAGTCGTTGGCCGAGCGGGCGGCCCTGCATGATCTCATGCTGAAGCTTCTGCTCGTGCTTGTCGGCGTATCGGTGGCCTACAGTGCGCTGCTCTGCCTTGCCCCGGAAACCGGCTGGTACTCGGATGTTTACCCGTGGGCCTACCAGGGGCTGCTCGACGCGGTGGTTTTCTGGCGCTAAATGGGATCGGCGTCGCGCATGGGCGTCGTGCCGAGGAAGTTGAGTCCCGTGGCCGAGATGGGGTCGTAGTCGTCCAGCTGGGCCGTCCACCAGGCCGTGGCCGTCTCGCGATGAAACAGCGGATAGAGGGGCACCTCGGCGGCGATGATGTCGAAGCATTGGTTCCACAGGGGCTGCTGCTCGTCCTCGGAGGTCTTCGACCGCGCCTCGGCCAGAAGTTCTGCCACCTCCGCGAAGGCCGGCGTTGTGGCCCAGCGGCTGCGGGCGCGCGTCCATACGTTGTCGCCGTACCACCAGCTGATGATGAGGTCGGCGTCGTTTCCGAAGCACGACGGGTCGCCGGGGGAGAGCACGACATCGAAGGGCAGAAGCGTGCCCGGCTCCGGTTCCGTGGAGAGATCCGCAAACAGGGCCGTCGTGTCCAGGAGCACCACCTCGGCGGTGACGCCCACGGCCTTCCAGTCCTCTGCGATGGCGGGGGCGAGCGTGCTCACCCAGTTGTCGTTCGCGCGCAAGGTCAGCGCCAGCTCATCGACGCCGACCTCGGCCAGAAGCTTGCGCGCTTTCTCCGGGTCGTAGCTGTAGACCGTGGCCGCGCGGTGGTAATGCCGGAAGTAATCGGGCAGAAGGGACGTGGTCGCCCGCGCGTGGCCCGCCATATACGTGCCGATGAGCGAGTCGACGTCGATGGCGTACAGCAGCGCCTGGCGCACGCGCACGTCGTCGAAGGGCGGCTTCTCGCAGTTGAACATGAGGAAGGGGAGGTTGAACCCGGGCACCCATTCCACCGTGGCCCCCGCATCGGCCAGCTCCTCGGCGCGCACGACCGGGGCGGCCTCCATGACCATGACGTCTTTGTCGATAAGCTCGTCGGTGCGGCGCGTATCGTCCAGCAGCACCGACCATTCCATGCGCTCGCAGGTGGCTGGCCAGGGGCCGGTGTAGCGGTGGTTCGCCGTGAAGGAGATGCGGCCCCCGTCGGCGGCGTTGATGGTCTCGTAGCACCACGGACCCGAGCCGACGGGTTTGCTTGCCAGCTCCTCGTCGGTGAGCGTTGCCGGGAACACCCGGACGAGGGCCAGGCGCTCCTGCAGCACCGATCCCATGGGGGCGTTCAGCTTGAAGCGCACCGTGCGCTCGTCGGGGGCCGACACTGCCGTGATGAACGAGAGGAACGCGCCGTACAGGTCGCTTTCGCCGTTGCGCTCGAAGGCGTTCACGACATCGGCGGAGGTGAGCGGCGAGCCGTCGGAGAAGACGGTGTCATCGCGCAGGGCCACCTCGTATTCCAAGTCGTCTATCTGGACGGGAGCATCGGCCGCCAGCCCGCATTCGGCCCGGTAGGTGTGCATGTTCAGCTCGTAGAGCCCTTCGAAGACGTGCCAGCCGGCGGCGAGGAAGACGCCGGAGCTCGTGCCGATGGGGTTCGCGTTGCCCCCTTCGTAGGCCACAGCGGCCGTGAGCGTGCGGGCCACGCCGCTCTGCGCGGCCACGGGCTCGGTGGGGGCGTTGTCGTCGGCCGGATCTGCCGGCGCGGGCCCGGGCTCGATGGGCTGCTCCACCGAGCAGCCGGCCAACGCCAGCGCTGTCGCCGCCGTCCCAGCCACAAAGGCCCGCCGCGTGAGGGGGAAGTTCAGCATCGTAAAGGCTCCTTCTTCGTTTTCCGCAGCCTATTATATAGAAAGTTGGAGCAGCTCGAAGAAAGCCCATGACAAAGCTGCAGGTGCCCCGCCGACCGACGGGGATAAGCCTAGCGCGGCGCGCGGGGGCATTGACGGCGCGTCAGCGAACGCGGGCTGCTAATATCGGACAGGTATTTCTGTTCGCAGAGCAAATCCGACCCGCATCGTCGGACGCGCTTCGTCCCTCCGACCTCTCCGCGACAGTACCACCCGCGCGTTGAGCGACGAGGCCGCAAGCCGGCCGATTCCGTGCGGGCCAGATGCAAAGGAGAGGAACATGACGAGAGAACTCAAGTCGATGGACGGCAACAACGCCGCAGCGCATGTCTCGTATGCGTTCACGGAAGTTGCCGGCATCTACCCGATCACGCCTTCCAGCCCCATGGCCGATTTCGTCGACATCTGGGCCGCTCAGGGCCGCAAGAACATCTTCGGCACCACGGTGAAGGTGTGCGAGATGCAGTCCGAGGGCGGTGCGGCCGGCGCGGTTCACGGCTCTCTGGCCACCGGCGCGCTGACCACCACCTACACGGCCAGCCAGGGCCTGCTCCTCATGATCCCCAACATGTACAAGATCGCCGCCGAGCAGCTGCCGACCGTCTTCCATGTGTCGGCCCGTACCGTCTCCACCCAGGCGCTCAACATCTTCGGCGACCACTCCGACGTCATGGCCTGCCGCCAGACCGGTTTCGCGATGCTCGCCGAGGGCAACGTGCAGGAGGTCATGGACCTGTCCGCCGTGGCGCACCTGGCCGCCATCAAGGGCCGCGTTCCCTTCCTGAACTTCTTCGACGGCTTCCGCACCTCCCACGAGATCCAGAAGATCCAGGTGTGGGACTACGACGATCTGGCCGACATGTGCGACATGGATGCCGTGCGCGCCTTCCGCGAGCACTCCCTGAACCCGGAGCGCCCGGCCATGCGCGGCTCCCACGAGAACGGCGACATCTTCTTCCAGCACCGCGAGTCCTGCAACTCCATCTACAACGACCTGCCGGCCGTGGTGGAGGAGTACATGGAGAAGGTGAACGCGAAGCTGGGCACCAACTACCAGCTGTTCAACTACTACGGCGCCCCGGACGCCGACCGCGTCATCGTGGCTATGGGCTCCATTTGCGACGTGGCCGAGGAGGTCATCGACTACCTCAACGCCAACGGCGAGAAGGTGGGCCTCGTGAAGGTGCGTCTGTACCGCCCCTTCGTCACCGAGAAGTTCGTGGCCGCTCTGCCCGAGACGGTGAAGAAGATCGCCGTGCTCGACCGCACCAAGGAGCCCGGTTCCATTGGCGAGCCGCTGTACATGGATGTCGTGAACGCGCTGTCCGTTGAGGGCCGCGACGGCATCACCGTCATCGGCGGCCGCTACGGCCTCGGTTCCAAGGACACCCCGCCGTCCTCCGTGTTCGCCGTGTACACCGAGCTTCAGAAGGACGAGCCGCGCCGCCAGTTCACCATCGGCATCGTCGACGACGTGACGAACCTGTCGCTGCCCGAGGTTCCCGCCCCCAACACCGCCGCTCCCGGCACCATCGAGTGCAAGTTCTGGGGCCTCGGCGGCGACGGCACCGTGGGCGCGAACAAGAACTCCATCAAGATCATCGGCGACCACACCGACAAGTACGTTCAGGCCTACTTCCAGTACGACTCGAAGAAGACCGGCGGCGTGACCATCTCGCACCTGCGCTTCGGCGATAGCCCCATCCGCAGCCCCTACTATGTGAACAAGGCCGACTTCGTGGCCTGCCACAATCCCTCCTACATCACCAAGGACTTCCCGATCGTGCGCGACGTGAAGCCCGGTGGTGCCCTGCTCATCAACTGCCAGTGGACGGCAGAGGAGCTGGAGGAGCACCTGTCGGCCGCGGCCAAGCGCTACATCGCCGAAAACGACATCAAGCTCTACCTCATCAACGCCATCGACCTGGCCATCGAGATCGGCATGGGCAAGCGCACCAATACCATCCTTCAGTCCGCCTTCTTCACCCTGGCGAAGGTCATGCCGCAGGAGGAGGCCATCCAGTACATGAAGGATGCCGCCACGAAGTCCTACGCCAAGAAGGGCCAGGACATCGTGGACATGAATCACAAGGCCATCGACGCCGGCGCCACCGCCTTCGTGCAGGTTGACGTGCCCGAGGCGTGGAAGACGGCCGAGGATGCGCCGAAGGCTTCTGGCATCGAGGGCCGTCCCGAGACGGTCTCGCTCGTGGAGAACATCATGTTCCCCGTGGGCCGCATGGACGGCGACTCCCTGCCCGTGTCCGCGTTCGTCGGCTACGAAGACGGCCAGTTCCCGCTGGGCGCCGCGGCCTTCGAGAAGCGCGGCGTGGCCGTGTCGGTGCCCGAGTGGACGCCCGACACCTGCATCCAGTGCAACCAGTGCGCGTTCGTGTGCCCGCACGCCACCATCCGTCCCTTCGCGCTGACCGACGAGGAGCTGGCGGCGGCCCCGGCTCAGACCAAGCATGTTCCCGTCAAGGGCAAGGTGGGCGCTGACATGCAGTACGTGCTTGCCGTCTCGCCGCTCGACTGCATGGGCTGCGGCCTGTGCGTCATCCAGTGCCCGACCGACTCGCTCACCATGAAGCCCATCGCCGATACGCTCGACGAGCAGCCGGTGTTCGATTACTGCGTGAGCAAGGTCGCCCGCAAGCCCGAGCTCGAGGGCACGTCGGTGAAGGCGAGCCAGTTCAAGCAGCCCCTGCTCGAGTTCTCCGGCTCCTGCGCCGGCTGCGCCCAGACCTCCTATGCCCGCCTAGTCACCCAGCTGTTCGGCGATCGCATGTATATCGCCAACGCGACGGGCTGCTCCTCCATCTGGGGCGGCCCGGCAGCGACGTCGCCCTACACGGTGAACGCCGACGGCCACGGCCCGGCCTGGTCGAACTCGCTGTTCGAGGACAACGCCGAGCACGGCATGGGCATGCTTCTGGGCTACGAGGCCGTGCAGGACAAGGTCGTCGTTGACTCCGAGGCGCTCATCGAGTGCGGCGGCGCGGCCGGGGATCTGGCCGACGCGGCCCGCGCGTGGCTCGAGGCCCGTGCCGACGCCGAGGCCTCCAAGGCGGCGGCGGAGGCCTATGTGGCGGCCCTTTCGGCGGCGGCCGAGGGTACCGGCGAGGTGGCCGAGCTGGCGGCCGGCATCCTGGCCAACAAGGAATACCTGACCAAGAAGTCCGTGTGGATCTTCGGCGGCGACGGCTGGGCCTACGACATCGGCTACGGCGGACTCGACCACGTGCTCGCCTCCGGCAAGGACGTGAACGTGTTCGTGTTCGACACCGAGGTGTACTCCAACACCGGCGGCCAGGCCTCGAAGGCCTCCAACCTCGGCCAGGTGGCGCAGTTCGCCGCCGCCGGCAAGGACGTGAAGAAGAAGTCTCTGGCCGAGATCGCCATGACCTACGGTTACGTGTACGTGGCCCAGGTGGCCATGGGCGCCAACCTCAACCAGACCATCAAGGCCATCACCGAGGCCGAGGCCTATCCGGGTCCCTCGCTCATCATCGGTTACAGCCCGTGCGAGATGCACTCCATCAAGGGCGGCATGACCAACTGCCAGACCGAGATGAAGAAGGCCGTCGATTGCGGCTACTGGAACCTGCTGCGCTTCAACCCCGAGGGCGCCCCGGGCAAGAAGCTCGTCATCGATTCGAAGGATCCGGCCGAGGGCGAGTACCAGAACTTCCTCATGAACGAGGCCCGCTACAGCCGCCTGACCCGCGAGTTCCCCGAGCGCGCCGAGGAGCTGTTCGCCGAGAACGAGCAGGCCGCCATGGCCCGCTGGTCGCACCTGCAGAAGCTCAAGGATCTCTACGCCGCCGAGTAGCGCGAGCGTACGCCAGAGCTTGCCGGCCGCCTTGGGCCGCAACCGAAAGGGAGCCTCCGGGCTCCCTTTTCTTTGGTTGTCACAGCGTTTGCGATAGTAAGAGCGTCAACTGCGGCATCTCTGAGACAGCGAGATCGCGGCTGCGGCACTTCTGCGACAGCAAGAGCTGGTTTTCTCGATGCTCTTCTCTTGATTTGGAGCGTTTCAGCCTCTGGGGGTCTGTCGGTCAACTCAACCCTCGGTTTTTGCATGAGATCGACGGTTATGAGCGTCTTGGGGGTGCGGACTCCAAATTGGCCAGCCGACACTTTCGCAAAACCCCAGGTCGCTAGTATTGGTTAGCCGCGTTATACAAGATTCCCTCCACTCGAGACGCTCATAAGCGGCGATCTCATGCAAAAAGGAGGGGTTTCGCTGACGAACGCAGCTACAAAATCTTCCTGAAGAACCCTCGGCAGCGTTTGTTATGCAAGGAGCCGGGCGGCGCGTATGCTTTTCCCAGGGAAACAGGCAACGACGAAGGAGGGTTCCCGTGGAAAAGAACACGAACGCGATGGAAAAGGCCAGCTGCGCGATGGAAGATGCAGCGCCGATGGGCGAGGGCATCTCCCGGCGCTCGTTCCTCGGCCTTGGCGCCTTAGGCGCGGCGGGGCTGGCGGCCTTAAGGCTTGCCGGCTGCGCCCCTCAAGCGAACAACGCCGCGCAGGCCGGTTCGGCCGATGTGACGGCCGAGGCGCCGACAGCGGAGGAGCTTCCCGCCGCCGATACCGAGGAGAGCTGTGACGTGGTCGTGGTGGGCCTGGGAACGAGCGGGCTGGTGGCGGCCTCTGCCGCGGCTAAGGAGGGCGCGAAGGTCATCGGCCTCGATCGCTCGGCCTCCATGGGCGCCACGAATGCCGCGATGGTGTCTGGCGTGTGGGCCGTGGAATCCAGCCCCGAGCTTCAGTACGACAACCACCTGACCACTAAGGATATGTTCGACTTCATCTGGACGTCGACTCACTACCAGACCAACGCCCCGCTTCTGCGCAATGTGCTGCCGGCCTCAGGCAAGGGCATCGATCTTATGATCGAGGGCGGCGTGCCCTTCATGTTCGCTTTCGAGGGCGCTGACGAGAACACGCTTATGCTGAACCGCGGCGGTCACATTTATGCCACCAGTGGGGCGGAGCGCGCCGAGGCGCTGCAGGGCATGCTCGACAAGTTCGGCGTCGATTCCCGTTGGGATGCCGAGGTCACCAACCTGCTCATCGAGGACGGCGCTGTGGTGGGCGTGCGCTATGAAAGCGGATCTATCGTGACCGACGTGCGCGCGAGCAACGTCATCATCGCCACCGGCGGCTTTATTCAGAACGAGGGCATGCTGCGCGACTACTACTCCGGCTCGGTCATGTACGGCACGGGCAACCAGTACAACGACGGCGCGGGCATCAGGCTGGCCCAGTCGGCCGGTGCCCAGATGGGCAAGAACTTCAGCACCTCTATCAATGAGTCCGGCGCCTGCAACATGAAGTCCGCCGACCGCTTCGTGAGCCTGTCGGATTGTAACGACACGCCGGTGTTCAGCCTGCCTTTGTTCGGCGGCCTCATGGTGAATAAGCACGGGTCGCGCTTCATGGACGAGGGCACCATGGCCAAGCACACCATGTACTGCGGCGAGCCGCTTCTGCGCGAGGGCGTATACTACATGGTGATCGACGACGGGCTCATCAACGAGCTGGCCACCACGCCTATTATGGACTTCATTTCCGAGGACGCTTTCGGCAACATGGCGCCGGGCGTTCAGATGGGCTTCATGGGCAAGACGCTGACCGCGCTTCCCGAAAAGGTTCAGCAGGGCATCGACGAGGGCTGGATTTGGAAGGCGGATTCGGCCGAGGCGCTGGCTGAGGCCTGCGGGATGGCGAACCTTGCCGACACCCTGGAGGCCTACAACGGCTATTGCGCCACTGGCGTGGACGAGGAAATGTTCAAGGAGGCCCAATTCCTGCGCGCCGTGGACACCGGCTCGCTGTATGTAGTAGAGCTCGACATCGCGGCTTGGGTGACCTTGGGCGGCATCAAGACTGACGGATACTGCCGCGCCGTGGATGCCGATGCCAATCCCATCCCTGGTCTGTTCGTGGCCGGCGTCGATGGCGATTTTTGGGCCGTTCCCTACTTCGAGGGCGGCTCGGCCCAGGGCTTCTGCGTGGGCTCCGGGTATCTTGCCGGGGTGACGGCCGCCCAGGGCTAAGAATCGGGATCGTCTTGGCGGCAGTTGGTTTGCGCTCTTCCCGAGGGCGCGATCTGCGAACCAGCGCCGATTGCTATCGCCTCCCCACGGGCGGGCGCCGTTTGCGCGGCGTCCGCTCTTTTGCGCGCTGGAAATCGGTTTACTAGCCGCTTTGGGGTATGATGGGGACAAGGGAAAGGGGAGCAGCGATGGATGTGCGGCAAATTGAGTATTTCGTTCTGGCGGCAAAGGCCGGCTCGTTCTCTGCAGCGGCGAAGAGCGCCTTCGTCACTCAACAAACGTTGTCGGCTTCAGTGGCGTCCCTTGAAGGCGAGGTGAAGACGCCGTTATTCCATCGCCGGCGTCAGGGTATCGAGTTGACCGACTTCGGCGCCCGCTTTCTGCCGAAGTGCGAGCGCGTTCTGGAAGCCGTGCGGGAAGCTGAGGGGTTTGCCCTCCAGTGGCATGAGAGCACGCGCCATACGGCCACTTTTGCCTACGCCACCGCAAGCTTGCGGGAAAGCGGCCCCGGTTTCACCCTGGCGACCCTGCGAGGGTTCCGTGCCTCCTACGACGATGCGGATCTGCGGCTGTTCGAGTTGACGAGTGATGCTTGTCTGAAGGCGTTGGAGCGCGGGACAGTGGATATGGCGTTGGTTGCGGGTCGTCCCGATTCTGCGATGTTCGAATTCACGCCCCTGATGGAGGGGCGCCTCCTTGTCGCTGTGCCTGAAAGGCACAAGCTTGCAACGCAGGAGGCGATTAGTTTCTCCGATTTGGCCGAGATTGACCTGTTTCCCACGCCTGATCTGGATGTGACCTACCGGCATATTGTCGAAGGGTTTGCCCGTTATGGCCTCACGCCCCGTTACGCCCCCGTCCCCTTTAGTTTGGAAGCAGCTCAGGAATTCGTGCGATCGGGCCAGGGTGTCGATTTCTCGCCAGCGCACAATGCCGAAAGACCTCATGAGGGAATTGCCTATCGGCCCCTTGCGAGTGAAGATGATTTCACGCTCACTCTTGGGCTGGCCACGAAGCTCGGTACCCCGGAAAAGCCCCTTGTGGCCGCTCTCAAGGAAGCCATTGTTCAAGCCGTTTCCGCGTAAGCAGTCGCAGTTTTCTGCGTGAGGCATATTTTAGAGAAAAACTAGCCGTTTTAGATACAGTAGTGATTTCAGACTGGTGGTTTGACGCTAAGCTGCAACGGTCTCCAGGTCGAGGTCGGGGTTTGCGGGGGCGGCCTCGGCGCGGTGGTCGGCGGCGGCCTTGCGGAGGCGCAGGATGACGTAGGCGCCCATGACGATGGAGTACACGGCGATGCTCAGCACGGCCACGCCGTTGCCGGCCGCCGCGCTCGGCATGAGCAGCAGCGCCAGGTGCACGTAGGTGAGCACGTAGAAGGGGTAGGCGAGCCGCTGCACGCGCTTCCAGCTGGCCGCCTTCATGGTGTGCTTCACGCGCTGGGCCGACGTGGCCCACAGCACCGCCATGAGCGCGGTGATCAGCGCCGCGAGCCCCAGGGAGAAGGCGAGGTTGCCCGAAAAGGCGCTCGCGAGGCGCGGGATGTAGGACGCCCCATAGAAGGCGATGTGGCCCACGGCGAAGATGCAGGCGAGGATGGACAGCTGCCGGCGAATGGGCATGAGGTGAGTGCGCAGGGGGTTCCTCTCGCCGAGCACGCCCACGAACATCACGATAGAGAATAGCAGAAACGCCAGGGCGCACCGCTGCATGAGCGGCTGGAAGTACGACCATGCCTCGTTGCGCACGCCGGTGGCCGACCCCCAGAAGTACAGCCCGAGAAGCGCGACGGCACCCAAGTAGAAGGGCACGGGGTATTTCTTGAGGGGCTTGGCGCACAGCCAGACCAGCGCGAAGGAAACGACAAGGGCGATGACAAATCTCATGAGGCCTCCTTGGGTCGTTCGATCAGGATCGAACTTTCTTTTTGGATTGTCACAGTAGCATAGGGTGGGTTGCCGTGTCAGCAAAACATTTGTCATTTCTGGCGGCGTGATTTCGAGTAGTTGCAAACTGCGGGGCGTTCTGAAGATGCTTACCTCTTTTTAGTCGGGAGTGATTTTCGCGACTCTCCTCCAGGTGATCGAACTGTGACCCTTTCATGAACCTCGCTAATGTCGCGAAGAATACTCTTCCAGTCTGTATAATCCCACGTAGAGGCGGGCACCGGACAGATTCACCCCCCTCCCTCCCGATTTGCCCGGTGCCTCGCCTGTCTTGTTTCAAACCCTGTCTTTTCTCTAGACGAACTTCAGTCGTTTTCTTGTTTATGCAATCCCATCTTACTTCTGGCAGGTAAAAGCGCTTAGGCATCTGCGATGCTCGTGCAATCTTCCATGAGGATTGACTTTGGGCATTCCCGCAAGCCAAAGGGATCGTCAGTCGAAGTACTGCTCGTGCCAGATGAGGAAGCAGTAGGCTGACCAGATCTTCTTCATATGGGAGCGAGCGCCGTGCTGGTGCTCGTCAAGTAGTGCATTCAAGCGGTCGGTGCGGAAGAAACGACGGGCGCGCTCGCCGTTCAGTATCTCGCGCACCTGGGAACGCCAGGGCTCTTCCCTCAGCCACTGGGCGAGCGGGGTGATGAAGCCCTGCTTGGGCATGGCGGCCGTGGCTTGCGGCAGCGTGCGGGCTGCGGCGGCGCGCAGGGCGATCTTCGTCTCGCGGCGGCTGACGCGCTGGGAGACGGGCAGCGTGCTCGCCAGGGCGAACACCTCGCGATCGAGGAAGGGAACGCGCAGTTCCAGCGACGACGCCATGGACATCTTGTCCGCCTTCAGGAGAATATCTTGCTGCATCCACGTGAGGATGTCGGCGGTCTGCATGGCGGTGATTTCATCCGCCTCGATTTCCGCGAAGAGGGGCGCCGCAAGTTCCCAAGGAGTCGGAGCCGCGGCGCAGCGCGCGCCCAGCTCGGGCGCCAGAAGATCGAGCGCCTCGGCCCATGGGAAGTTGTATTCCAGGCGGATATAACGCTCGGGAAGCGGGTGCGCTCCGCGCATGAGGAAGCGCCGCCCGTGGGTGCTTTCGGGCAGGTGCCGGGCTGCGGCGGCCAGGGCGCGGCGGGCGGGCGCGGGCACCATCATGTAAGGCGCAAAGGCAAGGCACTCCTGGTAGTAGGGATAGCCGCCGAACAGCTCGTCGGCCCCTTCGCCCGACAACACCACCTTCACCGACTCGGCCGCCATCGCGCACAGGTGGTACAGCGGCACCGCCGAGGGGTTTGGCAGTGGCTCGTCCATGGCGTACTGCACGGCGGGCACCGAGGCGAAGAACTGCTCGGCGCCGAGAATGCGCCCCTCGTTCGGCAACCCTGTGGCCCGGGCGAAGGTTGCGGCGGCTTCCAATTCCGAAAAGCGCCCCTCACCCCAGCCGATGGTGAACGTGCGCGCCTCCATGATGCGGGCGGCCTCCCGGGCGACGAGGCTGGAATCCACCCCGGCCGAGAGGAAGCAGCCCACATCCACGTCGGCGATGGCGTGGGCCGCCACCGACTCCCGCAAGGCAGCCTCGATGGCCTCGGCGCTCTCCTCCAGACTGCGCCCCGCGTCGGGAGCGAAGCGCGGGACGAACCAGCGGCCGCGTTCCGCGCGCCCGTTGCGCCGGCGCAGCCAATGGCCGGCGGGCAACTTGCGAACGCCTTCGAAGAGGGTCTCCTCGTCGGGCAGGTATTCCATGCACAGCCAGTGGGCGAGCCGCCGCTCGTTCAGGCTCCGGCGTGCGTGCGGATGCGCGAGAAGCCCCTTGATCTCCGAGCCGAACAGGATGCGGTCGCCTTCCACGGCGTAGTAGAGCGGCTTGATGCCGAAGGCGTCCCGAGCGCAGAAAAGCTCGCCCGTGGCGGTGTCGTACAGGGCGAAGGCGAACATGCCGCGCAGGCGGTCGAGCACTGCCTCGCCCCACTGCTCGAACCCGTGGAGCACCACTTCCGCATCGCCCTGGGTAGAGAAGGCGTGGCCTGCGGCGATCAGCTGCCGGCGCAGTTCCCGGTAGTTGTAGATCTCGCCGTTGAAGACGAGCACGAGCGAGCGATTCTCGTTGTAGAGGGGCTGGTTCGCCCCAGCGAGATCGATGATGGCCAGGCGTCGGAAGCCCAAGGCGGCGCGGCCGTCTTCGAAATACCCTTCGGAATCGGGGCCGCGGTGTGCGATGGCATCGGCCATGGCGACGATGACGGCGCGGTGGTCGTAGGTCTGGTCGTTCTCGTCGATAAAACCGACAAAGCCGCACATAAGGGATCCTTCCTGAAAGCTCGTGTCAAAAAACGCGAAAAACTTGCCAAGCTTCTGACCTGGTAATATCGAAGGAAATCGCAGGTCAAATGGCTAGTTTTGAAGTGACAAGTTTTTCGAGGTTTTCGACGGCCGGCCGGCACGCATGATGACGCAGTCGGCTAGTACGTCCAAGGCGTCTACCACGGGAAGTCCTGCCGCCCGCGTCACGCCGCCGAAGGCCAAAGACAGCTCGGTGCACCCGAGCACGACGCCGTCGCAGCCCGCAGCCCGCAAGGGAGCCGCCAGCCGCTCGAGTGCCGCCGCATCCACGGGCCGTCCTGCTTTCACTTCGTCGAAGATGACGCGGTTCACCTGCCCCTGGGTCGTCGCGTCCGGATAAAGGCAGTCCACGCCGAGCCGTGCGGCCTCGCGCCCGTACAGGTCGGCGGCCACGGTGCCGCTCGTGGCCAGCACGCCGATGCGCGCCAAGCCCACAGCGGATGCGGCGGCGGCAGTCTCGCGCACCATGTGGACGACGGGGATGCCCAAGGCGCCCTGCAGTTCGTCGAAGAAGCTGTGGGCCGTGTTGCAGGGCAGCGCCAGAAGATCGCAGCCGCAGGCTTCCAGAAGACGCCCATCCTCGATGAGCGCCTCGAGGGGAGAGCGGTCGCTTCGTCCCAGCAGAAACGCCGTGCGGTCGGGGATGGCCGTGTCGTTGAAGGCGAGGGTGCGCACGTGATCCTGGTCGCAGCGGGCCTCGGTGCGCTCGACGAGCCGCTGCAGGAAGTAGGCCGTGGCCGCAGGTCCGGTGCCGCCGAGCACGCCTACCAAGCGCCCGCTCACGATGCCGCTTTCGCACAGGCCGCCAGCCCGTCTGCCAACGGGAGCTCCGGCGAGGCGGAGGCAACGTGCTCGTCATCTTTGCCGGAGGCAGTCCCCTTCGTGCGGTGATCGGCTGTGGCCCCGGCGCCTTCCAAACCCTCCGCCGCCTTCTCCCGGGCCCGCTTATCCGCCATGGCGGCCCGGCAGGTCTTCCATTGGCGGAACGCGAAGACGAGGGGGTACAGGCGCCGGCGCAGGCTTTTCTCGGCGGCATAGTCGAGCGGGTCGGCGTCGCGACCCAGCGCGTACAGCCCGCGCACCTCGCGCCGCAGGGCGTCGTCGCGGATGTAGCTAAGCAGCGTGGCTTTGGGCGCCACCGTGTACAGCGACTCGCTGCGGGCCACGGTGAGCCCCTCGGGCAGGGGTCGGCCCAGCACGAGGTCGTCCATAAGCCAGCGGGCCACGTTGTCGCCGGCGGCGGTCACGTAGTAGTTGCTGCGACCCAGACGCGTGTTTATCTCGAAGAAACGGTGGCTGCCGTCGCGCGGATCCACCTTGATGTCGAAGTTCGCGAAACCGGTGTAGCCCACGGCCTCCAGAAGGCGTGCGGCCTCGGCCACGATCGTCTCGTCGGTGCGGCTCACGATGGCGAGCGGGTTGCCCACGCCCATGGGCCGCATATCCTCCAAAAGCGTCTGGCCGAAAGAGGCGAAGCGCACCTTTCCGTTACGGTCAGAGTAGGTGGTGAGGATGCGCATGCTCGTGTCGTCGCCGGGGATCGTCTCCTGGATGAGGAACTTCCCCTCGTAGCGGCTGCTCTGCACGGCTGCAAGCGTCGCTCGAAGCTCCGTCGCGTCGCGCAGAAAGAAGACCTTCTGCTTGCCGGGGAAGTCGGCATAGTGGTAGGCGGCCGAGGATGCGGGCTTCGCCACCACGGGGAAGGGGAAGGGAAGTGTCACGGTGGCCGGGTCGTCGCCGTCTGCGCTGGCGTCGAACACCACGGTGCGCGGCACGGGCACGCCGACTTCCGCGCACAGCTCATAGAAGCGATCCTTCTCGGTGAGCCGGTTCAGCAGGTCTTCGCCAATGTAGGGGATGATGAAGGACTTCTCCAGCACGGCGCGGTTCTCGACGATGAGCCGCACGTACCAATCGCCGCAGCCGAACAGAAGCAGCGGGCGGTTGCCGAAGCACTCGGCAGTGTTGGCCAAGGTGGAGAGGAGCACCGCCGGCCGCTCAAGGTGCGGCACCACGCGATTTACGAGGATGGAGGAGTCGCCGCACAGGTGGCACGCGGCCTGCGAGAGCACCAAGGGCACGATGCCGTAGGCCTCGTGGAAGGCCCGGGCGATACTGTAGGCGCCGATGTCTCCGCCGAGGATCACCGGCAGCACGTCGGGGGCGTCCGTCTTCTCCATGAAACTCATCTCCTGAACATCGCTCGTTTTCGTTCAGGAGAAATGATAGGAAAGCCCTCCATTACGCTTCCCATAGCAAAAGCTGACGAAAGCGTAAGGAGGGCGTAACTTTTCCTTACGACGAGCCGCAGCACGAGCCTTTTCGGAGCCGAAAGTCTTATCCCTCGACGAGCTGTTCCAGGGCGGCCAGCTTCACGCAGCAGGTGAAGACATCCATGGCGGCGTCAAGCTCTTCCAAAGGCGGCAGCGAGGGCGCGATACGGATGTTGGAATCGGCCGGGTCGTTGCCGTAGGGCCAGGTGGCGCCGGCGCCCGTCATGGTAACGCCGGCATTCTTCGCCAGTTCCACGATGCGGTGCGCCGTGCCGACGGGCCCCTCGAAGCTCACGAAGTAGCCGCCGCGCGGATTGGTCCACGTGGCGATATCGGCTTCGGCAAGCTCTTCGGCCAGTTTCTTTTCGACGAGCTCGAACTTCGGGCCCATGAGGGCGCCGTGAGCGGCCATATGCTCGGGCAGGCGCGCGCCCTCTTCCAGGAAGCGGGCGTGACGCAACTGATTGAGCTTGTCGTGACCGATGGCCTGAACGCCCAAGTGCCGCTTGATCTCGGCTATATTGGCGGGGCTTGCGGCCAAAGCGGCCACGCCCGCGCCGGGGAAGGTGATCTTCGACGTGGAGCCGAACTTCAGATAGCGATCGGGGTTGCCCGCCTCGCGGCAGGCCTCGGCGATATCGAGCACGATGTCCTGCTCGGCCGGATCGTCGGAGAAATGGTGCACGGCGTAGGCGTTGTCCCAGAAGATGCGGAAGTCAGGGGCGGCGCATTCCATGGCGGCGAGGCGGCGCACCGTCTCATCGGAGTAGGTGATGCCGGAGGGATTCGAGTACTTCGGCACGCACC
>QFCE01002022.1_pt1 | contig 18271 bp, 16 predicted proteins | sample 5346091 | NCBI WGS metagenome assembly QFCE01 (sample SAMN09062252, study PRJNA434731) | Human gut metagenome, whole genome shotgun sequencing project. | isolation source: stool timepoint A chromium assembly | host: Homo sapiens | collected 2015 | reverse complement strand
ATGTAAAAATGATTTTCTGTAAAATCCGTCCCTGCGCAGGAAGAAATCGATTCCCGCGCAGGGACATTTGCGTACATGGTTCCGGAAAACTTTTTGCAGGCTTTTCATATGAAAATTTGAAATGTAAAATATAATTGACATATGCAATGTAAAGGCGTATGATAAACATAAGAACAGAAACGGAAAACAGATGGAAAAAAGAAGGTAAATAAGGGAAAATTTTTATGAAGAACCTGAAAATGAAAATCGCGAGAATGGAGAAGGACATTTCCCAGATTGAGCTGGCTGAGCGTGTGGGCGTTACCAGACAGACCATCGGGATGATGGAGGCCGGCACTTATAATCCGAGTCTCAAGCTGTGTAAAGCGGTCTGCAGGGAGCTGGGAAAAACTTTGGATGAGCTGTTTTGGGAGGAGGGCTAAGGAATGCGAAGGAAGAAAAGCGGTTTAGATGAACGCCAAGAAAAATTAGTGGACAAAATCGGAATGCGAAGCTTTATGGTCATGTTTTTTGCCTGTGCAGCCGCGATTATTGCGCAGCTCGCCTGGAAGAAGGATTTATCTGCGGTGGCAGGTGAGACCGTGGTGCTTTTAGCCGGAGGCGTGACCTGTCTCTTTGGAACCATGAAGAACGGAATCTGGTCAAAGAGCGGACGCAGGGCAACGGTGGGAGAGAATCTTCTGTGGAGCGTGGTCATGGCAGGGATTTTTTCTGTGCTGTATGCGGCGGTTCTGCTTCTGCGGGGAGGCGACAGCGGCAAGGTGGCAGGAGCTGCGCTTGGATTTTTTGCAGGTGTTGGAGTATTGGGGTTTGTGGTTCTTACCATTCTTGGATTTGTGGCGCAGAAACGCAAGGAAAAGAGGAAGAGAAATATGAGTGAGCAGGAATTTGTGAAACTGACTTTTGTAAACAGAATTGCCCAGGCAGAAGAGCTCATCCGGGCTCTGAAGGAGCAGGGGATTGAAGCTTACCGCAAGGGAACCGCCATGGATGTCTATCAGGGAACTGCTGCTCAGGGCGGGGATATCATGGTGCCAAAGGCTGAGCTTTTCCGTGCGAGGGAGGTGCTGGCGCAGACCGCTCTTGTGGACACGGACACCACTGTGGGAAAATATCCACAGGCCAAAAGCCACAGGATTTTAAGCTGGATTTTGCTGGCAGCGGTTGTGATCCTGGTGGCATTTGGGATCGCGGTGGTATTCTTTCCATAAAATACACGGCTTCGTCCAAAAGATTCTGCACATACTATATCCAGTCAGACCTGTACAAAAACAGAGCTGGCTGGATATATTTTTTCCCTGAAAGGAGGATTTTTATGCAGGATCAACATCTGGCGATCGCATCGGTACCCGCACAGCCGTGGAACGGGCAGCTTTATGACTGGGATCAGGCGATCAAAATCGGAACAATCTTTCCGGAACTGAATCTGCCGTTTTTTGCCGCGGAGAGTCTGCCGGGACAAATACCGCCCATGGCGGGAAACGGGAATGTTGTCAAAACTTCGGAGCAGGAGGAGCGGGAACATTTGCTCGCCCGGCTGAACGCAATAAGCTTTGCTCTGGATGACGTGGTTTTGTTTCTGGATACGCATCCCCAGGAAATACAGGCCGCTCAGCTTCGCACGAAGCTTTTGGAGGAGCGAAAAGCACTGAAACAGGCCTTTGTGGAAAAGTTTTACCCGCTGACAAAAGAGTGTGAGGGCAACTGGGGCGACGGCCCGATTCCCTGGGAAGGAGCGTGCATCTGATGTGGATTTATGAAAAACGGCTGCAGTTTCCTGTGAAGATCACAGCCACAAACCCGAAATATGCCCAGATGATCATCAGTCAGTATGGCGGACCGGACGGAGAGCTTTCCGCTTCCATGCGGTATCTGGCACAGCGCTACACCATGCCGACAAAGGAGGTGGGCGGTCTTTTGACGGATATCGGAACGGAGGAGCTGGCGCACATGGAGATCATCTGTGCCATGGTTTATCAGCTCACCAGGGATATGACGCTGGAGGATGCAAAAACCGCCGGGTTTGACGCATATTATATTGACCATACCAAGGGACTGTGGCCCCAGGCGGCAGCAGGACTGCCATTTAATGCCTGTGAATTTCAGTCAAAGGGAGACGCACTTGCAGATATCACGGAGAATCTGGCCGCGGAGCAAAAAGCCAGGGTGGTGTACGACAATCTGCTGCGGATGATTCCGGATCCGGAGGTGCGGGAGCCGCTGAAATTTCTGCGCACCCGGGAAATCGTGCATTTTCAGAGATTCGGAGAAGCTATGGAGCAGATAAAAGCGCGTTTGGATTCCAAAAACTTTTATTATTTTAATCCGGAGTTTGACCGCCAGTTTAAATGAGGGTATAATAGGAACACCGAGCTTGGGGAACCTGGTATTTTTTATGGTATTACCCGTAACACTTTGTAATTCTTCAGAAACAAGGAGTATATATGGAATATTTTGACGAACTGGTAGAGCGCGTCATCCTGGTAGGCGTGCAGGTCAACGACGGCGAGGACACGGAGGAATCTCTGGATGAGCTTGCGGAGCTCGCCCATACGGCGGGAGCGATCCCTGTGGGACGCATCATTCAGAACCGGGAGGCTGTGCATCCGGGAACTTATATCGGAAAAGGAAAAATAGACGAGGTGCGCGCGCTGATGCTGGCTACGGATGCCACGGGCGTGATCTGTGACGATGAGCTTTCCCCGGCACAGCTTCACAATCTGGAGCGGGAGCTGGACTGCAAGGTCATGGACAGGACCCTTCTTATCCTGGACATTTTTGCGGGGAGAGCCACCACCAGCGAGGGCAAGATCCAGGTGGAGCTGGCGCAGCTTCGGTACAGGGCAGCCCGTCTGGTGGGACTTCGGGATTCGCTGTCCCGGCTTGGCGGAGGCATCGGTACGCGGGGCCCGGGCGAGAAAAAGCTGGAGACAGACAGAAGGCTGATCCGCACCAGGATTTCCGCCCTCAAACAGGAGCTTTCCCAGGTGGAACGTCACCGGGAGCTGATTCGTACAAAACGTTCCAGAGGCCAGATAAAAACAGCGGCCATTGTGGGCTACACAAATGCCGGGAAATCCACGCTTCTCAACACCCTGACCGGCGCGGAGGTGCTCTCGGAGGACAAGCTTTTTGCAACCCTTGATCCGACGACGAGGCTTCTCACGCTGGAGGATGGTCAGCAGCTTCTGCTTACCGATACGGTTGGCTTTATCCGTAAGCTTCCGCATCATCTGGTGGAAGCGTTTAAGAGTACGCTGGAGGAAGCAAAATATGCGGATTATATCATCCATGTGGTGGACGCGGCCAATCCCCAGGCGGAAAAGCAGATGCATGTGGTATATGAGACCCTGCGGGAGCTGGGCGCAACGGGCAAAAAGGTCATCACCCTTCTGAACAAACAGGATAAAGCGCAGGGCAGCGAGCTCAGGGATCTGCGCGCGGATCATACCTTGAAGGTTTCCGCCCGCACCGGAGACGGTCTGGGTGAGCTGAAAAAACTTTTCGCGCAGATTTTATCCGAGGATCAGATTTATGTGGAGCGGCTGTTTCCTTATGCGGAGGCGGGGAAAATCCAGCTGATCCGACAGTATGGACAGCTTCTCTCAGAGGAATACCAGGAGGCTGGAATTGCGGTAAAGGCGCGGGTTCCCCGGGAAATCTATATGAAGATCGTATAAAAAAGCTGCAATTTTGCAGGAATAAAAACACCATATTTTGTGTTGGTTTACAATGTAACACAAGATATGGTGCTTTTTCGTGTTGACGAACGGGTGGCACTCTGCTACAATAGTCCTACAGCGATTTCACCGGCAGGAGCCGGTATTTGTTCATAGAGCTAAAAATCAGTCAAAGGGAGAAGGAGTCAGGTTATGTTTCAGGTAGTAAAACGGGACGGGGAAATTAACGATTTTCAGATGAAAAAAATCACTGCCGCAATCACCAAGGCATTCCAGGCAAAGGACAAAATCTACAGCGAAGATATGGTTGACCTTTTGGGACTCAGAGTAACTGCGGATTTTCAGGAGAAGATCCATGACGACCGGATCACGGTGGAGGAAATTCAGGACAGTGTGGAGAACGTGCTCATTCAGGCAGGGTATGCAGATGTAGCCAAGGCCTACATTCTGTACCGGAAGCAGAGAGAAAAAGTCCGCAATATGAAGTCCACCATTCTCGATTACAAGGAAATTGTCAACAGCTATGTCAAAGTGGAGGACTGGCGTGTGAAGGAGAATTCCACGGTGACTTATTCGGTGGGAGGTCTGATCCTGAGCAATTCCGGGGCCGTCACAGCGAATTACTGGCTGTCGGAGATTTACGACAATGAGATCGCAGAGGCGCACAGAAACGCGGATATCCATATCCATGACCTTTCCATGCTTACCGGATACTGCGCCGGATGGTCTCTGAAACAGCTCATTCAGGAGGGGCTTGGAGGCATTGAGGGCAAGATTACCTCGGCTCCGGCGAAGCATTTGAGCGTACTGTGCAACCAGATGGTGAATTTCCTCGGCATTATGCAGAATGAGTGGGCCGGCGCGCAGGCGTTTTCCTCTTTTGATACCTATCTGGCGCCCTTTGTGAAGGTGGATCATCTGACCTACCGCGAGGTGAAAAAGTGCATTGAATCCTTTATCTACGGAGTGAACACCCCCAGCCGCTGGGGAACCCAGGCACCGTTTTCCAATATTACGCTGGACTGGACGGTTCCCGACGACCTTGCCGAGCTTCCGGCCATTGTGGGCGGCAAGGAGATGGATTTCAAATATAAGGACTGCAAAAAAGAGATGGACATGGTCAACAAGGCGTTTATTGAGACCATGATCGAGGGGGACGCCAACGGCAGGGGATTCCAGTATCCCATTCCCACCTATTCCATTACCAGGGATTTTGACTGGTCAGATACAGAGAACAACCGTCTGCTGTTTGAGATGACAGCAAAATACGGAACTCCTTATTTTTCCAACTATATCAACAGCGATATGAAGCCCAGCGATATCCGCAGCATGTGCTGCCGCCTGCGTCTGGATCTTCGGGAGCTGCGCAAAAAGAGCGGAGGCTTCTTTGGTTCAGGAGAGAGTACCGGCTCTGTGGGAGTTGTCACGATCAATATGCCGCGGATTGCATATCAGTCCAAAACGCCGGAGGAATTTTACCGTCGTCTGGACCATATGATGGATATTTCCGCACGTTCGCTGCATATTAAGAGAGAGATCATCAGCAAGCTTCTGGACGAGGGGCTTTATCCCTACACAAGAAGATATCTGGGCAGCTTTTCCAATCATTTTTCCACCATTGGTCTGGTGGGGATGAATGAGGTTGGCTTGAATGCCTGCTGGCTGGGATGCGATATGACGGATGTGCGCACACAGAAGTTTACCAAAGAGGTTCTGGAGCATATGCGCAGCCGCCTCTCCGATTATCAGGAGGAGTACGAGGGTGAGCTCTTTAATCTGGAGGCCACACCGGCAGAGTCCACGGCGTACCGTCTGGCAAAACATGACAGAAAACGCTGGCCGGACATCCGTACTGCAGGCAGCAAGGGAGACACGCCCTACTATACCAACAGCTCGCATCTTCCGGTGGAATTCTCCAGCGACATTTTTGATGCCCTGGATATCCAGGATGAGCTTCAGACTCTTTATACTTCGGGCACGGTGTTCCACGGCTTCCTGGGAGAGAAGCTTCCGGACTGGAAGGCCGCGGCTTCCCTGGTGCGCAAGATCGCAGAAAATTACCGTCTGCCTTATTACACCATTTCTCCCACCTATTCCGTGTGCAGCGAGCATGGCTATTTAAGCGGCGAGCATTTTACCTGTCCCAAGTGCGGCAAAAAGGCAGAGGTTTACAGCCGTATCACGGGCTACTACCGTCCGGTACAGAACTGGAACGACGGCAAAACGCAGGAATACAAGAACCGTACCCTGTACGACATTGCGCATTCTACGCTTAAGAAGGTGCACACCAGTGTTGTTACCCTGAGCGGAGATGATGTGAAGGTAGAGCCTCTGGAGACGCACAAGTATCTCTTTACCACAAGCACCTGCCCCAACTGCCGTATGGCGAAAAAAATGCTGGAGGGCGAGGAGCTGGAGATCATTGATGCGGAGAAAAATCCGGAGCTGGCAAAGGAGTTCGGCATTATGCAGGCGCCCACGCTGGTGATTACAGACGGAGAGCACACGAAGAAATATGTGAATGCGTCCAATATTCAGAAATATGTGGACGAGGAATTGTAAAAGATTCAGCAGAGATTTTTTGATGCGCAGGCTGTGTGAAAACAGTCTGCGTTGTTTAATATTCTTTGGCAGCTTCCTTTTGGAGCGCTTCCCGGTAAATCGTGCAGGCTGCGTGATGCCTGCAGGTTTTGTGAGAACAGTTCATTATCTCAAGCTTGGGGCCGTTTGGCGTGGAAATGTATTCGCAGGTAACGGTCTGCATGTTGTTGCAGGTACGGCAGAAGCCGGAAATATTGATTTCGATAATATCGGATTCCATAAAGAACCTCCTGTGACATTGTAAAATAGAAACTGCTTTGATTGTACCTGTTTTTATGAATGAGGGCAATGGGAAAATAGTGATTATGAAAACCGGGAAGAGCAACGTATATGCTGCTTTTCCCGGTTTGATTCATTTAATTTGTGAGAAAATTTAAAAATATTCTGAATTTTAAAAACCATCTTGACAGTTTTTCATATACTGTGGTATAAATAGTTTATCGAATTAAACCGTTGAAGAAGAGTGAGTACCTTATGAACACCTGATTCCAGAGAGCTGCTGTTGGTGGAAGGCAGTATCAGAATCATGGGGGAATGGGCTTCTGAGGGTGAGCAGAAGAGAGTATGCGAGCCGGAGTGATCCTCCGTTATCAAAATCAGCATATGTTGGTATGCGCGAAGTGGGTATGAAAATACCAAGCCGGGTGGCACCGCAGGAGGTTACCTCTTGTCCCTGCAAAGAACTTTTCAGTTGCGGGAGACAGGGGGATTTTTTTATTTGGAGTACAGTGCGGAACAGTCCGTGTAATCCAATACTATCTACCCCGGAATTCCGCAGAAACCGCGGCATAGCCGTCAGAAAAAAGAGAGGAGAGCAAATATTATGGCAGAAACAAAGATTCCCTACAAAATCTATCTTGAAGAAAGTGAGATGCCGAAAGAATGGTATAATGTTCGCGCAGACATGAAAAATAAGCCGGCCCCTCTTCTGAATCCGGGGACCTTGAAACCGATGACTGCACAAGAGCTTGGCACAGTATTCTGTGACGAACTGGTAAAGCAGGAGCTCGACAATGAGACGCCATATATTGAAATCCCGGAGGAAATCCGGAGCTTTTACAAAATGTATCGGCCGTCGCCGCTGGTCCGCGCCTACTGTCTGGAAGAAAAGCTTCAGACGCCGGCGAAGATTTATTACAAATTTGAGGGCAACAATACCAGCGGCAGCCATAAGCTGAATTCCGCCATTGCCCAGGCGTATTACGCCAAGAAACAGGGGCTGAAAGGCGTGACCACAGAGACCGGAGCCGGACAATGGGGAACAGCCCTTTCCATGGCCTGCGCTTATCTGGGGCTTGACTGTCAGGTTTATATGGTAAAATGCTCCTACGAGCAGAAACCGTTTCGGCGGGAGGTTATGCGCACCTACGGCGCGCAGGTGACACCGTCTCCCTCAGACACAACCGAAATCGGACGAAAGATCCTGGCGGCACACCCGGGAACCAGCGGAAGCCTTGGCTGCGCGATCTCTGAGGCAGTGGAAACCGCCGGAAAAAAAGAGGGCTATCGCTATGTGCTGGGAAGCGTGCTGAACCAGGTGCTGCTCCACCAGACAGTCATTGGTCTGGAAACGAAGACAGCCCTTGACAAATACGGCATTGTGCCGGACATGATCATTGGATGCGCGGGCGGCGGCTCCAACCTGGGCGGACTGATTTCTCCGTTTATGGGCGAAAAACTCCGCGGAGAGAGAGACTATCAGTTTATTGCCGTGGAACCGGCATCCTGCCCAAGCCTGACCAGGGGCAAATACGTCTATGACTTCTGCGATACCGGAATGGTGACGCCTCTGGCAAAAATGTACACGCTTGGCAGCAACTTTATTCCTTCTGCCAGCCATGCGGGCGGCCTGCGGTATCACGGCATGAGTTCTATTCTGTCTCAGCTTTATGATGACGGTCTGATGGAGGCGCGCTCCGTGGAGCAGACCTCTGTGTTTGAGGCAGCGCAGATGTTCGCGAGAGTAGAGGGGATTCTTCCCGCACCGGAGAGTGCACATGCGATCCGCGTGGCATTGGACGAAGCCATGAAGTGCAAAGAAACCGGTGAAGAAAAAACCATCGTCTTTGGTCTGACCGGAACCGGATATTTTGATATGGTTGCCTATGGCCGCTATAACGACGGACAGATGAGCGACTACATTCCCACGGATGAGGAGCTGCAGGCAGGCTTTGACGGCATTCCCAAATTCCCGGGAAATGAAATCTGACAATATGGTGATCAGAGAATACAAGCCCGCGGACTGCCGTGCGCTGGCAGAGCTGTTTTATGAGACCGTCCACAGCGTAAACGCACGGGATTACACGGAGAAGCAGCTGAATGTGTGGGACACGGGAAGTGTGGATCTTGCGGGCTGGAACCAGTCGTTTCTGGAGCATGTGACACTGGTGGCGGAGGAACAGGGCAGGATCATCGGATTTGGCGATATGGATAAAACCGGCTACCTGGACCGTCTGTATGTGCACCGGGACTATCAGAGACAGGGCGTTGCCGCAGCCCTCTGCGACCGGCTGGAAGCGGCAGTATCCGGGGATATCACCACCCATGCGTCCATTACTGCAAGGCCCTTTTTTGAAAAGCGTGGATATTGCGTGCGGAAAGAGCAGCAGGTGGAAAGACAGGGAATCCGGCTGACGAATTTTGTTATGGAAAAACCGAAGAAATGACAGCGTCAGTGTATGCTGACACGAAAAAAAGCTGCTGTAAAAAGCATTCCGGCGAAAATGCCTGAAGGGGTATCGCCGGAGCGCTTGTTTACAGCAGCTTTTTAGTATTCAAACATGTAGTTGTCCAGCATCTGGTTGTTGTTGATGATAGATTCGTTGTTCAGCTTCTTCTGGCGCAGGCGTTTGTCGCTGTCCAGAAGAAACGCATAAATGACATCCCAGACATAGAGAAACATCAGATTGTTGGACAGGGAAACAGAATTCTGCGCAGTGATCTTGTCGCTGGTGATGAATTTGTAATCCACCAGATCGTTAAGCTTCGGAGAATCGTAGCTGGTGATCACCATGATTTTTACATTCCGCTCCCGACAGATGTTCAAAGCGCGGTAAATATCCTTCATAAGGACTGACGGGACGATAAAAATTGCCAAATCCTCTTTTTGCAGATTTTCTGCCTGCATGTGCATCAGAGGGATGTCCGTGAGGGTTTTGGCGTTCAGTCCCGCAAGGCAGAGCTTAAACTCCGCTTCTTTTGCCACAAGGGCAGTGTTGGAAAAAGAAAAAATAAAGATACGCGCAGCCGCCTTGATGGCATCGATGGACTGAAGGACAGTTTTCTCGTCCAGAAGAGCGGAGGTGTTGTTCAACATCTGGCGGTAATCACGGCGAACCGTGGCGATGAAGCCATCGTCTGCTGCACCGGCATTTTGCTGATTCATCTGATTGTAAAAGTTTTCCTGTGCCAGTGCGACTTTGAAGCTGTTAAAACCTTTAAATCCTATTTTTTTGCAAAAACGGTTGACGCTGGCCTCGGAGGTGCTGGTATTCTGCGCCACCGTTGTGATGGTGCTTGTCATTACCTCATCGGCGTGGTTCATAACGTACTGTGCAATCTCATTTTCCCCGACGGTAAAGTTTGACTGCATAGAAATGATTTTCGCTATGACGGCTTGTACCATTTTTGGTGTGCTCCTTCCTGAAAATAGCTCTAAACTAATTTTATGATACTCTAAAACGAACGCATAGTCAATCTGAACAAGTTGGGTTATAAAAAACTGTCAAAAACTATCAAAATTTTCATTGAAGATAAAAATAATTTTCAAAAATATTGACAGTTATTGAAAGTAGTGTTAATGTTGACTTATAAAAACGGAAAATAAAAGAAAAATTTGAGTAAAATCACCAAAAAGTCGCAGCTCGTTTTCGGAAAAAATGAAAATTATTTGGGCAGAAAGGGAGGACGCAGGATGAATGTTTATGAGCAGACATGGGATGTGGTTGTGGCGGGAGGCGGTGTTTCCGGCACCGTGGCGGCCATAGCGGCAGGAAGATGCGGCGCGCGGGTGCTGGTTCTGGAGCAGAGCGGTTACCTGGGAGGAACGCTGACCGGATGCGGCGTAGGGCCGATGATGACGTTTCATGCCGGAGAGAAACAGGTTGTGAAGGGAATCATGGAGGAAATCGTCCAGCGTCTGGTAAAGCGCGGATACTCTCCAGGACATGTGCATGATACGACAAGATATATCAGCTATCTTACCCCGTTTTCGGCGGAAGGGCTGAAGCTGATCCTGGATGAAATGGCTGTGGAAGCCGGGTGCCGTGTACTGTTTCATACCTTTATCGGAGCTGTGGACAGTGAGAACGGAAAGATCACCGGCCTGACAGTATGCAATAAAGATGGTCTCCACAGCATCCGGGCAAAAATTGTAATCGACGCCACAGGGGACGGAGATGTGGCGGCTTTTGCGGGCGCTCCAATGACAAAGGGACGTCAGGAGGACGGTGCAGCGCAGCCCATGACGATGAAAATGAAATTCTGCAATGTGGATTCCAAAAAGCTCAGAGAATATCTCAAAACGCATGTGGAGGAATTTTCCCGGCTGGTACATAATCAGGATCTGCTGAACGGGACAGAGCCGCTGGCTGTGGCAGGCTTTGAGAAGGAGTTTCAGAAAGCAAAGGCAGAGGGCGAGATACAGATTCCCAGAGAGGACATTTTGTTTTTTGAGACAGACAAGCCCGGAGAATTTATCATCAACACAACCAGGATCATTGAGCATGATGCAACAAACGCGGAGAGCCTGAGCGATGCGGAGATTTTGGGAAGAAAACAATGCGAGCAGCTGGAGCGATTCCTGAGAAAGTATGTTCCGGGATTTGAACATGCGCTGCTTGAGTTTACCGGTCCTTCTGTGGGGGTAAGAGGCTCACGGCAGCTGGTGGGGGACTACACGCTGACCGCGCAGGATATTATGGAGCGCAGGACGTTTTCCAGGGTGATCGCCCATTCTGCTTATCCCATAGATATTCACAATCCCAAGGGAGAAGGAACCAGCAGCCGCTTTTTAAGCGAGCCGGGAACCTATTACAGCATTCCCTACGATGTATTTACCTGTCCCGTGTTTTCTAACCTTCTGGTGACAGGACGGTGTGTTTCGGCAACCTTTGAGGCGCAGGCGGCGATACGGGTGACGCCTACTGCGGGCGCGATGGGACATGCAGCCGGCGTGGCGGCGGCCCTGGCGGCAAAAGAAGATCTGGACGTCCATGAGGTGGATGTACAGAAGGTTCAGGAGAAGCTGAAAGAACAGCAGGCGTTTCTGGACGTGTGATGTTTGGTAAGGCGACACTTACTTAACATAATTGGGGGGATTTCCCTGAAAAATTACATTTTAGGAGGAAGAAACAATGACAACATTTCAAGCAATTGGTATCTTGGCCATTTTCGCAGTCTGTGTCGTACTGATGATGGCAAGAAAGCTGCCGACGATCCTTGCACTTCCCATCATGGCAGTGGGTATCGCTCTGGTAGCAGGCATTCCATTTATCTCCAGCAATCCGGAGCAGTTCACTATCGCCGGAAACGTACTGGAAAGCGGTGCGATGCGAATGAGCACTGCGATTGCCGGCCTGATTTTCGGCGGCTGGTTCGGTAAGATCCTTACCAAAGTAGGCATCACAAAGACCATCATCCGCAAAGCGGCAGAGCTGGCGGGAGACAAGCCGCTTCCCATCGCACTTGCATTTTTGGCAGTATGCTCTGTTATTTTTGCAGCATCCAATGGTCTGGGCATGTTCATCCTTGTTGGAACCATCATCCTGCCGATCATGATCAGTGCAGGTTTAAGTCCTCTGGTAGCAGGTATCGTACTTCTGCTTGCAAACGGCATCGGCGTTACCTTCAGCGTAGGCACGCTTGGCGTATACATTGACACTCTGGGACTGCCGCTGGAGACAGTAACCGGCTATTCCTGGCTGTGCGGCCTGCCGCTTATTGTTGTAGCGGTGATCATGATCGTTTACTTTGTAAAAAAAGACGGCGCAGTCCGCAAAGCATGGGCAATGCCGGCAGGAGAAGCGGCGGCAGAAAAAAATGTGAGAAGTATCGCGCTGATCAGCCCGCTGGTTCCGGTTGTACTGGTATTTACACTGAAGCTGCCGCTGGTACCGTCCATTCTCATCGGTATCGTGGTGGCGCTCATTCTTTCCACACCGAAGAATTTCATCCAGGTTGCATCCAGTGCTTTTGTGGAAGGAATTCAGGATACCGCCGGAGCGGCAGCTCTGATGATCGGTATCGGTATGACTCTGAATGCGGTTATGGCTCCGCAGGTGGCAGATATCCTTGCGCCGGTGATCCAGGCGATCATTCCGGGCAATGCGATCATGTTTGTTCTGGTATTCGGCCTTTTGAGCTTTTTGGCGATCTACAGAGGACCGCTGAACGTGTGGGGTCTCGGAAGCGGAATCGTAGCTCTTCTGGCAGCCGGCGGCATGAACCCCATCGCAGCCATGGTTGCACTTCGTCTGGACTCCAATGTGCAGGCAGTCTGTGACCCGACCAACTCTCACAATGTGTGGGCGGCTGATTTTACAAAGACAGATGTAAATGAATATCTGAAAAAGACCATCGTGTGGATCATGGCATCTACAATTGCAGGTCTGATCGTGGCAAGCTTTATTGTGCTGTAAGTAACAGTGATATATAATTGAAAGAAAAGAATCTGGAGGAATGCAGTACCATGAGTACAAAAGTAAGAATCGGAATTGACGTAGGCGGAACTTTTACAGACGCGGTGATCATAGACAATACTACTTATGAGGTTCTGGCAAAAAAGAAAATTCCAACAACCCATGTGGAGGGGGTTGCGGCCGGTGTCGTTAAGATTATTTCCCAGCTGATGGAGGAAAATCAGATTGCCCCGGAGGATGTCGTGTTCATTGCTCATGGTACCACCCAGGCAACAAACGCCCTTCTGGAGGGGGATGTGGCCAATGTGGGCATCATTGGCATGGCGACCGGCATGGATGCCCGCGGAGCCAGAAACGAGACAAACGTAGGGAATATGGAGCTGGCAGCCGGCAAATACTTAAAGACGGAACAGGTATTTATTGACAGCAAGGAGAGAAATGAAGAGCGGGTTGACCGCGCCATCGATGAGCTTGTCTCCAGAGGGGCGCAGGTGATCGTGGCCAGTGAGGCTTTCAGCGTGGACGATCCTGCCGGAGAGCTTATGGTCATGGAACGGGCTTCCCAAAAAGCGCTTTACAGTACCGGCGGCCATGAGATCAGCCAGCTTTACGGATTAAAAATGCGTACCCGCACCGCAGTGGTCAATGCCAGCCTGATTCCCAAGATGATGGAAACCGCCAACATGACGGAGCAGGCGGTGAAAGACACCAGGATTCAGTCAAACCTTATGATCATGCGCTGCGACGGAGGCGTCATGAGCGTGGATGAAGTGAGAAAGCGTCCCATCCTTACGATGCTTTCCGGTCTTGCGGCAGGTGTGGCGGGAGCGCTGATGTACGAGAAGGTCTCCGACGGAATCTTTTTTGAGGCCGGCGGAACCAGCGTAGATATCAGTGTCATCAAAAACGGCAAGGTTATGATCAAATATGCCCAGGTAGGGGAGCACAAAACCTATCTGCAGAGTCTGGATGTGCGCACCCTGGGAATCGCCGGCGGCAGCATGATCCGTATTCAGAACGGAAGCATTGTAGATGTAGGACCGAGAAGCGCCCATATTGCGGGGGTGGAATATGAGTGTTTCCAGGAGCCGGAAAAGCTGGAAAATCTGCAGGTGGAGCTGATCAGTCCAAGGGAGGACGACCCTTCGGAATATGCAGTAGTGGAGGACAAAAACGGAAAACGCTATTCCCTTACTCTGGCAGGCGCTGCCAATCTTCTGGGCTATGTGCCGGAAGGCGACTATGCAAGAGGCTGTATTGAAAGTGCACGCGCTGCATGGCAGGCGTTGGGAGAGAAGCTCCATTTAAGTGCCGAGGAGGCTGCGAGAAAGGCGGTCGATCTGGCGATGGAGAAGCTGTCCGCAGTGGTTTCCGGGCTGATCCAGGAATACGAGCTGGATAAGAACTTTGTCACCTTTGTGGGAGGCGGCGGAAGCGGAGCGGTGATCGTCAATGCGCTGGCGGAAAAAATGCAGGTAAAATGCAAGATTGCAAAAAATGCTCCTTATATTTCCACCATTGGCGTTGCCCTCGCCATGGTGCGGGAACAGCTGGAAAGGACCATTGCCAATCCCACGGACGAGGATATCAAGAAAATCCGCGCGGAGGTCATTGAGCGGATCGTGCGTTCCGGTGCAAATGAGGCAACGGTGGATGTAGCCATTGAGATTGACGCGCAGAAAAATATCCTTCGCGCCATTGCCACGGGAGCCACAGAGCTCCGCCAGAAAAATCTGGGAGCGGCGGCGCTGACCAAGGAACAGCTTTCCAAAATCGCGGCAGAGTCCCTGGGAGCCTCTGAGAATGAGATTTCCTATGTGAGTGGCACCGGACGCTGGCATATTTTCCAGGCAGTGACCCAGAAAAAAGCGCTGTTCGGTCTGTTAAAGCTTAAAAACAAGAGTCTGGCCGTGATTGACAGAGAGGGCGTGGTGCGGCTGCGCAAGGAAAAGGCAGAATGTCTGAAGTTTCGGAAAGGAGACAGAGAGGCTGTATTTAATCCGTTCCTGGACGAAAATACCACCTACTCCGACGCCAATGCCACCATACCTAAGGTGTTTGTATTTTATAAGGAAAAAATGCTGGATCTGACTGGGATGCAGACAGCGGAACAGCTGTATTCCATTCTGGATGTGGAGACAGAGATGATGGGACCGGAGGAAGAAATCCTTGCCATTGCTTATAAATAGAGGAGCCGGGAGGGAAAAAATGCTGGAAGATGAGGTGCTTGCAGGCTGTGAGCTGTCGCAGGATCTGCTGTACGGCAAAATACCGGAAAACAAGAGAGCAGAATATATTGATGCATCCCTGCGTATGGGCAGAGAGTATGCCGGGAAATATGCGGGACAGGACATTTATCAGCTTTATAAAGACCATGGAATTGAAATTGTGTATTACAAAGAGACCAAAAAGACCATGGGAGTTCTGCTGCGGGGGCAGGCGGTGATGAGCAGCAAAGAAAAAAAGGTGGAGCTTTATCGTTCCTCCATCGAGAGCCTTGCCGCAAACAGCAGCTTTGGAGCATCCGCGGGTATTACGCCGGCCCAGGCAGAGCAGATTCACCTGGCGCATGAGTTCTTTCATTACCTGGAGTTTGCAGAAGGAGAGAGTGTGGCTCAAAAGCTCCCGCCGGTACTTCTCACAAACCTTCTGGGGTGGAAACGGTACGGGCATATCAACCGGTGCTCGGAGATTGCGGCCCATGCTTTTGCAAAAGAGCTTTTGAAGCTTCCCTGTCTTCCCAATGCCTATGATTATTTTTATCTGCTCTCTACAGGGAAAATGACAGAGGCTGAGTTTCAGAACCTGCTGTCAGAATATGCAAAATAAAGAAAGCGCCCTGCGGGCTGGCCGGAAATTTCCGGCTTCGTCCCACAGGGCGTTTTCTTTTGTTTGGGGGAGTTGGTTTTATTTGCTCTGTGCATTCAGCCATGCAAAGAGATTATCGTACTCTCCGGCGGCAAGGGAACCGCCGCCGGTATTGGAGGGAACGGCCCCAAAGGTTTCGCTGTCCGTGGAGGCGGCAATGCGTTCCCGGTCCTGTACGCCGGTGACCTGGTTGTTGAGCACATAAATCCAGGAAAAATGGCCGTAGTAGCGGGTACCGGGGCTGTCAGAACCGTTGACGGTACGGAAGAGAGAAAGCCAGGCGTTTTCGGCTCCGGCCTGGAGGAGGGCACGGTAGGAGGGGAGGGTATAGGCTTTGGGATCCACCACGGCATCGTCTGCGGATAAGGTGAACCAGAGGGGAATGTCCTTCAGAATTTGGGCGTCCTTTCCGAAATCTCTGTCAAAGGCGTAGGCTTCGCAGACAGGATAGCCTGCGGCAAAATAATCCGGATAGGTGGTCAGCATATGCACAGTCATGTATCCGCCGTTGGAGCAGCCGCCAAGATAAATGCGGTTGGTGTCAATATCCGGGTTTGAGCGGACATAGTCTGCAATGGTGTCCATGAGGATACTGGTATAGCGGGAAGCGCCATAGCCTCTTCCGTTTTGTCCGTCCCCTTCATCCATCCAGTAGGTTTCACACTGTACGGCAAGGACATAGCTTCCGGTTTCGCTGCCGGCGGTAAAATAAGACTGGATCTCATCCCGGGCCAGCGCGCAGACCTCATTTCCCAGAAGGGCGATATCCACGTCGCGCCCGCCTTCGCCCTGCCCGTGCAGCCAGATGATCAAGGGATTTTTTTCGCCGCCGGAAATTTGTTCCGGTTCATAGGCGGCTGTGCGAAGCGTCAGTTCCTCCTGCCCATGGGTGGCAGGATTTTCGTAGAGTCCGCGGAATTCCCTGCGGGTTTGGAATTTTTCCGTATCCGGACAAATGCGGTCGTCGATACAGTCCTGGGAGAGGGAAAGCGGAGCTGTCATGCCGTCTATGGTAAAAGCGGGCGAGGAGACCGTCACCTCGTAGGCTTCTGACCACTCGTTCATCCGAACGGACCTATTGTAGGTGAAGGGAGAGCCGGACTCCTGCGCGGTGGTTTTAAGCTCAACGGCCGCATAACCGGAGGGGGCATCTGTGCGCGCGCCGTTTTCGTCGCAGAGGTAGACATCCTGAACTGTGCGGGGCTTTCCGGCAGTTGTGACCGTAATTTCCTCCCCGTGGATCTCCTGCGCCGGCTGGCTGAGCTCCAGGATGATTTTGGGAACGCCGGGGCCCCACTCATAGCCCTGCACCAGAATGGATATGTCCGGAATATCTGATGCCTGAGCCGCTGCATCCGTCCCCAGAAGCAGACATACGGCCGCAGCTGTAAGAAATATGATTTTTTTGAATCCCATAAAAGCCTCCTTTAGGTGCTGATTGGAAAAATGGTTATAAAAACAGCTCCGGCGGATTTGCCATATGTTTTCCCGGCAGAGAAGCTTTGTGCAAAGCACGGCTTCCTGCGGGAAACATGGGCAAGGGTACCGACCGGAGCGTTAAGTCACAGCATTTTTTAGTTTTTCTTTGCTTCCCCCTCCGGGAAAATGATCTTAAATACAAAGAAGAAAATAACCATGGACACACCGCCTGTGATAACGGTTACCAGAATGTTGTAAATTGCCGGTGAAACGTGTGCGGCAGCAATGGGCATCCAGAGGTTGTTGAAACCGTTGCAGGTAAGAGAAATCAACACCCATGCGATAAAGTACCACATCGCCTGATAGAAGGGATTGCCGTGGCTCTTGAAGGTAACGTTTCTCTGCAGCGGAAAATTGATGCACTGTGCGAGGAAGGTGCCAAGCCAGTAGCTGATCGTGTAGCCGAGGCCGCCGCCGATGACTACGGCGCCCGCTGCGTCATAGTGTACGGGAGTGCCGATCAGGCTCCAGGTGAAATCCACGCCGAAGAGGTGCATATCTACCTGGGGAACCATGAATTCCGTAGCCGCAAGGCCGGGACCTAAGATTCCCGGCAAAAAGGTAAATACAAGATACTGGAAAATGGTCACGCCGTTGCTGATGATAAAGAACAGACCTACCTGGTAAATCCATTTTGCCAGCTTCGGATGCTTTTCGACAAAAGGATTCCATATATTTAACCATGCTTTTTTGATTGCTTCCATTTTGTTTCCTCCCTGAATATGTGTAGTAAATGTCGGATATTACTGCCTGTCTGCCAACATTTTTTCGTAAACCTTGTTGGCTCTTGCATTGGCGAAAAAGCCCTTGATGATCTTTCCAAGGCCGCGCAGCATGTGGCCGTTTACCGCGTCCACCATACCGTGGACCATGTCCATGCTGACCATGCCGTTTGTCATTTTTGCGATTCCGCGGAAGGGCATGTTGTAGATGAACAGGATATTTAAATCCGGCTTTATAAAAACAGCTCCGGCGGATTTGCCATATGTTTTCCCGGCAGAGAAG
>QFCE01001338.1_pt1 | contig 18416 bp, 19 predicted proteins | sample 5346091 | NCBI WGS metagenome assembly QFCE01 (sample SAMN09062252, study PRJNA434731) | Human gut metagenome, whole genome shotgun sequencing project. | isolation source: stool timepoint A chromium assembly | host: Homo sapiens | collected 2015 | reverse complement strand
TGAAGGCAACGTGGAGTTCACCGAGCAGAATGCCAATGGCGACTCCCCCACCTGCGCTACAATTATCAATGGTTTTGTGTCCAGCAATGTGGATCTGATCCTGGCAAATGCCACCGCACCCCTGCAGGCTGCAGCCGCCGGAACGGACACGATTCCCGTTATTGGCACCTCCGTCACCGACTATGCCACTGCGCTGGCCATTGATGACTGGACCGGCACCACCGGCCGCAACATCACCGGCACTTCCGATCTTGCTCCTCTGGATCAGCAGGCCGAGATGATTCAGGAACTGTTCCCCGACGCCGGAACGGTTGGCCTCCTGTACTGCTCCGCCGAACCCAACTCCGTATATCAGGTGGACACCATCGAGGGCTACCTCACGGAAATGGGGTATACCTGTGAGCGTTTCTCTTTCACCGACTCTAACGATGTGGCTGCAGTTACGCAAAGTGCCTGCGACGCTTCTGATGTGATCTACATCCCCACCGACAACACCGCCGCTTCCAACACCGAATTGATCGCCAATGTGGTTCTCCCCGCCAAAGTACCCGTAATCGCTGGCGAGCAGGGTATCTGCAACGGCTGCGGTGTGGCCACTCTCTCCATCGATTACTATGACCTTGGTTATCAGGCCGGTACCATGGCCTACGACATTTTGGCCAACGGCACGGACATCACCACCAAGGAAGTAGAGTATGCTCCCAATGTCAGCAAGCTGTACAATGTTTCTGTCTGCGAACAGCTGGGCATCACTGTTCCCGATGACTATACCGCTTTGGAAACCGAAGTATAATCCGGAAAACACCTGAAAACGCAAGAGCAGCGCGAAGGGCTTAAATCCTCTCGCGCTGCTTTTCCCGCAAACGAACATCAACACCAAGGGGGGCCTTTTCTTGAACATTGCATCACTTTTCAACGCGCTGCCCGGCGCAGTATCCCAGGGACTGATCTGGGGTATCATGGCCATCGGCGTGTACATCACCTTTAAAATCCTGGATATCGCCGATTTGACTGTGGACGGCACACTGTGCACCGGCGGCGCTGTGTGCGTGGTGATGATCATCGGTGGTTGTCCCATGTGGCTGGCAATCCTGATGGCGCTGATCGCCGGCATGCTGGCCGGTCTGGTAACCGGTTTGTTCCACACCGCTTTCGGTATTCCCGCAATTCTGGCCGGTATTCTGACACAGTTTGCTCTGTGGTCGGTCAACCTGCGGATTCTGGGTGGAGCCAACCTGGCCATCAGTGCAGACAAATATGATCTACTGACTTCCTTGCGCTATCTGACCAACACCGAAATCCCTTTCTGGAAAAACCCGCTGGTCATAATCACAGTTTTCCTCGTGGCCGTGATCGCGCTGCTGTACTGGTTCTTCGGCACAGAAATGGGATCCTCCCTGCGTGCCACCGGCGCCAATCAGAACATGGCTCGCGCCCAAGGGATCAACACTAATTTCACCAAGGTGCTGGGTTTAATGGTGTCCAACGGTCTTGTGGGACTGTCCGGCGCGCTGCTGTCGCAGTATCAGGGCTTTGCCGACATCAACATGGGCCGTGGCTCTATCGTGATTGGTCTGGCTGCCGTCGTCATCGGCGAAGTACTATTCAGCAAAATTTTCCGCAATTTTGCGCTGAAACTTCTCTCCGTGGCATTCGGCTCCATTATCTATTATGTCGTGATCCAGGTAATCCTCTGGACCAAGCTGATTGACTCCAACGACCTGAAGCTGCTGTCCGCCATTGTGGTAGCCCTGTTCTTGGCGCTGCCTTACTGGAAGAGCAAATTCTTCACCAAAGGCGCAAAGAGAGGAGCGGTGAACCATGCTTGAAGTAAAAGGGATCTACAAAACCTTCAACCCCGGAACGGTGAATGAAAAACACGCTCTCAACGGTGTGAATCTGACCATGGAAGACGGCGACTTCATCACCGTCATCGGCGGCAACGGCGCCGGAAAAAGCACTTTGATGAACGCCATTGCCGGCGCGTGGCCCATCGATGAGGGCACTATACTCATCGATGGCGCTAACGTCACGCATTTACCAGAGCACAAGCGCGCTGCATTCATCGGCCGTGTGTTCCAGGATCCGATGATGGGCACCGCCGCCACCATGGGCATCGAAGAAAACCTGGCCCTGGCCAAGCGCCGCGGTAAGCTGCGCACGCTGATGCCCGGAATCAAAAAGGCCGAACGCGACGAATACCGCGAATTGCTGAAAACCCTGGGGCTTGGTCTGGAAGACCGGCTGACCAGCAAGGTTGGCCTGCTCTCCGGCGGTCAGCGCCAAGCACTGACACTGCTCATGGCCACCCTCATCAAGCCGAAGCTCCTGCTGCTGGATGAGCATACCGCCGCCCTGGATCCCAAAACCGCTGCCAAAGTGCTCAACGCCACGGATCGTATCGTCAGCAAAGATCATTTAACCACGCTGATGATCACCCATAATATGCGTGACGCTATCGCCCACGGCAACCGCCTGATCATGATGCACGACGGCCGTATCATCCTCGGTATCCGCGGCGATGAAAAACAGAAATTGACCGTGGAAGATCTGATGCATGAATTTGAAAAGATTTCCGGCGAAGCCTTTGCCAGCGACAAAGCGCTGCTGGGCTGAGAGGAATTTCTCTGATTCCCCGCGCCCGTTTGCTTTCCGCAGACGGGCGCTTTTTTCCTTTTTTCTTCTGTGGCATTTCCCATTGCACCTGTTTTTCCAACCGCGTTACACTATTTCATAAATCAACTTGCACAGATTGGGAGGCATACAATGATGCAGATTTACATACGCCCGTACCGTCCTGCGGACTTGTCCGCTATGGCAGAAATCTGGAACGAAGTCGTGCGCCAGGGCGAGGCTTTCCCACAGCTTGAAACGCTGGAAGCCCCAAACGCAGCATCCTTTTTCGCAGAACAATCTCACTGCGCCGTGGCACAGGAGGCCGAAAGCGGCGCGGTCGTGGGGCTTTACATTCTGCACCCCAACAATATAGGCCGCTGCAGCCATATTGCCAATGCCAGTTTTGCAGTAAGCAGCACGCACCGGGGCAACCACATCGGTGAGGCCCTGGTCCGGGACTGTCTGCACCATGCCAAAGCATTGGGGTTCCATATTTTGCAGTTCAACGCTGTAGTGGCCAGCAACCATGGCGCACAGCACTTGTATGAAAAGCTGAACTTCGTCCAGCTGGGTCGGATTCCCGGCGGTTTTTTTAATATTCGCGGGGAATACGAAGATATTATCGTTTACTATCATACTCTCTGTGAAGAATGAGCCTCAGAACAGGCACATAGAAAACGATGGCAAACAAATGCACGGATCGCTGCCGCGCGCAGTGCGCCCCTCAGAACCTGCTGGTTCTGAGGGGCGCACTGCGGGAGGTCCCGGCCGAAAAAGGCAGCGTACTTTTTGAAAAATTTTTGAATAAAACCGCACAGCACTATGCGCTCAAGCCATCGCTTCTCTCTGCCCTGATCCGGCAAACAGTGAATCTTCATACCGAAGGTGCTCCGCATCACCTGGAAATTTGCAAAAAAGAACTGCTGAAAAAACGGTGCAGGCGGCTTTTCACTTCCAAAAAGCAGCAAAAGAAACGCGAGAAATATTGCGGGCACTGAGAATCCCCTAAACAGGTTGCGCGGAGGTCCATATGGGCCTCCGCGCACTTGCTTTTTCATCTTCTATCCTAGTTTATGCCGCCGCCGGAGCCAGCCAAAAGCAATCAGACAGACCAAAACGGACAATAGCGAGCCGGCCGGAGCCGCAAAGCCCATGGGAAGCAGCGTGCTGACAAACAGGGCAGACATAAGATATGAACCGGGGATGCGCACCAGAACGATGGAAAGCATATTGTGCAAAAAGGAAATATCCGAACGGCCATAGGCGCAGAAATAGCCGCTGAAGCAGAAGTGAATACCGGCAAAAATGCAGTCCCACACATATCCGCGGAAATACTGCCCACCGGCAAGCACCACGGCCGGACTCCTGTCAAACAGCGCCACAATGGATTCGGCCGAGTTCTGCACCAGCACCACCACGGCAGCACCAAACAGAACGCAGATCAGAATGGCGCAGCGCAGCGTTTTGGCAGCACGTTCATGCCTCCCTGCACCAATGTTCTGGGCCGATATAGCCGACACCGTGGAAAGCATGGACGAAGGCACCAGAAACAGCATTCCGATCACTTTTTCCACGATCCCCACCGCTGCGGCATCGTTCAGACCACGCTGGTTGGCAATGATGGTAATGACAATAAACGCAATTTGAATAAAACCATCCTGCAGTGCAACGGGAATGCCCACCCGGAGGATCGGGCGCAGCACAGCTTTCCGCGGCCGCAGATCCCCCATTTTTAACTGCAGACCGCTCCTGCGCAGCCGGATCGTCACAAGGGCAATGAGTACGCTGAGCGTCTGCGAGAGCACCGTACCCAGCGCCGCCCCCGCCGCGCCCAGGCCCAACGCGCCGATGAACAGGTAGTCCAGGGCAATATTGGCACCGCACGCCGCCGCGATAAAATACATGGGACTTTTGGAATCCCCCAAACCGCGGAAGATCGAACTAATGATATTATAAGCCGTGATAAAGGGAATCCCTACAAAGCAGATGGTCAGATATTGCCGGGTCCCTGCCACAGCGGCCTCCGGTGTGGACATCAGCGTCACAATGGGGTTTACACATACCAGCAGCAACGCCATGGCCGCCAGCGCCACCACCATAAACAGTGTGATCGTACTGCCGACGATGGCCGAGGTGCGCCTGCCCTCTCCCGCACCGACTGCCCGGGCAATGGACACCGTAGTACCCATGGCAAGCCCCACGATCATCACTGTCAGCATATGCATCACCTGACTGCCCACAGACACCGCCGTGATCTGAGCGGTGCCATTGAACTGGCCGACAATGTAAAGATCGGCCATGCCGTACAGGGTCTGCAAAAAATAAGAAAACAGGTATGGCAGCGAAAAGGAAACAATATTCCCCCAGATACTGCCGTTGGTCAAATTCCGTTCCATACAACACTCCTACGGTAAAACGGGGGACCGCTGTCCCCCGTTTTACCCTGTTTTCCGCTGAAAAAGCGCGCGCCTTTCCCAGCTTCAGGCGCTCTGCATCCGCATGTCTAGCCGTGTGCGGATAGACGCCATGAACGTGTCCGTGTCCACAGCCTCCACCGGCGTATCGCACAGCGGCGCGAGATCGCCAGTCATCACGCCGTCCTCCACCGTGTCCAGAGCCGCCCGCTCCAAATGGCCGGCAAAGGCGCACAGAGCGTCCAGACCGTCCAGCTCGCCGCGCTTGCGCAGCGCGCCGGTCCAGGCAAATATGGTGGCTACCGGGTTGGTGGAAGTCTTTTTCCCCTGCAGGTGCTGGTAGTAATGATCCTGCACCGTGCCGTGGGCCGCCTCGTATTCATACTTGCCCTCCGGCGACACCAGCACGCTTGTCATCATGGCCAGGCTGCCGAAGGCCGAGGACACCATGTCGCTCATCACGTCGCCGTCGTAGTTTTTGCAGGCCCATAAGATCCCGCCTTGGCACTGCATCAGGCCCGCCACCGCGCTGTCGATGAGCATGTACTTATAGCGGATGCCCGCCGCTTCAAAGCGGGCCTTGTATTCCTGCTCATACAGCTCAGCAAAAATGTCCTTGAAGCGGTGGTCGTACTGCTTGGAGATCGTGTCCTTGGCGGAGAACCACAGATCCTGCTTCAGGTTCAGCGCATACTGGAAGCAGGCATGAGCAAAGGAGCAGATGGAAGTATCCTTGTTATAGGTCCCCTGCAGTACGCCGGGGCACTCGAAATCGTAAATGGTCTCGCGGAAGGTTTCCCGCCCGCTCTTATCGGTGAACACCAGCTCCGCTTTTCCCTCCCCCGGCACACGGTACTCAGCGGCTTTGTAGATGTCGCCGTAGGCATGGCGGGCAATGGTGATGGGCGCTTTCCAGGTGCGTACCACAGGGTGGATGTTTTTCACCACGATGGGTGTGCGAAATACCGTTCCGTCGAGCAGAGCGCGCAGCGTCCCGTTGGGACTTTTCCACATCCGGCTGAGGTGGTATTCCTCCACGCGCTGGGCGTTTGGCGTGATTGTGGCGCACTTGACGCCCACACCGTACCGCGCAATGGCCCGGGCCGCGTCCACGGTCACCTGATCTTTCGTCGCCTCCCGCTCCAGAAGGCCCAGATCGTAGTACTCCGTGCGCAGATCCACATAAGGCTCAATCAGCTCCGCCTTGATCTTGCGCCACAAAACACGGGTCATTTCATCGCCGTCCAGCTCCACCAGCGGCGTGGTCATTTGAATTTTTTCCATGGTTCCCTCCCCTTTCTCAAAACACCATCGTAGCAAAATAATCCTCCGGCGTTTCCGCCCGGCGGATCAGCTCCGCGCTGCCGTCTTCGCGCAGCAGCACCTCGGCGCTGCGCAGCTTTCCGTTGTAATTGTAGCCCATGGAAAAACCGTGAGCACCGGTATCGTGGATCACCAACAGATCGCCAATATCAATGCGGGGCATCATGCGGTCGACAGCAAACTTGTCGTTGTTCTCGCACAACGAGCCGACAATGTCGTACATATGGTCCTGGGGCCGGCGCTCCTTGCCCATCACCGTAATATGATGGTAAGCGCCATATATGGCAGGGCGCATCAAATGAGCGGCGCAGGCGTCCACACCGATGTATTCTTTATAGGTATGTTTCTCGTGGATCGCCGTGGTAACCAGGCATCCGTAGGGTCCAAGCATGAAACGGCCCAGCTCGGTGTAGATGGCGGTGTCGCCCATGCCAGCGGGCACCATAATCTTCTCGAAGGCCCGGCGCACCCCCTCGCCAATGACGGCGATGTTATTGGCTTTCTGCTCCGGTTCATAAGGAATACCAATACCGCCGGACAGGTTGATAAATTTGAAGGTCGCACCGGTCTCCTTGTGCAGCTGTACCGCCTTTTTGAACATGATCTCTGCCAAGGCGGGATAATACTTGTTCGTCATGGCCCCGCTGACCAGGAAGGCATGCATGCCGAATTCCTTGGCGCCCAGCTTCTGCAGCCGGATATAGCTCTCCTTGATCTGCTCGGGGGTCATGCCATACTTGGCGTCGCAGGGGTGATCCATAATGGTGTTACCCAGTGCAAAATGGCCGCCGGGATTGTAGCGGCAGCAGATCAGCGGCGGGACCCCCACCAGCCGATCCAGAAAATTGATATGGGTAATGTCGTCCAGATTGATAATAGCACCCAGCTTACGGGCCAATTCATACTCCGAAGCGGTGGTCTCATTGGAAGAGAACATGATCTCCTCTCCGCGGAAACCGCACTTGTCCGCCAGCATCAGTTCCACCTCACTGGCACAGTCCACACCGCAGCCCTCTTCCTTCAGGATCTGTAGAATACGGGGCGTAGGCGTAGCTTTTACGGCAAAATATTCCCGGAACCCCTTATTCCAGGAAAACGCCTTATAAAGTTTGCGGCAATTCTCACGGATCCCCTTTTCATCGTACAGATGAAAAGGCGTCGGATATTTTTTCACGATTTTCTCCAGCTGTGATTTCGTGACAAACGTTTTCTTCATGGGCGTAGACAACCTTTCTCCGGCAAAATAACAGTGCACTTATTATAATGCGCCCCCGGCAGAAATGCAACTTTATTTACATAAAACTTTACATTTATACAAAAGTCCACCTTTGCCAAAAACAACTTTTTATTCATAATTTATGGATTCACTCTTTTAGCGCTTTACTTTTGTAAAACAACAGAAGAAGCACCATGTATTTTCTTCCTTGCACAATAAGGCTCGGTTTTCTTGTTATCGCCCGGACCCGTTGACAAATTCCTTGCCGGGCCGTAAAGTAACAGCAAAGGGTTTGTTTGATTGTGTGAAGCATGTTTGGATCAAGAGCGAAAAACAGGAGGTTGTAGAACATGAAAACGATCACACTCGGTTCCACCGGAATCACCACGGTGCAGAACGCGTTTGGCGCGCTGCCGATCCAGCGCATTTCCACGCAGGAAGCTGTACATCTTCTGCGCAAAGCCTACGACGGCGGCATGACTTTTTTCGATACCGCCCGCGCATACAGCGACAGCGAAAAAAAAATGGGCGCCGCTTTGATGGGATGCGCGAAAAGATCTTCATTGCATCCAAAACCATGGCCCAAACGCCCGAGGACTTTTGGGCGCAGCTGCACACCAGCCTTCGCAATCTGCGCACCGATTATATCGACATCTATCAATTCCACTGTGCCAACCGCTGCTTTGCTCCCGGTGACGGCACCGGCATGTACGAATGTATGCTGGAAGCCAGGCAACAGGGCAAAATCCGCCACATCGCCATCACGGCCCACAAATACGGCATCGCACAGGAAGCCATCGCATCGGGGTTGTATGAAACACTGCAGTTCCCGCTGAGTTATCTTTCGCTGCCCAAAGAAGAAGCTCTGGTGCAAGCCTGCGCCGCGCAAAACATGGGCTTCATCGTGATGAAAGGAATGGCCGGCGGACTGATTACCAATTCCCGCGCCGCCATGGCCTATATCCAGCAATTCGATAACGCTCTGCCCATCTGGGGTATCCAGCGGGAGCAGGAATTGGACGAATGGCTCAGCTATATGGACCAAACGCCCGCCATGGACGAAGAAACCACCGCTTTCATCGACCGGGAGCGCCGGGAACTAACCGGCGATTTCTGCCGCGGCTGCGGATACTGCGCGCCCTGCCCCCAGGAAATTCTGATCCACCAGTGCGCCCGGATGTCCCTGATGCTCCGCCGCGCGCCTTCCCAAGCCTGGTTGACCGAAGAGATGCAGGCGGAAATGAAAAAAATTGAAACCTGCATTGAATGCGGCATATGCAAAACGCGCTGCCCCTACGAACTGGACATCCCCACACTGCTGAAAAAGAATTACGCTGACTACCAGAAAGTCCTCGCTGGAGAAGTGAAAGTCTGATCCTACCATAAATGATCAACAAAAAACCCTCCCTGACACGATTCCAGTGTCAGGAAGGGTTTCTTTTCCGCCATGCGAAATGCCGTAATTCACAGCCGTGCACCGCACAGGGCATTCCACACCCGAACCTGCCTGTTCAATCCGAGGCGCATTCTTTTTCTGCCAACCAAATCCAGAAAGTGCGCTTCTATTTACAAGCTGCAAAAATTTTGAACAGGAGCAAAGTATGACGAAACACCAAAACACATAGACTGGTTTTATAGCGGTGTTTTTTACATTCCGTCAGATTATCCTTGAGGGCATCACTATGCACCTGACCCAACAAGTTATCAATCGATGCATCTCCCATTTTGGCATCTGCATCCCATTCCCGCAGCAGTTTCATCGTACACACTGTACAGACTTTTGACTGCAGAAAACAGTCCGATTGCTGCGTCATTGTCAACCTGTCCGAAATAGAAAAAGAAAAAACCTTGAAACCATTGGTTTCAAGGCTTTTCCTGGTACGGCTGGAGGGATTCGAACCCGCGACCTTTTGATTCGTAGTCAAACACTCTATCCAACTGAGCTACAGCCGCATATTGCACATCTCACAGACAGCTTTTGTATAATACCACTTCCGCGCAAAAAAAGCAAGCCTTTTTTTCAAAAATTTTCAATTTTTTTCTTTTCAGTACAAATCGAAAATGTTTCTCGCCACAGTTATTGTTTTTCCGTGCTTTTCATGATAATATAAATATAAAATATTGTTTTTTCGCCCTTTTTTCACCTGCCCTGAAGCAGAAACAGGGCGAAACGAGGAGTGTACTATGGAAAACAATACGTTTAAAGGATCCATCTTCGGCGGCTTTAACCGTCAGGATGTCATGAATTATATTGAAAAAGCCTCCCGCGAAAGCGGCGAACTGTTGCAGCAAAACCAGGAACAGATCGCCGCGCTGGAGCAGGAAAACACCCAATTGCGTGACCAGTGCGAACAGTTGCGCGTTTCCCTGCAGGACACTGTCGCTTCACTCAGCGCCGCGCAGGCTGAACGGGATGCCGCGCAGGCTTCCTGCGCCAGTGCTGGAGAGGCGCTGGAAAATGCACAGCGTTCCAATCGCCAGTACACCGAAGAAATCAATACCCTGCAGGCAACCGTCGCCGCTCTGCAGCCCGAAGTGGATAAATTCCACACGTTGCAGAAAAATATTGCCGATGTCGAAGTGGAAGCCAAACACCGGGCAGACACCTTGGTGGCCGAAGCCAGAGCAAGCGCAGAAGAGATCCTCCGCAAAGCCCGCACGCAGGCCGACGCCGTCCTTTCTGCTGCAAAGGCCGATGCAGAAAAGATCCGCTCGGAGGCCAACGGAAACGCCGCAGCGATCCGCCAGAAAGCCGACCAGCATGCGATGCTCAGCCGCCAGCAGCTGCACACCCTGCTCAACAGCACCCAAGCACAGTATCAGGCGCTGCTGGAAATGTATAAATCCTCTGCCCTGCAGGCTGCCACCGCGCTGCAGAAAGCCCAGGAGCAAATGACGCAGATGCCTGCTGTATTTGATAAAATCAGCGCAGGAATGAAACCCCTGCAATCCAGCCGGGAAAAAAAGGATGGATGAGTGTATGACCTACGAAATCTCCACAGATGAAATTCGTTCCTATCTGCCAGAACTGCACGCAGGCGACCGGGTTTTGCTGAGTGGCCGTATCTATACCTCCCGCGACGCCGCACACAAGCGCATTTGCGAAGCGCTGGACAATGGCTCTCCGCTGCCCTATAACCTGCGTGACGCTATTATTTATTACGCCGGACCGACCCCAGCCCGCCCCGGTATGGCCGTCGGCTCCTGCGGTCCCACAACCGCCGGGCGTATGGACTGCTATGCGCCCCGTTTGCTGGATCTGGGTCTGGCCGCCATGATCGGCAAAGGCGACCGCAGCAACGCCGTGGTGGATGCCATTCGGCGCAACGGAGCCGTCTATTTTGCTGCTGTCGGCGGCGCAGGCGCGCTGATTGCCAAACACATCACCGCATCCACTGTGGTGGGGTATGAGGATCTGGGCTGCGAAAGCGCCAAGCAGATGCAGGTGGATCGCCTCCCCCTGATTGTCGCCATCGACTCCCAGGGCGGCAACCTGTACCGCACCGGCCGCCTGGCTTATCAGAATTGAAGAAAAAAACGCACGGCTGTGCCGTGCGTTTTTTTGTGTAATTCTTTCTATCGATGCGAACCCAGCAACCGCAGACGGGGGAGGTATTGCAGCAGCCGCCGCACCAACCGCAGTGATTGCCCTGGCCACCGCCGCAGCAGCAGCAAATGAGGATAATGGCAATGATGATCCAGCAGCAGTTACCGCCAAAGAAGCCCTGATTATACATAAAATGAAACCTCCTAAAAGATTCGTGCTCGGCCCGTGTGGCCGGCCTCACTTCATTCTATGTATACTGCAGAAAATGGTTCCCTTTCTGCCGCTTTTCTTTCCGGCAGCACCGCGCAACCATCCGCTGCACATTTTCTGCGCTATCTCCCTGCTCAGATGCGAGCCACGCCGCTTTGGCGGGCCGCCTCGGCCACTGCCTTGGCAACCGCAGGGCCAACCCGCGGATCAAACGCCTTGGGGATGATGTTGTTTTCATTCAACTCTTCGCCGGCCAGAGCAGCCAGAGCCTCCGCCGCGGCGATCTTCATTTCTTCATTGATTTGAGAGGCGCGCACATCCAGCGCGCCGCGGAAAATTCCGGGAAACGCCAGAACGTTGTTGATCTGGTTGGGATAGTCGCTGCGGCCCGTGGAAATGACCCGTGCGCCGCCGGCGCGAGCGTCGTCCGGAAAAATTTCCGGCGTAGGGTTAGCGCAGGCAAAAATGATTGCGTCACGATTCATGGTTTTCACCATTTCCGTCGTCACGATGCCTGGCGCAGAGAAGCCCAGGAACGCGTCGGCTCCCACCAGAGCATCTGCCAAGGTACCTCTCCGGTGTGCGCGGTTGGTTACTTTGGCCATTTCCACCATATAGGAGTTCATCCCATCGGTGTACCCTTGGCAGATAATGCCGCTCTTATCGCACAGCGTAATGTCAGAAAAGCCCGCCCGCAGCAGCAACCGGCACACGGACATACCCGCCGCGCCGGCGCCGTTGATAACTACTTTGACTTCTTCGCGCTTTTTGCCCACCACCTTGAGGGCGTTGGTCATGCCCGCCAGGGCAATCACCGCCGTACCGTGCTGGTCATCGTGAAATACAGGGATGTCGCACAGCTCCTTGAGTCTGGCTTCGATTTCAAAGCAGCGGGGCGCGGAAATATCCTCCAGATTGATAGCGCCGAAACTGCCGGAAATGAGGTAAACTGTACGCACAATTTCGTCTACGTCCTTGCTTTTGATACAAAGCGGAAATGCGTCCACGCCGCCGAACTCTTTAAAGAGCACGCATTTCCCCTCCATCACCGGCATACCAGCCTCCGGCCCGATGTCGCCCAGGCCCAGCACAGCGGTGCCGTCCGTGATCACAGCAGCCATATTCCAGCGGCGGGTCAGCTCATAGGATTGATCCACATCTTTCTGAATCTCCAGACAAGGCTGAGCAACGCCGGGGGTGTAAGCCACCGACAAGTCATGGGCATCGTTGACTTTTACGGTGGAAATCACTTCGATCTTACCACGCTTTTGCGCGTGGAATGCCAAACTCTCTTCGGCGATGGGCGTCATATGCAAAATCTCCTTTTTTCATCCGCATCTGAATGGACTGCGGAACCTAAAATAGCTATAGTAATGTTATTATAGGTTCTGCACTGAAAAAAAGCAAGATTTTCCGCCCCTTTTTCGCTCTGTCCTGCCCAATAACAGCCATCCGCTTCCTCCGAAATGCCTATTGCAGAGTTTGAACCCCTGTAGTAAAATGAGCTTATCAGACATCGGAGGGATATGGAATGAAGCTTGCCGAAGCTCTGCAGGAACGGGCTGATCTCAACCGAAAGATCGAGCAGCTGCAGGATCGCCTGAGCAACAATGTATTAGTGCAGGAAGGCGAACAGACCGCTGAAGATCCGGAAAAGTTGAAAGACGAACTGGATTCCGCCATTCTGCGGTTGGCCGCCTTGATTACTCAAATCAATCAGACAAATTGCACAACGATTGTGGAAGGCCAGACCCTGACAGCACTGATTGCAAGAAAAGATGCGCTGTCCCTAAAAATCCGTCTTTATAAAGAAATTGCTTCCACCGCCAGCCAAACAACCTACCGGGCCAGAAATACAGAAATTAAAATAAAGTCCACAATCTCTGTAGCGGATTGGCAGGCAGAAATTGATCAGATGTCCAAAGAATTGCGTCTGTTGGATAATCAGCTGCAGCAAAGCAACTGGAATACGGATTTGATAGAATAATAGGAATACACTACGGACAGCAGATGCAGGGTGAATATCACGCAGCAACAGCGCAAGTTGCATTCGTGGTACACTGAAGAGCAGGTGTGAGGTTCGACTCCTCAAGAACTGTTATACTCCGATCGTGTACAAAAGTATCGTCACCTAAAATTGTAATTACCGGATATTAACTGCATCCGCAAGGGCGGGAATGGGGAAATTTTTATGTTGGCAATCAATATCTTCAAACACAGCAGGCAGCTACTGTATACGGTGGTTGTCTGCTGAAGATTTCTTCTGCACAACCACAAGAAACCGCCCCTTCTTCCCTCATAATCAATAAATAGAACCCTTTTTGTTCCGATTCTTTTTGGGTATACTATATAATGTCGATCACTGAAAGCGAGGCCTCACCATGCGTATCGAAGATTTTCAAACTCATTTTAACGGCCATGTGCCGGGACTGCTGGGCGCAGGCAGCGCCTATGCCGTACTGGTCCCCCTCGTCCGGCGCCGCGGCGCAGCGCATCTGCTGTTTGAAGTGCGCGCCGATACCCTGAACCGCCAGCCTGGCGAGGTGTGTTTTCCCGGCGGCCGCATAGAGGCCGGAGAAACCCCCACTACCTGTGCTCTGCGAGAAATGGAAGAAGAACTGTCGATTCCCCCCGATGCTGTCCATTTGTTGGCAGAGTTGGATTTTCTCTATCACCAATCCGGAACTCTAATCCACCCCATACTGGCAGAGGTCGACGCAGGCGCGCTGCGCCATATGCGGGTAAATACCGCAGAAGTGAAGGACACCTTTTTGGTTCCTTTCTCTTTTTTCCTCAAACATAAGCCTATTCTGTATAGCTATGACCTGGAGCCTCACATCCCGGAGGATTTCCCATATCACCTTCTTGGATACGAAACCGGATATCCCTGGCAGGCTGGAAAAATGGATGTGCCGATCTATCTGTACGGCGACCACCCGATTTGGGGCCTTACGGGCCGTATTTGCCGGCATCTGGCGGAAGAAATGGCATCCGCGCAAATCCAGCGGCCGGCCTTGCAGAAAAAAAGCGCCCCAGAAAATCAATACCGGCATATCGAACACCCCATTCCCGCGCTTTATCGGGCGGATTCCAGAATCCTTATCCTCGGTTCCTTTCCCTCTGTAAAATCCCGGGAAGGCCATTTCTTTTATCACCATCCCCAAAACCGCTTCTGGCGCGTTATGGCAGCACTCACTGGCGAAACGCTCCCTGTTACCATTGAAGAAAAGCGCAACCTTCTTCTGCGTCACCACATTGCTTTGTGGGATGTGATCCACAGTTGTGACATCATTGCTTCCAGCGATAGCAGCATCAAAAACGTGCTCCCAAACGACCTGCACCCTATTCTGAATACCGCCAAAATCGAGGGGATTTATGTCAACGGCGGCACCGCCGGCCGGCTGTACCGCAAATACATCGAACCGAATCTGGGCCGCAGCTGCACCGTGCTCCCTTCCACCAGCCCGGCCAATGCCGCTTATTCGCTGGAAAAGCTAACTGCCCTGTGGCGCGCGGCGCTTCCTTCTCCATTATAAATTGTCATACTTTTCAATACCATATGAACAGAAAGGTCCGACCCATTGATGAATGACGCACTTACCATCCGCATGGCTGCCGCAGAGGATGCCCCTGCCCTGTTGGATATCTATCGCCCCTATGTGGAACACACTGCCATCACATTTGAATATAAAGTACCCAGTATTGAAGAATTCGCCGCCCGCATTCTCCGCACGCTGCAGCGCTATCCCTTTTTGATCGCGCTTTGCGGCGGGAAAGCCGTTGGCTACGCTTACGCTTCTCCTTTCAAAGAACGCGCTGCTTACGATTGGGCAGTGGAAACCTCCATTTACATCCAGGAAGCATATTCTGGCCACGGATACGGAAAAGCGCTTTACGATATTTTGGAACGCCTGCTTACGGCGCAGAATATTTTGAATCTGAACGCCTGCATTGCTTACACCGCTCATGCAGATGAATATCTGGACAATCACAGCGCTGACTTTCACGCCCATCTGGGGTATCACCCAGTGGGAACCTTTCATAAGTGTGGTTACAAATTCGGCCGCTGGTACGATATGATCTGGATGGAAAAGATGATCGGTGCGCACACATCTGCGCCCGAACCAGTGTATCCCATCGGTCAGATCGATTGGGCCAAACTTCTATAAGCGATCCAAAAACAGCGCGCCGGACAGGAAAACCGTCCGGCGCGCTGCTGTCATTGTGCACGGCTAAAGCGCAGAGATACGATGCATGATACCACCGCTGCGCCGAGCGCACAAATCATAATAACCCAAAACAATGCGGCCCCCTGCAGAAAAAGGGACAGCACAAGGCATAGGGCGCCCGCTGCAGCAAAGGCGATCCCTCCTGCCCGCTGGCTTTTGCGCCACGCTTCTGGATGATCCTCCAACCATGGCAGACGGACGCCCATAATCGGATTTGGTTTTGTCTTCGGCATGATATTTCCCAGCACCAGAAACAATATCCCACAGCCAATACCCATGATTTTATAAAATGGTATGGAAGATACTACAGCTCCTGCAGCCGCCTCCTGCGCCGCTCCAATCAGCATCACGACTTCCAGCACGGTTAGAAACAGCTGCACTGCAATACCTATAACACGCACAATGTGCGCGTTGGCCCGTGCCTGAACCCGCTCGGTTTCCGTGTCTGCAAATGCCCCGCTGAAACGGGAAACCAGCCACAAGATCCAACCGCTCAGCGAAAAACACACGCCCAAGACCAGCTCTTCATATTTGCTGCCCCAACGGTCAATTTCTCCGGCAACATTGTAGTGCACCGGGATTTGATCGGGCAGGAACTGCACGCCCACAACCGCCGTCAGAATCGGTGCAGCGCACAGCACCAGCAAAATCCACGACAGCACACGCTCTTTTTTGCTCATATTTTTTCCTCCCCGCAAAACGCCTGAAACCACAGCATTATTTCGTCAAACAGCGATGTGTTCAATTCATAATAGACGAAATTTTTTTCCTTGTATTCCGTTACCATATCCGCCTTTTTCAGCGTTTTCAAATGGTAAGACAGTGCAGAGGGTGAGATTTTCAACCGCTCGGAAAGCTTGCCTGCCGTACAGCAGCCTTGCCTCAACAAGAGCAAAATTTCCCGCCGTTGCGGGTCTGCCAGCGCCTTAAAGGATTCCGCCAATCCCATACGCACACCTGCTTTTATCTATTTCAAAATTTCTTGAATTAGATTGTATCATTGTCACCATAAAAAGGCAAGGCGTATTTCAAAAAAATTTGAAATACGCCTTGCCTTTTGTATTTCCAAATGCTCATATACGCAGCAGCGCAGAAGCCTCTTCAATCCCCCACTGATACAGCGGAAGCTCCATATCCCCCATCCTCTTCTAAAAAGCTCCTCAGTGCTTCCATATGCTCCAAAGCCTCATGATAACCATCCAGAAACCACTGCTCCAGTACTTTCGGATCCCGCTCTAATCGGCGGTACCGTCTGGAATTCTTTGGCGCTATAACAAAGGCCCTGCCTTCCTCCTCATACCGTTTCACCCGGGCCAGGGCGCCATTGTAGCGCATGGTACGCTCGTCCAGCGCCCGAACGAAATTCCGATCATGCCGATAGCGCCACTTTCCCACTTCCAGCGCAGGCTCCGGCGATTTGATATAGCGGCGGTCCTGCGTCAAGATCACCACCACCTTATCGCAACCGGCCTCCAGGGCATGGGCCACGGGGATCGGATCGGTAATACCGCCATCCATATAGCGCTTTCCGCCGTAAGAGATCGGCGGAAACAGGAAGGGCAGCGCGCAGGTGGCTCGCAGGAGCGTGGAGCGGCGGTCCTTCCGGGGCAGCGGAAGGTATTCCGGTTTGCCCGTTTCCATATTGGTCACCACGGCCACCACTTCGCCAGGAAAGGCAGCAAAGGCGTCGTAATCAAAGGGCAGAAGGACATTCGGAATCTGGTCGTAGATGAAGTCCAGATTAAAATAGCTCCGGTTGCTGCGCTGAGCCAGATATTTGGCTCCCATATAGCGTGCATCGGGAATATAGCGGAGCACCAGCTCCCGGTTGCGTCCCCTCTGGGCGCTGGCGTAAGACACCATGTAACAGGCACCGGCGCTGACGCCAATCAGATAATCTCCTTGAATGTGGTGTTCCAAAAAGGCTTCCGTTACGCCTGCCGTAAACGCCGAGCGGCAGGCGCCGCCTTCAAAAATCATCCCAACTTTCATATCGTTTCACTCCTCCTGGGGATCGCCTCTCAAAGTTCGATCGGAACCGGCGCATCGATACTGAGATGATCCAGTGTTACTTGGCAATCATAGGCATACAGCGCCACCCCGGCCCGCGCCGCCTCACGCAAAGCCTGGCCAAACGCGCTTTGGGTCTCGTCATTTGGGGAAAGGGCCTGCGCCTGTTTCATCTGGATCACGAACACGGCGGCCGCCTCATATCCTTCCTGCACAGCGCGCATCAGCCCACGCAGATGCTTGATCCCGCGCTCTGTGGGCGCATCGGGAAACAGCGCACGGCCATCCCGAAGCAAGGTGACCCCTTTCACCTCCACAAACTGGACGGCGCCATGGCATTCTAAACGAAAATCAAAACGAGAATCACCGTAGGTAAACTCCGGCCGGATATACTCCAGATCCGGCCGAAAGGCGCCAGATGCTGCAAATGCTCCGAACACCCGGTTGGGGGCCTGCGAATCGATATTCACGATTTGCCCTCCACTCTCCACGGCAATCAGATCCCATCGCGTCTTACGCTCGCTTTTGTTGCTGTGCTCCAAATAAACCACGGCCTCTGGCAAAAGCAATTCACCCAAACGACCGGTATTTTTCACATGGCACAATTCCTCGGTGCCGTCGATGCGCACCCAAGCGGAAAAGCGATTGAGCCGCCGAAGGAATTGTCCTTTTTGGATTGGTCCGTAGTGCATTCTTTTTTCTCCATTTCCGCAACATCTATATTCCCCTAAATTCGTGCCATTATTATACTCCTTGTTCGGCACAAAGGCTATAGACAGGAACAGAAAAAAGAATGGCATTCTTTTTTCTCCATTTCCGCAACATCTATATTCCCCTAAATTCGTGCCATT
>QFCE01002032.1_pt1 | contig 18452 bp, 17 predicted proteins | sample 5346091 | NCBI WGS metagenome assembly QFCE01 (sample SAMN09062252, study PRJNA434731) | Human gut metagenome, whole genome shotgun sequencing project. | isolation source: stool timepoint A chromium assembly | host: Homo sapiens | collected 2015 | reverse complement strand
ATCCGCCGCGCGCAGATACTTCTCCCGCGTCAGCGCATCGTCGTTCCAGTTCATGACCACCTCGCGGCAGCCCATATCGTACGCCGCCGCCGCGCACAGCCGGGCGAACCATGCCTGATCCACCGGACAGTCGATGGCCAGCAGCTGCCCTTTCTGCACGTTCAGCCCTTCCTGCAGCAGCAGCCGGGCATACGCCTGCTGCCGCTGCGCAAGTGTTGTATTCATAGAAAAAACCTCCTTTTTCGCAAAACCCTTCTGATCAGGATCAGTTTGCGCCGCACGGACGCAAATCATACGCGCCGTTACAAATGCAGGCGGATGGCCAGGCGCAGGATTTTCCCGCCCATGGGCAGCTCCTGCAGCTCGCGTTTGGAGAAACAATGGGATTTGAGCAGCGCCAGGGCATACACCGCCACCGCACAGACAAAGGCCAGCACGAACGCAGCGATCATTACGCCGGTCACTTTCAGCACCAGCGCATACACGCCCCAGCACACCGCGCCCATGATCAGCGCACACAGCAGCGGAATTACAAAAATGGCCGCTACATTCCAGCGGTAGCGCAGCAGCCTAGATACTGCGCGGCAGTTCAGCAGGCACACAATCAACGGAAAAATGACGTTTCCGATAAGCCGCGCCCAGATGCCCAGGCCCGCATACAGCAGCGCCACCACCACCACTATATGGACGCACAGCGCCACGGCCGAATGGAACACCGGAACGGCCATATGGTTGGTGCCCTGCAGGATGGATGTCGTAATGGTGGACAGCGCATAAAACACCGCCGCCGATGATCCGGCCGCCAAAAGATTCGACGCCAGCGCATGATAATCCCCCAGCATGGGAAACAGGATGGACATCATGGGCCGGGCCAGCACCGCCAGTCCTACCGCACAGGGAAACGCAATGGCCATATTAAACTTCACGGTGCTGGTAATTTTGTTGCGCACCTCCCGTCTTTCGCGTTTGACATAGGAGGCCACAATACTGGGCATCAGTGTCATAGCCATGGCGGTGGCAATGGAAACGGGCAGGTTCACCATCTGATTGTACTGCGTATTAAATACACCCTGAATGGAAGTAATGGCATTTTCCGCCGTGCCCGCGGCATTCATAAAACGGCTGAAAAGCAGATCGTCCAGCGTATAACTGATCTGGTAGATGGTCTGGCTGAACACAATGGGCAGGATTGTCAGGATCAGCGCCCGGGCAATCAGCCCCCAGGATTCTTCCTGTCCCGTTCGATCCCGGCGGGCGCGCAGGCGGATCTCCGGCAGGCGCCGCAGGAGGATCACCGTCATAAACAAAAAGGATGCTACCGCGCCGGCCAGCGTTCCCAACGTGCCGCCCATGGCGCCCCAGGAGGCAGCCTGGGCCGTCTCTCCGTACATCTGCAGCAGCGCCCAGGCCGCCACAATACTCATTATGGCGTGGCAGCACTGATCCACTATCTGGGAAACGGCCGTGGGCACCATATCGCCGCTGCCCTGGGTATAGCCCCGCATCACGCCCAGAAACGCGAACAGAAAGGACGTAGGGGCCAGCACCTGCAGCGGGCGGTGGAGTCCCGCAGTGCTGTACAGTTCTTCGAGCATATCCGCACCGAAATAGAGCAAACTAAAAGAAAACGTGCCCATGACCAGCGCAAACAACAGCGCCATGGCCAACACCCTTGACGCGTTTCGCCCTTCTTCCCGCGCCAGCCGGGCAGACACCACCTTGGACACCGCCGTGGGCAGGCTCATGGAAGAGAGCGTCAGCGTAATCGTATAAATTCCGTAGGCCACGGAATAAACGCCGTTGCCCTGATTGCCCAGCAGGTTGGCCATGGGGATACGGTACAAAAAACCGATCAATTTGGTAAAGATACCCGCCGCAGCCAAAATGCTGCCCTGCAGCAAAAGTGTATTCTTTGTTTCTCTCGACATGCCTGTTCTCCGCCCCGCGCCAGGCGCAGAGCGCCGACGCAAAGGGTTTTCCTTGGATTTCAATAATATGGATGTTTTATTGTAGCATAATTCGGAGAAAATGCCAACTGTTGCATTTCCCATTGCGCCGCCGGCGCGGTCTTTTTATTCTGGAAGAAATCATTTACATTTCCCGAATATTGTATTAATAATTACATTATATGATGTTTCTCTTTACTTTTTCCAAAAAACGGTATATACTAAGCACAAAATAAGCCGCAGCCGGTCTTTCCGGCAACGCTGCGGCGGCGCGGGAACCTGGCTCCCCCGCCTGTAACAATGGATTTTTGAAAGGAGCGCTGAGCATGACAACACCCGCCGGCGTTATTTTTGATATGGACGGCACACTGCTTGACTCCATGTTTTATTGGAATCAGGTTCCCGCAGACTGCCTGCGCCAGATCTATGGCAAAGAGCCAAAACCCGATCTGATGGATCACCTAAAGGTGATGACCCTGCACCAGGGCTGCGACTGGGTGCGCCAGGAATACGGGCTTTCCGCCGGCGCCGACGAAATCCGCGACGGCATCAACGCTCTGATGAAGCAGTTTTACACTCAGCGCGTGCGCGTCAAAGACGGTGCGCGGAGCTGGCTGGAACAACTGCATAAACAGGACGTGCCCATGGTGATCGCCACCTCCACCGACCGGCCGCTGGTGGAAGCGGCGCTGGAATACACCGGCCTGGCCCCCTTTTTCTCCGCCGTCTTCACCTGCACAGAGGTCGGCGCAGGCAAAGCCAAGCCCGATGTGTATGAAGCAGCCCGCGCTTTCCTCGGCACGCCCAAAGCCCAGACCTGGGTGTTTGAGGACGCGCTCTTTGCCATGCGCACCGCCAAGGCCTCCGGTTTTTTACTCGCGGCAGTGTATGACGCCTCCCAAGCCGCACAGCAGCAGGAAATTCAGGCCCTTTGTGATCTTTACATTCCCGCCTTTTCCGCGCTTGCATACCCTTTCTGAACACAGCGTTTTTGGACAAAAAGCAGTTGATGTACAAATTGCACAGCATGCCTTTCGTCGGAATGGCAAAAAGAGAACGAAATCCCACCGCTTTGCCGCAAAAAAACAACAAAATTCCGATTTTCTTCCTGTTTGTGCGTAAAAAGATTGCACAAAAGGTTGATTTATGATACAATAAATGGCCAATGGCGTAAAAAAACTTTTACCGGAACGGCTGCGCAGCCCCGAATGCTGTATTTGGGGGAAGCGACGCGCGCTCCCCGTTGACCGATAGAACACACAACATTTCAGAAATGAGGGAGTTTGAATTATGGCAACCACAATGGACACTCTTTCGCACAAGGCCCAGCGCGCCGCGTTCGGCGTGGCGCTGGACATGGCGCTTAAGCACATTGAAAAGGACACCAGCAAGGGTCTTCTGGATGTGCTGGATATTTCCCAGAAGTTCATGGGCGATACGTTCAAAAAAGAAACCTTTGAAGCGATCCGCGCCTATATCAGCAACCCGGAAAACAAATGGATGCAGTTTGTGAACCGCCACCTGCACCGCCTGCACCCCAACGTGATCAAAACCACCGCGCTGAACCTGGGCTTCGAAGCTGCTTTCCGCGGCACCAAAACCATCCGCAAAATGCGCCAGGAACACCACTGCAACATCCCCTGGCTGATCCTGATGGATCCCACCGCCGCCTGCAACATGCGCTGCACCGGCTGCTGGGCCGCTGAATACGGCCATAACCACAACCTGACCTTTGAGCAGATGGACGATATCATCACTCAGGGCAAAGAGCTGGGCATTTACTTCTATATGTTCACCGGCGGCGAGCCGCTGGTGCGCAAAAAGGATATCCTGCGCCTGTGCGAAAAGCACTACGACGTGGAGTTCCACTCTTTCACCAACTCCACCCTGATCGACGAGGAGTTCTGCAAGGAATGCGTCCGGGTGGGCAATCTGTCTTTCTCCCTGAGCCTCGAGGGCTTTGAAGAAGCCAACGACGGCCGCCGCGGCGCCGGTCATTTTAACAATGTCATGCGCGCTATGGATCTGATGAACCGCTACGGCCTGATCTATGGCACCTCCGTGTGCTATACCCGTGCCAACGCCGAGGTGGTCACATCCGACGAGTTCCTGGATCTGGAAATCGAAAAGGGCTGCATGTTCTCCTGGTATTTCCACTTCATGCCCACCGGCAACGGCGCTTCCCCCGAGCTGATGCCCACGCCGGAACAGCGCAAGTATATGATCAAGCGCATTCGCGAGATCCGCGCCAACGAGGGCGGCAAGCAGATCTACACCATGGACTTCCAGAACGACGGCGAGTTCGTGGGCGGCTGCATTGCCGGCGGACGGAACTATTTCCACATCAACTCCAACGGCGACGCCGAACCCTGCGTATTCATCCACTACTCCAACGTGAACATCAAGGATCACACGCTGCTGGAAGTGCTCAAAAGCCCCCTGTTCATGGCTTATCACCGGGAACAGCCCTTTAACCGCGACCATCTGCGCCCCTGCCCCATGCTGGAAAATCCGCAGATGCTGCGCAAAATGGTGGAAGAAAGCGGCGCCCACTCCACCGACATGGAGTCCCCCGAAAGCGTGGATCATCTGTGCGCCAAGTGCGACGATTACGCCGCCGCATGGGCGCCTGTGGCCAAGGAAATCTGGGCCGAGCAGAAACACAAAAAGCCCAGCTACACCAACTATGATCCCGCCCAGGAACGCGGTGTGTTCCAGGAAAAAATCGATACCTGATCGCTTATGGACAGGAGGAAAGGCCAGTGGCCTTTCCTCCTGTTTTTTCGTATGCAAAAAACGCCGCCCTGGGATAGCTTCCAATAAGATAGTAGCCAAACCAATGGAGTAAAATAAAGGATCAGAAGTCAACAGACCTCTGATCCTTTTGTTCATTCTTCAATAATAGAATCCAACAATTCTGGCCATCTGTCGAACACTTCTCGACCAACAATTACCTCGTCAACAAGGCCAGAGTTGAGAATATCAATGATCCTGCATAGGTAGGACTTCCCATCTTCCCACCATGTTTTGTAGGCATCAAGGAAAAACACATGTGTGATAGGCTCACCAGAACGCTGGGAAATATCTTTGAACTCATAACCGTCTAACTGAGTTTCATAAACTCCATCGGCAACACGGCTACCAAAGGTAGTTGCATAATAGTATTCCTTGATTTCCCATACAATTCTTGGATTGATGATATTGGGGTATGCGCCATCGAATCGTCTGGAAGATGCACCGATAATATGGTTTTCATCATCAAATACATACACCAAACCTCTGGGATCATCATTAAATCCAAGAGATCCATCATAAATGGAAGAATGGCGTATAGTATCTTCTGCAATAATGTTTATGATTGCAGTAAAAAATGCAACTTGCCGCATAGCTCCCTTTTGCTTATTCATGGGGAGTTTGCACTTAAAGTCATCGTCACGATGTAGTGGATACAGATGTTCAAATGCTTCTTTGGCTTCATCAGCATTCATCAAATTATATCGAACTACATTGTTGAGTAGATCAGCACGCATATCAAAATACAGTTTGGCCGTCTCAATAGTATCATAATCGACAACAATACCATTTTGAGACACAAGTGAGTCAATCTCCTCTATGGAGTAGGTACGAACAATGCCCTGTCCTCTGACAGTGTAGCCTAACGTTTCGGAGACATACTTAACCATTGCCCAAAAAGCAGTGGGCATGTGTCTGAACTCTTGAAAAGCTTGCATAGTTACTCCACCTCCTTGAAGAACTCAGATAAAGTCTTATTTAGTGAAATAACTATCCGTTCAATATTTTCTAACGACAGATTCCGTTTGCCAAGTTCGATATCACTGATGTATGTACGGTGCAAGCCACAACGATCTGCAAGCTCCTCTTGCGAAATACCCTGTTCAAGACGTACCTTTCGGACAGCCTGACCATAGCGTATTAAAATATGCTCCTGCATTACTTGACACCTCCCATCGAATTTATTATAATGTCGATGTAGACTTTGCGTCTACAGACTATGAGTTACGAAGGCGAGGTGATGGAATGGTTCCCGCACTCTTGAAGTGGATAGGAAATAAACAGAGATTTGCAAATACAATCGTGTCTTACATGCCAAGCTCGTTCAACAATTACTATGAACCATTCCTTGGAAGTGGCGCAGTCCTTGCTGAATTGCTTATGCAAGATACCACATGCCTGTTTCCTCATTTTAATTACGCATACGGTAGTGATGTTCTTCCGTTTTTGATCGATATATTCAGATCGGTTAAGGACAATCCTTCAGAAATTATTGATTACTACGCCAGAGAAATTTCTGCCTACTACGATAATCCAGAAGTTCAGTATGAGATTATAAAGAATCGGTTCAATCAAAACCATAATGCTTTTGATTTTTGCTTGCTATCAAGAACTTGCTATTCCGGCATTATTCGATTCCGAAAAGCTGACGGCTATATGAGCACACCCAGAGGCCCACATAAGCCAATTAGTCCATCTGCATTTGAGGAAAGAGTAAAACTGTGGTCAGATTTAGTGCAGAAGGCAGACTTCAATGTTGAAAGCTTTGAAGAAGCTATGTCGAAACCTCAACGTGGAGACGTAGTTTACTGTGATCCTCCATATACCCATAGTCAAAGTATTATCTATGGAGCACAATCATTCAACATTGAACGGCTATGGGACAAGATTGCAGAATGTAAAGATCGTGGTGCCTATGTTATGCTTTCGATTAACGGCACTCGTGAATCAAAGAAAAAAGACATATCTGTAGATATTCCATCTGGGCTGTTTGAAAGAGAATTGATGGTTAACTGCGGCACTTCCATGATAGATCGTTTACAAAACTCTGGTAAGGGTATGAGCGATGAGGTTGTACACGATAAACTTCTTTTAACATGGTAAACAGAAACAAGGCTCTATCCGTTAGGAATGGAGCCTTGCTTAATGTGGAGAAAGCATAGATAGAGCAAGATTCTACCATGGTGCCAAATTCTACATAATGCTCATTTTGCCCTTATGGAATCTTGTTGGGGAGTGCCTTCCCCAAACCCTGCTAATATAAAAACGGGAAGCACCATGATTTAGGTCATGTGCTTCCCGTTTTTGTTATGCTGTTTTATTAGACCGCCCTCTGAGGGCGGCGTTTTGCCGTTATGCCATCTCTGCCACTTTGGGATCGGGGCCATAGGCGTTTTCGCCATAGTCCCCAAGGCGGCAGAACCATATCAGCAGAATAACCGGTCCCACCAGCGGAACCAGAATCAGCAGATACCACAGGCCGGATTTTCCGATGTCGTGCAGCCGGCGCACCCCCAGCGCAATGGTCGGGATCAGACCCGCCACATCATAGAGGTAGTAAAGGTAATAAAATGTGGGAATGCTGTTCATCAACACGACCAGCACGGCCAGAATGATGAAATTCATCAGCATGGCATACCAGAACGCCGCCCGGCGGGCGCGCCCATGGAAACAGAGGTACTTCTTCCAGAAGTCCATATAATAGTGCAGCATAAAAGATCCTCCTTTGTTCCTTTGCCCCCGCGCCTATGCCGGCGGCAGAAAGGACGCTGCCGGCAGAACAGCGTCCTTTCCCCTTCGCGCAGCGTTCAGCGCAGATAGTCGGTTTTGATTTTATCCGTAGTAAGCGCCCGCATATGCCCTGTTTCGGCGCAATACCCCACAGCCAGAGCCGAGGCGGGGAAAAAGGCCTCGGGGATCTTCAGCTCCCGCTGCAGCGCCGCATCCTGCTGCAGCGCCCGGATGCATCCCAGCAGATACACGCTGCCCAAGCCCAAATCCGTGGCAGCCAAATGCATGTTTTCCACGATACAGGCCGCATTGCAGTATGCTGCATCCTGCTTGCTGTCCCGGGACACCGACACTAGGATCACCGTGGGCGCGCCATATGTAGGACGCAAAGACGGATCGCCCAGAAAGGCCGCGCCGCACCGGTCCAGTTTTTCCAGCAGCGCCGCGCTCTGGATCACACTCAGGCGCACGTTCTGGTATTCACCCATGCCCACTGGGGCAGCGTTGGCGGCTTTGAGGATTTCGTCACGCTTTTCATTCAAAATCTGCTGTGGAAGATACGCCCGGCAGGATCGCCGGCGGCTCATTGCATCCATGACTTCCATAGAAACAGCCTCCTGTTTGCACTTTCTCTGGCAGCGGTTATACGCTGCATATTTTCGCATCCGTATTATAGCACAGATTTCCTTGCTCCACACAAAAAGAATTGAATTTTTTGCCTTCGGCTGGACACAGTTGAACAGATATGCCTTTTTCCTTGACAAATCACTCTTTTTTGTGGATACTATATAAGTTAAAGTATCTATTTTCTCGGGGGCCGCCGAACCCCTCGGACAACGATAGGAGGAAACACCCATGGCGATGGATTACAACAAGACCATCAACCTGCCGCAGACCGATTTCCCCATGCGTGCGGGCCTGCCCAAGCGCGAGCCGGAAATGCTTGCACAGTGGAAAAAGATTGACGTTTACAAGGCCCTTCTGAAAAAGAACGAAGGCAAGCCGCGTTTTTCCCTGCATGACGGCCCCCCCTTCTCCAACGGCGCGCTGCATATGGGCCACGCGCTGAACAAAGCCATCAAGGATTTCATCACCCGCAGCTATGCCATGCGGGGCTATTACACACCCTATATCCCCGGCTGGGACAACCACGGCATGCCCATTGAGAGCGCCATCATTAAAAAGAACAAGCTCAACCGCAAGGAAATGAGCGTGCCCGATTTCCGGGAGGCCTGCCAGGAATTTGCCCAGCACTATATCGACGTGCAGATGGAAGGCTTCCAGCGCATGGGCGTTATCGGCGACTGGGAACATCCTTATAAAACCATGAACCCCTCTTTTGAAGCCGAAGAAGTGAAGATTTTCGGCGAGATGTACAAAAAGGGCTACATTTACAAGGGCAAAAAGCCCGTTTACTGGTGCTATACCGACGAGACCGCCCTGTACCACCATCTTTGTCAAATTCCCCATCAAAGACGATCTGGGCAAGCTGGGCCAGTACTGCGACCTCTCCAAACTTTTCTTCGTAATCTGGACCACCACCCCCTGGACCCTGCCCGGCAACCGGGCCATCTGCCTGAACGCAGCCTATGATTATGTTTTGATGCAGGTGCCCTCCGGCGAGGTGTATATTGTAGCCGAGGGACTCTCCGAAGCGGTATGCAAGGCCGCAGGCATCGAGAGCCACACCGTGCTCGCCACCCTCAAGGGCAGCGCATTCGAACGGATGACCGCCCAGCACCCCCTGCTGGAGAACGTGGAGTCCGTGGTGCTCAACGGCGACCATGTGACGCTGGACGCCGGCTCCGGCTGCGTCCACACCGCCCCGGGCTTCGGCGCAGACGACTATTTCATCTGCCAGAGCTATGACCGCGCCGGCAAGACCCACATCGGCGTGCCTGTACCCGTCAACGAGCGGGGCGTGATGACCGACGAAGTGTTCAACGGCGTGCATATCTCCAAGTCCAACGAAATCATCCTGCCCAAGCTGCGCGAGGTTGGCGCACTGCTGGCCAGCGAAGAGATCACCCACTCCTATCCCCACTGCTGGCGTTGCAAGCACCCCATCATTTTCCGCGCCACGCCCCAGTGGTTCTGCTCGGTGGAAGCCTTCAAGGATGCGGCCGTGGCCGCCTGCGACGAGATCCGCTGGGTGCCCGAATGGGGCAAGGACCGCATGATCTCCATGATCCGCGAGCGCGCGGACTGGTGTATCTCCCGCCAGCGCAAGTGGGGCCTGCCCATTCCGGTGTTCTACTGCTCCGATTGCGGAAAGCCCGTGTGCACCGACGAGACCATCGCCGCCGTGAGCGCCCTGTTCGGCGCCGAAGGCTCCAACGCCTGGTTTAAGAAAGACGCCATGGAGATCCTACCCGAAGGCTTCGCCTGCCCCCACTGCGGCGGCAAGACCTTTACAAAAGAAGAAGATACCCTGGACGGCTGGTTTGACTCCGGCTCCTCCCACTTCGCCTCCATGCAGCGGGATCAGGGCTTCTGGCCTGCGGACATGTATCTGGAAGGGCTCGACCAGTACCGCGGCTGGTTCCAGTCCAGCCTGCTCACCGCTGTGGGCGCTCTGGGCAAGGGCGCACCCTTTAAGGAGTGCCTGACCCACGGCTGGACCGTGGACGGCGAAGGCCGCGCCATGCACAAATCCCTGGGCAACGGTGTGGATCCCAACGAGATCATAAACAAATACGGCGCGGACATTCTGCGCCTGTGGGCCGGCAGCGCCGATTACCATGTGGACGTGCGCTGCAGCGACGCCATCTTCAAGCAGCTTTCCCAGAACTATCTGAAATTCCGCAACACGGCCCGCTATTGCCTGGGAAATCTGGACGGCTTCGATCCCAACCATCTGGTTGCCCCTGCTGACATGCTGGAGCTGGACCGCTGGGCCATCACCAAGCTCAATGAACTGACGAAAAAATGCTTTGCAGCTTATGACAATTATGAATTCCATGTGGTTTCCCACGCCATCAACGATTTCTGCGTGGTGGAGCTGAGTTCCTTCTATCTGGACATCATCAAGGACCGGCTGTACTGCGAAGGCCGCGACAGCCTGGAGCGCCGCAGCGCCCAGACGGCCCTGTGGCTGATTTTGGACACCATGACCAAACTCTTTGCCCCCATCCTGGCCTTTACCTGCGACGAGATCTGGCGCGCCATGCCCCACCGCACGGAAGACGACGGGCGCAACGTGCTCTTTAACGAGATGAATCAGCCCTTTGCAGACTATGACTTGGGAGCTGCAGTTTCCTGGATCAGCCTGATCCAGCTGCGCGACGGCGTGAACGCCGCTCTGGAGGCCGCCCGCAACGAAAAGAAGATCGGCAAGAGCCTGGAGGCTCACGTGACGCTGGTGAAAGACGCCGCATCCCACGACAATCTGGCTCCTCTGCAGGAGAAATTCGCTGATCAGTGGGCCGATCTGTTCATCGTCTCCGATGTAGAGGTTTCCGACGATGCAGCTCTGTATGCCCAAGGGGCGGAAACCCCCATCGCCGGCGTGCGGGTGCTGGTGAGCGAAGCCAAGGGCGAAAAGTGCCCCCGCTGCTGGAAGCACAGCACCCAGCCCGACAGCGAAACGGGCCTGTGCCCCCGCTGCGCCGCTGTGGTGGCCAAACTCACCGTCGAAGCATAAACAAGAACGACCGCCGCGGGGCGCAGGAAGATTTCCTGCGCCCCGCGCAGTCCAAAACGCAAAAGGATACTGCAGGATGAAACACAGCCGCAGAAAAACCGGACAGGCACTCCGCTGGAGCGCGGCGGGATTCCTGCTTTGCGCCGCGCGACGGAAATCGATCCGGAGAAACTTGAAGAAATGAGGAAGCGTCTGCAATGATTCGTTGTATTCTTGCCATCTGCGGCCTGATCGCCGCAGACCAGGCTGTGAAATGGTATACCGTATCCCACCTGACATTGGGCGAAACCGCACCCCTGCTGCCGGGCCTGGTGGAACTGCTGCGCGTGCATAACTACGGCGCGGCCTGGTCCAGCTTTTCCGGCATGCGCTGGCTGCTCATCGTGGTCACCGCCGCGGTGATGGCCGTGCTGGCCGTGCTGCTCCTGCGCCGCATGGTCCGCCATCCCCTGGGCGTGACGGCTCTGGTGCTGATTCTGGGCGGCGGCGTGGGCAATTTGATCGACCGGATCCGCCTGGGCTATGTGGTGGACATGTTCCATTTCCAGTTCTGGCCCTCCTACCCTGTGTTCAATGTGGCGGACATCTTTGTGGTTGCTGGTGTAATCCTGTTTCTGCTGTACTATTTGTTCCTATATGAAAAGACAGACGGCAAAAAAAACCGGAGCAAACCGGACGACAGGAAAGGTGCGCAGGATTGATGGAACCGATTCTCCTCACCCCCGCACCGGAGGATGCGGGCACGCGCATCGACTGCTTCCTCGCATCTCATCTGGACGGCGTGACCCGCTCCGCCGCACAGAAACTGCTGGAGGGCGGCGCCGTGCAGGTCAACGGCAAAGCCGTAGCCAAAAACTATAAATTGACGGGCCGGGAACCCCTGTCCATCACGCTGCCGGAAGCGGAGGAGGCCGATCTTATCCCTCAGGACATTCCCCTGGACGTGGTGTATGAGGACGCGGATGTGATCGTCGTCAACAAACCGTCGGGCCTGGTGGTACACCCCGCCCCCGGCCACAGCGACGGGACGCTGGTCAACGCCCTGCTCTACCACTGCGGGAACAGCCTGTCCGGCGTCGGCGGGGAAAAACGGCCCGGTATTGTTCACCGGATTGACCGGGATACCTCAGGGCTCATCATTGCCGCCAAAAACGACGCGGCCCACCTGTTCCTCTCCGCCCAGCTGGCCGACCACACTCTCGCGCGCACCTATGAAGCCATCTGCACCGGAAATTTCCGCGACGATGCGGGCACAGTGGACGCCCCCATCGGCCGCCACCCCACAGATCGAAAAAAAATGACGGTGACCGACCGCCGCAGCCGCCACGCTGTGACCCACTGGGAGGTACTGGAACGCTTCGGCAGCCACACCCATGTGCGCTGCCGCCTGGAAACAGGCCGCACCCATCAAATCCGCGTACACATGGCCCATATTGGCCATCCGATTCTGGGGGATACGGTGTATGGCGCCAAAAAACCTGTCCCGGGACTGACCGGCCAGTGCCTCCACGCCGTGGGGCTGCAGTTCATCCACCCCCGCACAAAAGCCCTGGTATCCCTCTCCTGCCCTCTTCCGCCGGAATTTGAAGCCATGCTGCAGACACTGCGCCGGCGCACTTTCATCCAGAAGCGATAACAGAATGCCCCATTGCCGCCCAGTAAGAGCGGCAATGGGGCAAAAAATATGATTCCGGTCCAGCCTGCCGGTTTCCTCCGCTCAGGCAATGGGCGCTGTCTTGTTCTTGGGGATGCAAATGGTCAGCGTAATCGTGTCCTCCGTTTCTTCCCGGCCGCATTTGGCATCCACCCCGGCGCGGCGCATCACATCCATGCTGTGGTTGATGGAGTTGAGGAACAGCCGCACATCCTTGATGATAAAGCTGGGCCGCCGGGGTTTGGCCTTGGGCTGAGCCGCCTGCAGAAACGACTCGATGTACTCTTCTGTTTGAGCAACGTTCATGCTTCGCTGAAGAATCACCTCCAGCGCCGCTGCACGCGCCTCCTCTCCTTCCAGGCGCAGCAGCGCCCGGGCATGGCGTTCGGTGAGTCCGTGCTCCAAAAGCGTCTGCGCACACTCCGGCGAAAGCTTGAGCAGCCGCAGCTTGTTGGCTACCGCCGACTGGGAGCGCCCCAGCTTTTCTGCCACCTGCTCCTGCGACAGCCCATAAGCCGCGATCAGTTTCTGCAGCGCCGCCGCTTCTTCCATGTAATTCAGATCCCGGCGCTGGATATTTTCAATCAGAGCCAGCAGCGCCGCGTCCTCCTCGCCTACGGCGCTCACCAGGCAAGGCACTTCCTTGAGCCCCGCCATGCGGGCCGCCCGCAGGCGGCGCTCGCCGGCCACCAGCTCAAACCCCCCGCCGCTGCTGCGGCGCACGGTCAGGGGCTGCAACACGCCATAGCGCCGGATGCTGCCGGCCAGTTCCGCCAGGGCCGCCTCGTCAAAGTGGACGCGGGGCTGGGCGCGGTTGGGAACGATCTGGGTCACCGGCAGGTAAAACACCCGGTCGGACTCGTAATTTTTTTTGCCCCTGAGCAGCTGCATGGGCAAAACCTCCTTTTCCCGTTCTTTTCCCTCATCATAGGACAAGTGCGGCGCAAAGGGCGGCGAATACCGCCGAAGCGGAAAATTTTTCCGCAGGCAAAGACGGAAAAAGGAGCGCTTCCATTTACAAACGCACAAAAATTGGATACAATAAAACCAACGCTCCTCCGGAGCGGAGGACAAAGGAATTTGATTGGAGAATCCACTATGCTTGACACCATCCTGTTCGATCTGGACGGTACCCTCCTCCCCATGGAGCAGGATGCCTTTATCCATGCTTATGTAAAGCAGCTCTGCGCGCGCTATGTGCCCTGCGGCTTTGAGAAAGATGACATCGTGCGCGCCCTATGGGCCGGCACCGCCGCCATGGTGCGCAACGACGGCACCTGCACCAACGAAGAGCGCTTCTGGACCGTATTCGACCAGCTGCCCGGCGGCAGCGGCGTCATCCGCGACAGCGTGGAGGAATTCTACACCGGCCCTTTCGACACGGTGCGTGAAATCGTCTCTCCCACGCCCCTGTCCCGCCAGATCGTGGATACCCTGCGCCAAAAGGGCTACACCCTGGTTTTGGCCACCAACCCGCTTTTCCCGCCCCAGGGCGTGCGCACCCGCTTGGCCTGGGTGGATCTGCTGCCGGAAGACTTTTCTCTGGTGACCACTTATGACAACTCCACCTTCTGCAAACCCTGCCCCGGTTACTATCGGGAAATCCTGAAAAAGCTGGGCAAACAGGCGGAGCAGTGCCGTATGGTGGGAAACAATCCGCTGGACGATATGTCCGCCCAAGCGCTGGGGCTGGACGTGTACTTTGTCACCGACCACATCGAAAACGAAAAAAATCTGCCCACCGACCGGTATCCCCAGGGCACTTTGGCGGACGTGCTGGCCTGGAGCCAGGCTCTGCCGGCGCTGTAACCGCCCTCTGTTTCATGCCAAAAAAGAACGGTTCCCACATAGGGAGCCGTTCTTTTTCTCTTAAATCCCGCTGTACCTGCGGCATATGAAATACACCAGCGCCGCCAGGGGCAGCGTAATCAGCAGCACCGGATAAAACAGAGCGATGGGCACATGGCCGCAGAGCATGCCGCCGATGGCAGGCCCCAGCGTCATACCCAGGTCCAGACCGATGTAATAGGTGCTGTTGGCCAGGCCGCGCTGCTCCTTGTCCGCCAGCAGCATCGCCGTGGACTGGCTCACCGAGCACATGATGCCGTAGCCGCCCGCCATGAAAGCCGCGGCGAAAAACATCTGCACATTGCTGTGCATCCACCCCAAGCATAACATGCCCGCCAGGGCGCTGGCCAGGCCGCCGGCCAGGAATACCCGGAAAGGCAGGCGGTCAAACCAGTTTTTCAGAAAAAGCCGCAGAAGAAGCAGCACGGCAGCGTACATGGGAAAATACAAACTGACGCTCACACTGATCGCCCGCGCCTGCACATAGCTGATCAAAAAGGATTGCGTGGCGCAGTACGGGATGGCAAAGAGCATAACGATGAGGGCAATGGGCAGCACCCGGCCGTCCACAATGTGCACGCGCGCTTTCTCTTGCTGCGGCTCCGCCACGGCGCGCGCCGGTTCCGGAATGCCTTTGTCCTTCACAAACTGAATCAGCAGCGCCGCCCCCAGGGCAAACGCCAACGCAGCGCCAAAGGCCGCGTGGTAGCCCAGCGCATGATAGACACTGATACCGATGGCAGGGGCCACCGCCATGGCCAAGGCGTTCATCATGCCGTAAAAACCCATGCCTGAGCCGATTTTCTCTTTGGGCAGCAAATTGGACAGCCAGGTAGAGACGCACACCGAAGAGCAGGCATAGCCCACGCCGTTCACCACGCGCGCCGCAATCACAAGCCCCGGGTGGAACGCCGCAATATACCCCACGCAGGCCAGCGCCGCCAGCCCCGCGCCCAAAAAGCACATCCGGTATTTGCTGACGCGATCGGCCAGATTCCCCACCAGCGGGCGGCAAAGCAGCGAGCACAGGTTCGTCAGCCCGCCAATGATCCCCATCAGCGCTGCCGAAGCGCCGATGCTGCCGGAAAAGCCGGTGATCAGCGGCGTCACCAGCATGGGACTGGCCATAAAGCAGAAACTGGCCGCCAGGATGAAAAAAATGTCTTTGGACTCAATCGTTGCTTTCATGTGCCATTCGCCTGTTTCCATGTGGTTTCATTTTGCTTTTGCCGTCCGTCAAAGCGCAGCAGCACGGCGTTTTTTCAGATTCGCCTCTGCCGGATCTTCCGGATATCGTCCCCCACAAAAACGAGGGTGTAATATTCTCCGCCCAGGCGCGAGGCAATCTGCGGCGAATAGCGCTGACGGATTCCTTTTTCATCCAGATTGGAATTGATAATTGTGCGCTTTTCCGCCACGATGCGGCCGTTGATCAGCTGATAGAGCGCATCCTGCACAAAGGGCGTCACCAGCTCTGTGCCCAGATCGTCCACGATCAGCAGATCGCACTCCAGATACCGCCGCACGTCGGCAGCCGCCTCCTCCTGCTCCTCTTCACCGAAGCGGCGGAACTTGTTGGTTTCAAACTGGGAAAACACGTGGGTCGCCGTGTCATAGACCACGGAGAAGCCGCTCTTGGATACCTCCCGGGCGATACAGGCGGACAAAAAAGTTTTGCCCAGCCCCGGATCGCCGGTCAAAAACAGGTTGCGCACCGCGCCGGGGCGGCCAAAGCCCGCCGCGTACTGCCGGCAGATGCGCGCCACCTTTTCCATATGCTCATAGGGCACCTTGTGGCAATCTTCCCGGTACTCCCGGGGATAATAGTCCAGCGAAAAGGTTTCAAAGCTCTGGGCGCCGATGTTCAGCAATTTGGACAGCTCCCGGTTCTGTTCTTCCACATAATATGCACGCAGACATGTACACATGGCGCCGTCCGGCCCATACCCCGTGTCGCCGCACGCCGGACACGCCGGCTGCTCCGTCAGCACGTCCGGAGGATACCCCGCCTGCTCCAGCTGCGCCGCGCGCTCTTTCTGCAGCGCCAGGTTTTCTTCCTTCAGCGCCGCCACCCGGGCGGCCGGATCCTGCCCGCTGCGCAGAGCCGCCGCGATGGTGCGGCTTACGGTGCCGCGCAGCTGCGCGTCGATCTGTACCAGGCGGGGCACGCGGGCATAAATCTCAGCGCGCTGCCGGCGGAAGTCTGCACGGCGGCGTTCCTTTTCCGTTTCATAGCGGTCTCTGGCCCGCGCCAGGACCTTTCCGTCGTATGCCATGCCCTTTCCTCCTTACTGCCCGTCCATTTCCTTGAGATAGGCGTCCATCCAGGCGTCGTTTTCCTCCACGGCGGCGGCCCGGCCGGAACCGGTTCTGCGCCGTCCCGCCGCCTCGCTCCGCCCGGTCTGGGGCGGCTTGTCTTTGGCGCTGATTTCTTCCAGCGAATGTAATCCCTTTTTGTGCAGATCTCTTAAAATACCATCCAGATAACGCCACTCCAGCTTACCACATTTGAATATAGTGATTTCATAGGCGTATTCCACCACATCAGGCGGAAACCCCCATTCGATCCACCGTTCCAAAAAAGTGGACTCGCGGTTCACCGGATCCCGGCTGCCCAGACGCAGCGCCTCCATCATCTGCGGCATAATCTGCTGCCGGCGGGCATAGTCCTTCAAATATTCCTCCACCAGCTCCGCGCTTACCAGCCCCAGCCGCTTCCAGCGGTAGCCTTCTTTTTCCACCTGGCGCATGGTGGGCCGGCGGCCAGGGCCGTAACGCCGCTCGGTGCGCTCCACGCAGTGACCCACCAGCGAAAAAATCACGTCGGCCCCCAGTCCCAGATCGCTGTACAGTCCCAGCAGCATATCGTCGTCCTTCTCTGTCATCAGCCGGCAGAGCTTTTCGCCCACCGCCTGACGCAGGGCGGCAAAGGAAGCGTCCTGCTCCAACGCCGCGGCGATGTCGCTGCGGCTGTACGGCGTGCGCGCCCGCTCCGGCGGCGCGCTGAGCGGCTCTTCCACCTTCCGCGTCTCCCCCAGCAGGCCCAGCGCGCGCAGGCGTTCCACCGCGGCGGACAAATCCGCCGACGACCAGTGCAGCGCCGCGCAGATCTCCGTCTCCTTCTTTTCCCCGCCGGCTTCGGCCAGAAACAGATACAGCAGGGCCGCGCTGCCGTCGCCGCTGCGCAGCAGGGCGCGCACCTGAGCGCGCGGCAGCGTCAGCACGTCGCTCTCTTTCAGCTGCAATGCATATTCCACCGTTTCTGCGCCTCCTTTCGCGCCTCATTGTCTCGATCGCTCTTTATTGTACACGATTCGCGCTGGATTCTCAACAGGAAATGTAGCCGCCGCCCCGGCTCTGCTGTGCAGAAATTGTTCCTCCGGTTGCACAGCGGCATACAACATTTGCCCTGCCCTGCACTACTTGTGCAGGGCCTTTTTGCACAACGGCCTGTAATTTCAGCTACGAAATGGAGAAATGAATTTGAATTATACAAAACATTATCAATTAAACCAGTGGGACGCCGCCGACCGTGTGCTGCGGGAGGATTTTAATGCGGACAATCAGAAAGTGGACGCAGCGCTGGCGGAGATCAAGGCCCAGCCGTGCTTTACCAAGCTGGCGGAAACGGTTACCACAGAATCCGTTCACACCCTGTTGTACGACCTGCCCAGCATCGACTGGGCGAACTGGCAGATCGTGCGGATTGACCTGCGCCTGATCAATGGAAACGGCGGCAACGGAGAGGTATCCCTCAACGGCGGCGGGCAGTACACCAGCATAATGGGCAGCAGAAAGATGCGGCCGGGTGCTCTGGTTTCCGGGGCGGCTTCCGTTT
>QFCE01001483.1_pt1 | contig 18494 bp, 15 predicted proteins | sample 5346091 | NCBI WGS metagenome assembly QFCE01 (sample SAMN09062252, study PRJNA434731) | Human gut metagenome, whole genome shotgun sequencing project. | isolation source: stool timepoint A chromium assembly | host: Homo sapiens | collected 2015 | reverse complement strand
GCCAAGCTCCTCACGGATCAGTTTGAGCTGTTGCCGCAGAATATATTCCCGCTGATTTTTGTCAATGCGGGCTTTTACCTTTTTCTGCAGATCACGGCTGATCTGGATAACGTTGATCTCGTTGCTCAGAATGGCGCCCAAAAGCTCATATCGGTCCTGAAGCGTCACCGCCTCCAGAATTTTCTGCCGGTTCTGATAGGAGAGAGGCAGGTTGACGGCAATCTGTTCCGCCAGCTCCTCCACACTCTCAATATTCAGAATCTGTGCAACCAACTCTTTGCTCACTTTGCCGCTCTCGCTGCAATAGTGATGGAACAGCTCCCGGAGACTTCTGTGCATTGCCTCCCGAAGAGCCGGAGGACAGCTGTCTTCCCCTTCCTCCACCGGGCAGACCTCGCCCTCCAGATACGGAAACTCCTGGGAAAGGCTCAAAAGCTCCGCTCTTTTGGTTCCCTCCACCAGGACGCGCAAAAGGTTCTGGGGAAGCTTTACCACCTGCTTCACATAGGCAATGGTTCCCATCTGGTACAGATCCAGAAGTCCCGGCGTCTCCTGTCCCAGCTCTTTCTGTGTGATCAAAAAAATCCTCTGATCCTGCAGCATCGCCGCCTCGATCGCCTTGACGGAACGCTCTCTGCTCACATCAAAATGTACGATCATTCCCGGCAGAATGGTGGTTCCCCGAAGGGCGACGGCCGGCAGTGTCTGTATGGGATTTTCCATATTTTATCCGTCCTCTCTCAGGCTGTTTCCGACTTTCCTTTTCTGGAGTGGCCGCTTCTTCGCGCCGGCTTTTGCGCGGGAGCTTCCCCATGGACAATCTCCGGCTCTCCGGTTCCCTCCACAGCCTCTTTTGTTATAATACATTTCCGTATGGTTTCATCAGAAGGCGTTTTATACATCAGATCCATCAGAGATTTTTCCATAATGGCTCTCAAGCCTCTGGCGCCGGTCTTGCGCTCCATGGATTTCTTCGCTACCAGCTCCAGGGCCTCCTCCTGGAAATCCAGCTCCACGCCGTCCAGCTCAAACAGCTTGTGATACTGCTTGGTAAGTGCGTTCTTCGGCTCTCTCAAGATGCGGATCAGCGCCTTTTCGTCCAGAGCGTCCAGCGTTACCACCATGGGCACACGGCCAATGAACTCGGGGATAAGACCGAACCTGATAAAATCCTCCGGCATGACGTCTTTGAGGATCTCACCTACGTTCCGTTCTTCCCGCGTGCTCACATCTGCCCCAAAGCCAATGGCCTTGGTGTTCTGACGGCTTTCGATAATTTTCTCCAGTCCGTCAAAGGCTCCTCCGCAGATAAACAAAATATTGGTAGTATCAATCTGGATAAATTCCTGGTGCGGATGCTTGCGTCCTCCCTGGGGCGGAACGCTGGCAACCGTGCCCTCCAGGATCTTCAGAAGCGCCTGCTGCACGCCTTCGCCGGACACGTCACGGGTAATCGAGACATTTTCTGACTTGCGGGTGATCTTGTCGATCTCGTCAATATAAATAATTCCGTACTGCGCACGCTCTATATCATAATCTGCCGCCTGGATGATCTTGAGAAGGATGTTCTCCACATCCTCGCCTACATATCCGGCCTCTGTCAGAGAGGTGGCATCCGCAATGGCGAAAGGCACATTGAGAAGACGGGCCAGCGTCTGCGCCAGCAACGTTTTGCCGGAGCCGGTGGGCCCCAGCATAAGAATGTTGCTTTTCTGCAGCTCCACATCCAGATTCCGGTCTGCGGTAACACGTTTATAGTGGTTGTACACGGCCACGGACAAGGCCTTTTTTGCTTCGTCCTGCCCGATGACATAGTCATCCAGAATCGCATGGATCTCCTCCGGCTTCAGCAGATTGATCTCTCCGTCATAGCCTCCGCGCTCCCGCTCATAACCGCCAAGCTCTTCCTCCATGATCTCGGAACAGATAGCGATGCACTGATCGCAGATATAGGCGCCGTCCGGTCCTGCGATGAGCTTCTGCACCTGATCTTCTGTTTTGTGGCAAAAGGAGCATCTTACCTTGCTCTCTCTTATCTTGTCTGCCATAAAATTCCTACTTCCTTTCCATTTCCTATAGAGCAGATAAGACTCCTGCAAAACTTACAGGAGTCTTTTCTTATTTTACCTGTGCATAACAACACCGTCAATAATTCCGTAAGCTTTTGCCTCTTCTGCTGACATGTAGTTATCCCGGTCTGTATCACGTTCCACAACCTCGTAGGGCTGTCCTGTATTCTCAGAGAGAATTTCATTAAGCGTTCTCTTCGTTTTAGCGATATGGTCAGCCACGATCTGAATCTCCGTCGCCTGTCCCTGCGCTCCGCCGGAGGGCTGGTGAATCATAATGGTAGAGTTGGGAAGCGCATAACGTTTTCCCTTGGTTCCTCCTGCCAGGAGAAAGGCTCCCATGCTGGCCGCCATTCCCAGACAAATGGTGGAAACGTCGCATTTGATATATTTCATGGTATCGTAAATCGCCATACCCGCTGTCACAGAGCCGCCGGGGCTGTTGATATAAAGCTGGATATCCTTTCCGGGATCCTCCGCCTCAAGGAACAAAAGCTGCGCAACAATAATGCTTGCGCTCACATCATTTACTTCCTCGCCAAGAAAAATAATACGGTCTTTGAGCAGCCTGGAATAAATATCATAGCTTCTCTCGCCTCTGCTGGTCTGTTCAATGACATAAGGTACCAAACTCATATTCATGCCTCCATTTCAACAACGCAACTGCTTTCAAACTGCCTCTTTTGGATGCTTAGACTTCCTTCGCTGCCTCAGCAACAAGAGTCACTGCTTTCTGAACAGCCATATCTTTCTTCATCTGCTCCAGCTCGCGCTCTCCCATCAGTTCTTTCAGTTTGTCCGCTTCCATCTTGTACATCTCAGCCATTTTGGAGATCTCTTCTGTGATCTCTTCCTCGCTGATCTGAATATCTTCTGCCTCTGCAATCTTCTCAAGAACCAGTCTTGTCTGGATTCTCTTCGTTGCCTGCGGCTTCATTTCTTCCATCATCTTGTCTGCGCTCTGGCCGGTAAACTGGAAGTACTGTTCCATGGACAGACCCTGGGACTGCATTCTTCTTGCAAAGTCGTCCAGCATCTGGCGTGCCTGTGTATTTACCATTGCTTCCGGGATCTCCATCTGCGCGTTCTCGATCGCCTTGTCGACTGCTGCGTCCTCTTTTGCGCGGAGCGCCTCCTGCTCTTTCTTAAGAGTCAGGTTCTTCTTAAGCTCTGCCTTGTACTCTTCCAGAGTGTCAAACTCGGAAATATCCTTAGCAAAGTCGTCATCCAGCTCCGGAAGCTCTTTTGCCTCGATCTTCTTCACATCGCACTGGAATACAGCTGCCTTGCCAGCCAGCTCTTTTGCCTGATATTCCTCCGGGAAGGTTACGTTCACTTCTACATGAGCGCCATTCTCAGCGCCAACCAGCTGGTCTTCAAATCCGGGAATAAAGGTGTTGGAGCCCAGAGTCAGCGGATAATCGGTACCCTTGCCGCCTTCAAATGCAACGCCGTCAACAAATCCCTCAAAGTCGATGGTCACAGTGTCGCCGTTTGCTGCCGCGCGGTCCTCAACGGTAACGGTTCTGGAGTTTTTCTCCTGTTCGCTCTTCAGTTCTTTCTCCATCTCCTCGTCGGTTACCTCGGTATTGCTCTTCGGAACCTCAAGTCCCTTATACTCGCCCAGAGTAACCTCCGGTTTTACAGCTACCTCTGCAGTAAAGATAAACGGTTTGCCCGGCTCTGCCTGTGTCACATTGATCTCCGGCTGAGAAACGATCTCAAGCTCGCACTCTGCAAGGGCCTTGCTGTAGTGCTCCGGGATCAGAGCGTTGGCTGCATCCTCCAGGAAGATGCCCTTTCCGTACATCTGCTCGATCATTTTTCTCGGAGCTTTGCCCTTACGGAAGCCCGGAATGGAAATTCTGTTCTTAGCCTTCAGGTATGCACCCTGCATTGCCTTGTCCAAATCCTCAGCGGAAACTTCAATGGTAAGCTTCGCCATGTTTTTTTCCAATTTCTCCACCTGTAAACTCATGTTTCGTGTTCCTCCTTAATATGTGGTCCTATATACCCATTTGTAATTTTTTATATATTTACAGTCATTGTAGTAGTATAGCACAGGAATTGCAGGATTTCCAGTGTTTTTTTCCTGAAAGCACGGAAAATCCGGAGCATTCCCCTCCAGGCAGAGACGCCGCCCTCCGCTTACTTTTTATATACGATGGAATCCGCGATCTCCGCAGCCTTTTCCTCTCCCTCAAGCTGGGCGATGAGGCACAGGCCAAAGTCAATGGCAGTGCCCATCCCCCGGCTGGTGGTCACATTTCCGTCCACGACCACGCTGTCCTCACAGGTTTTTGCCCCGGAAAGCTTGTCCAAAAACGATGGATATGCCGTAGCGCGTCTGCCCTCCAGGAAACCAAGCCTGGCAAAAACGCTGGGAGCCGCACAGATCGCCGCGATTTTTCCGCCTTTTTGATAAAACTCCGTCAGAAGTTCCGCGAGAGGGGCGCATTCGCCCAAGTGCAGGGTTCCCGGCATCCCGCCCGGCAGCACCAGCATATCTGCATCCGAAAAATCCGTCCCGTCAAACACGGTATCTGTCTTCAAAGAAATCCCGTGGGCAGTGGTTACCTCCCGGCCTTCCTTAATGGATACCGTCACAATGTCAATGCCTGCGCGGCGCATCAGATCCACTACCGTCAATCCTTCAATATCCTCAAAACCATCTGCCAGAAAAATATATACGTTACTCATAAACAACCTCCCGTCTGTGAAACAACCGTTTTTTCTTTCCTTACTATATCATTATACTTTTCTTTTCGCAATGATGCGGGTATACTATAGGCAATAAAATTCTTATTTCAGGAGGCTTTCCATGGAAATCGAACGAAAATGGCTGGTTTCAAAAGAAAATCTGCCCCAGAACCTTGACGCTTACCCCTGCCGTCATATTGAGCAGGCCTATCTCTGCACGGAACCGGTCGTGCGCATCCGCAGACAGGATGACAGTTACTTTCTCACCTACAAATCAAAAGGCCTCCTGGCAAGGGAAGAATATAATCTCCCCCTGACTCAGGAAGCCTATGAGCATTTAAAACCCAAAGCAGACGGCATTCTTCTGTCCAAGGAACGCTTTGTGATCCCCGCAGAAGGCAGTCTTGTCATTGAACTGGATGTGTTTCACGCCCCCTACGAGGGACTTCTTCTGGCTGAAGTGGAATTTCCCACGGAAGCAGCGGCAGACGCCTATACCGCACCCGAATGGTTCGGAGAAGAGGTCACCTACTCTTCCCGCTATCACAACAGCACACTGAGCCGCGGCAGGCTGTAAACACCTCGGAATCCGCCGGCCATTGATCTTTATAAACGCTTGCCCTTGTCTGCACAGGCCTGAAGCGCTTCGTACACCGCGCTTCTCATTCCTGCGCGTTCCAGCGCACGCACACCCTCGATCGTAGTTCCCGCAGGAGAGCACACCATATCCTTCAGCTCGCCTGGATGCTTTCCTGTTTCCAGCACCAGCTTTGCAGCGCCAAGAACAGCCTGCGCCGCAAAGGAATATGCCTGCTTTCTGGCCATTCCCTGTGCAACCGCCGCATCTGCCATCGCTTCAATGAACATAAACACATAGGCAGGAGAGCTTCCGCTCACTGCGCTGACCGCATCCATAAGCCGCTCCGGCACAAGCTCCGTGCGCCCAAAGCTGTCTGTGATCGCGCAAATCTGTTCCAGAGTATCCTTTGTCACACGCTCGTTGGCGCAGACACCTGTCATTCCCTCGCCTACCAACGCCGGCGTATTGGGCATAAGCCGCACCACTGCAAGCGGCTGACCGCATTTTTCCTCCAGCCAGGCCAGCGTTTTTCCGGGCGCAATTCCCACGATCACGTGCTCCGGTGTCAAAAAAGCGCGCACCTCGGTCAGTACCTCTTCATAGAACTGGGGCTTCACTGCCAGTACGATCAGCGAAGCGTTTTTTACCACCTCCGAATTGTCCGCAGTCACCACAACGCCAAGCTTTTCTCTGCTGCGGCTGCGCCCTTCCTCCGTAAGATTGGAAACAATGATCTCCTCTTTCTGAAAAATTCCTCTTCGCAAAATTCCGCCGATCATGGCAGACGCCATGTTTCCGCATCCGATAAATCCGATTTTCATTTCTGATGTTGTCCTCTCTGTTTTTTAGAGTTAAATATCCAAAATAGATTCCCTTAACAGCGCCCTGATCACAATACCAGAGACGGCGCTGCGTACACTCTTCCTGCAAGCTCACTGTCCAGCATGTAAAGACTTCTCGCGTCCTCTCCGAACAGCTCCATTTTTTTGATCAGATCCGACGCGTTGGTCTCCTCTTCCCCCTGCTCCTTTACAAACCAGTCAAGGAACTGCATGGTACGGTAATCCTTGTTGCTGTAAGCTGCGTCGTAGATATTGTGGATCAGGCCTGTCACGTACTGCTCGTGCGCATAGCCGGCTTTCAGAGGATCCATTTTATCCTTCAGATCCTGATCCGGTTTGTCAATGGCTTCCAACACTACTTTACAGTCATTGTTCTGGAGATACTGAATCATCAGCGTAGCATGGTCGCGCTCTTCCTGCGCCTGTACACGATACCAGTTGGCAAACCCCTTCAGCCCCTGGTCCTCATAAAAATTGGCAAAATCCAGATATAAATATGCGGAATAAAATTCCTTGTTCACCTGTGTATTGAGAAGCTCTGCCACTTTTTCATTTAACATATTCTTCACTCCTTTTCTATGTAACTGCATTCTTTCATTTACGCCACATTTCGGCCGTTTTCAGTATAGTACAAAAAAATACAGAAGTAAAGCATCTGCTTGCAAAGCCAGCCGCGCGGTTTTTCCAAAAATTATTTTGATTTCATAATTATTTTTGTCTTTTTTCATTCTTGCATGCGCTCTGCTGCTGTGCTATAATACAAAAAACAACTTGCAGATATAGTTCATTGGTAGAACATCAGCTTCCCAAGCTGAGGAGGCGGGTTCGATTCCCGTTATCTGCTCTTAAAAAGCCGCGGAGCCTGTAAATACAGGGATTCGTGGCTTTTTGTTTTGCATTTCGGTAATAAACAGGTTTGATTGAACCGGGTAACACCGCATCCTCTCAAGGCCCTGTTGTATGTGCCGTCATCATCGGTATCGTGTTTGTCTCAGGCATTGCATACGTGAATACCTTCCGCAAAAATAAAAACTGACAAAGGAGATTTTCAAGATGAAAACAGAAGACAACGGAATCTGTCAGGGATGTACGACTGTACATTCTGCGCAAAAAGCCTCACGGCCGAAGTTCTTTTCGTCCGCAAGGCTCTTTAAATAAAAACACTTTATACGGAGTTCTTTGTTCCAGGCAGCCCGTTCCTGCCGCTGCGTTCGTTTATTCCACAACTACCGCTGTCCCGCTGGCAGTCACCATTAACATCCCGTTGTCTGCTCCCAGAACTTCATAATCAATATCCACGCCTACCACCGCATTGGCGCCAAGAGCTGCCGCCCTCTCCTCCATTTCACGAATGGCATTCTGTCTCGCTTCGATCAGTTCCTGCTCATAGCTGCTGGAACGTCCGCCAAAAAAGTTGCTGAAGGAAGCTGCCAGGTCTCTCACGAAATTCACGCCGGAAATCACTTCACCAAACACAATGCCCCGGTATTCTGCAATCCTTTTCCCTTCTACAGATGTTGTAGTTGTTGTGATCATATGTATATCCTCCCCTTATAAAACATATTCGCCAATCGCCTTACCAATCGCCACAATATCGCTGCTTCCCGTAAACTCCAGCAAAACCTTGCCAAGTCCGCTGAAATAAATTTCCAGTTCGCTGTCCAGATCAAAGTATCCGGAGGTTTCCACAGAAAATACCTGGACCTTGGAATAGGGAAGAGACGTAAAATCTTTTTTCTTTCCGGTCATACCCTGCACGTTCACAACGATCATCCTCTTGTTGGTAAATACCACGTAATCCCGGATTCCCTTGTAGACGCCAATCAAGGCTTCCCCTGTGACAAACAGCGGAGAAATATCGTTCGCGACAGATGTCTCGTTGACCTTTCTGAGTTTAAATACGCAGTTTTCAAAATCAATCATGATAAAGCCCTCCTTTGGTACATTATATAATATCCAGATCCGGATTCTGTAAAACAAAAATCCTGCGGCACTTTGCCGCAAAACGGGCGGCAGCTTTCTCCACAGAAAACCACCGCCTTGTTTTACTCTTTTTTTCTTTACTCTGCCTTTGCCGCCTTCTCCGCGTATTCCACTGTCACCAGTTCCTCATAATCCACGCGCTGTTCCAATTCCCCCGCGCTCTCCAGAATATCCTGAAGAAGCTCAAAGCTTTCTTTCTCAAAAATGAGGTTTTCTTTCCAGGTATCCTGCTCATGATAACGGGCAACAATTGTTGTGAGCGTATCCAAATCCGTTTCCGGGAACTGCGGTGCGATTACCGCCGCAATCTCCTCCGATGTGTGTGCCTGCACGTAATTCATCCCTCTCTGCAGGGCGTTGGTAAAGCTTTGGATGATTTCCGGATGCGCCTTCATATAGCTGGCTTTCGCGCTGAATGAGGTATATGGAACATAACCGGAATCCACTCCAAGAGACGCTACCACATAACCTGCGCCCTCTTTTTCAAGAGCGGTTGCGGAGGGCTCGAATTCCACACTGAAGTCCCCCTGCCCGCCGGAAAATGCTGCTGCCGTAGATCCAAAATCTATGCTCTGGTTAATATCTACGTCCGCAGCCGGGTCAATGCCCTGCTCTTTCAAAATATACTCAAAAACCATTTGCGGCATGCCGCCTTTTCGACCGCCCAGGACTGTTTTTCCCTTGATATCCTCCCACCTGAAATCCGGCATCTCCTCTCTTGCCACCAGAAAATTTCCGGCCCGCTGGGTCAGCTGGGCAAAATTCACCACCGCATCATTGGCCCCCTCCTGAAACGCGTAAACCGAAGACTCTGCGCCCATAAACCCGATCTGCGCCTCCCCGGAAAGCACGGCTGTCATCACCTTATCTGCCCCAAAGCCGGTGACAAGTGTGAGGTCAATACCTTCCTCAGCAAAATATCCTTCCTCAATGGCAACATACATTGGCGCATAAAAAATGGAATGCGCCACCTCGTTGAGGGTCACCTCTGTGAGCGCCTCCTCTTTTTCCTGTGCCAGAACCGAAACAGGCAGGGCCGTCACTGCCAGAAGAACGGCAAAGGCTGCCGCGGTCAGCTTTTTCTTGATTTTCATATTCGTTACTCCCTTTTCCTTTCCCATTATCATATGAGGGAGGATGAAAAAGGTGCCAATCCCAAGCTGCAATTCTCTGTTTGCTCCCTGGTCCAACCTGCGCTATAATAAAGGCCAGAATATCATCCCTGCAAGGAGGAAAACCATGAAAAGATCCAGACCACTGATAAAATTTTTCTTTTTCCTGCTTTTATGTGCAGGCTTTTCCTGCATCTCCATTTATGCTTCCAGCGAGTCCGAACGTCCTCTGCGCATCGGCCTTGAATTCAGCGAATCCGACTATAACACATCTTTTCATATCCTCAATGAAAATTTGAAGCATCTGGAAAAGTTAGCAAACGTCGAATTCGTACGGGCAGACAAATTAAATTCCGGAACAACCAAAGAACAGTCCATCTACAACGTAGAAAATTTGCTGTCCAAAAATGTTGATGGCATTTTATTTTCACCAACCTCCGACCAGGTATTGCCGGCCATCTGTCGAATGTGCGAGGACGCCGAAGTCTACTGGGGAATTTATCTGCGGAGTATCACCAATAAAGATATTGAAGCATTCTGCAAAGCCTCCCCCTATTATATTGGAAACACTTATGAAAATGAAGAAAAAGGAGCGTATGAACTGGCAAAATCTGCCCTTGAAAAAGGATATCGCAAATTCGCACTTCTCTCAGAATCAAAATTTGACAACACCTGCCGTCAGCGAGAGGCCGGACTCCAAAGAGCGCTTGCCGAATATCCAGATGCCCAAATTGTTGCTGAAGCCAGAAATATGCGTTCTTTTACTGACGTGGAAGCCAATATCAAAAGCCTTATTCAGGCCTATCCGGATTTAGACTGTTTTTTTCTTGCCGGAACGAAAACCGTAAGCGGATCAGAACAGGTACTGAATACCATCCAGGCACTTGACAGCACAAACCGAAGGGGATTGTTCGCTTTCGATTTTTCCGATAATCTCGTTGAAGACTTTCAAACCGGTATCCTGAAAAGCGCCTACGGACTTATCCAGCTATCTCTGGATTCCTATTATCTCTCCATAAAAATGATCAATACCTTAAAGGGATATCCGCTCGAAGAAAGAAGTACAAGTCATTATGTGGACGGCATTCTGATTTCCTCCGAAAAACAAGCAAAGGAGCTTTCTCCCGTAATCGAAGATCGCTCCCTGTTGTTCTTTTCAGATGATTTTGTACAGAATACACTTTTTAAATGGAATAATCCCAAGCTGAACGAAAAAACTTTTCAACAGATTATAAACGAAAATCAAACTCTTCCGTTAGCAGAATCCAACGGAAACGTCAATATCACTGCCGAACCATAACCTGCTTCGCTCTGAATATCCATAGAAAACGCATCTCCATAAAGATAAGAAATACGTCGATAGATATTTTCCAGACCAATATGTGTTTCTTTTTCTTTATGGAGTGTGGCATGGAGCAAATTTTCTCGAATTTCTTTCAGGCGCTCCTCTGTAAATCCTCTTCCATCATCGCTGATTTCTATCACCAGTCTGTTTTCCAAAGAATATATAAGAACTTCTATATTTCCTCTGATTTCTCCGAAATCTGTGGTAAGTCCATGATAATATGAATTTTCTAATAATGGCTGCAGAATATTTTTTGGAATTTTTTTATGCAAAACAGCTTCATCAATGTCATATTCCACAGCCACCTGATTATGATATCGATAATCCATGATCAGCTGATATTGTTTCAGCGCTTCGATTTCATGCGCAACCTCTTCGAATGCAGTATTCTGTGTATTTAACCTTTCTCTTAACACTCTTGTCAATGCTGTATTTACCTTTACTATATCCTCAAATTCTCCCTTTCTCGCAAGAATATTAATGATATTCATTGTGTTGTAGATAAAATGCGGATCCATTTGCGTAGTCAGCAGTTTGTAATAAGTCTCTGCCTTTTCCCGCTCTTTTTTTGAAATCTCCATGGACTGCTGATTAATATTGACTGCCATTCTGTAAAAAGAACTGCTCAGTTCTCCAATCTCATCGTCGGATTCCCAGATTTCCGGCGGCTCTGTCCCAAGGGAAAATGCCTGAACCTGGCGGCTGAGCGCACTGATAGGAGACAACATTTTATCATTTGCAGGAATAATATACAAAAGCGCACACAAAACCGGTACAAAATAAATTCCAAGAAGCAGAAAAAACAGCAGGATAAATTCCTTCAGCAAATGGAAATATGTAATATTCCCCACGGTATAAACCATTGTGCTTTTGCTCGTATGCGCCATGGAAATTCCATTTTTTGTAAACACGCAGCCAAAAATATTCGTTTCCCGATCCATAATATCAGAAAAAGAATTCGTCTTCGAGTCGGAATTCCCATAAAGTTCTTCCCCATATATATTGTAAATCTGTACAGCATCCAGCCCCTCCCCTGCATTTTCGATATTGCGTACCATTCCCTGCATATCGTAACAAAAGCAGATGGTAAATGTGTGTCCATACACCATCTGACTGTCTGTATAAACAGAATACACGGGCGGCATATTCGAATTTTTTGAAGTATTTACAGGCGAAAAATAGGTGCCTTGATTTTCCTGCGTTCGCCTGTATCCCGGGCCGTTTCTTAACAGGCTCTGAATTTCGGAGGAAGTACCATTCAAGGAGTGAAAGACATTTCCTTCATCATCTTCCAACAGCAGATATTGGATTCCTGCAAACGAAGTTTGAAAATTTGCCAGACACAGATTTACTCTCTCCTGATTTTGCGTCAGAGGTTCTGAATACCATGCCCGAAGACACTGCTCCAGATTATCGGAAGACAGCAGCGCATACACCTGTTCCTGCCGTGTCATTTCAAAATCATCCCATACATCTGTAATCAATTCCACCTTTGATGACATTGTTTTTCCGATGTTATACAAAAAAACAATTCCAGCGCCTGCAAGGATCACTCCTGATAAAACACCAAAAATCACGGTATACGTAAGCAAAAAACTTTTCAAAATCTTTCCACTTAATTTTGAATGTACTCGAAACATAGAGCCTCCAATATCTTCATGGCTTTTTTTTACGAAAATGCAATGGTTTGTATCCTGTTTTCTGGCTGAATATCTGGCTGAAATACTGAGAAGATTTATATCCTACCTTTTCTGCAATCTCATATATTTTATAATTGCTGTTTTCCAGAAGGAAAACTGCCTGAGAAATCCGCAGTTCCGTCAGATAATCATTCACTGTCTGATTGGTTTCCTGCCGAAACAGCACACTGAAACGACTGGCACTAAGACTCACTCTTTCAGCAATCTGTTCTACTGTCAAACTGCTGTTTGCATAATTGTCTTTCATATAGTGGATGGCCTCTGCAAGCCAAGGCGCATACCCCAACTCCCCCTGCCGGTTCCTATACTGTTGAATTTTCTCGTATATCTCTTCAAAAAATTCCATATATTCTCTCTTGCCTGAAAAAAAGTTTCTATCTGAGAAAGGAACCATATGGCCGGATAACTCCTCTAACTGAAAAAAAAGATTGTGATAAAGCATAAATATCCCATCTGCATCCATGCTTTCAAACAATATGTCCACATAATGTCTGAACTCTTTTATAAAAATTTCCGGATGATTCCACGATTTCTTCAGACAATCATAGGAAAATCCCTGCGCAACTCCTACAAATTGTTTTCCCCTGAACTCTGACAAATCCCATTTCGCATATTCCGGAAAAAAATTAAAAAAATGCAGCCATGGCAATACATGATAAAATTCTTTTTTTCCGTCTTTCACAGAAAGTTTTTCCGGAATCACATATATCTGGACAGCGGCTTTCTCCGTCTTTCTTATTTTATCCCGCAATGTCCAATATACCTTTGAAACACTTGTCTCGGAAAAAGGTTTTCCAAAAATCTCCCCAGGCATTGCGACAACCATAAATTCCTCCTGGGAAAGCGTATAAATATCCGACGATATTTCTTCTACGGTACTCTTCGCCTCTCTGTTCAGCCGTGTTCCTGCTTCCAATATATATTCAAAATGCTGCTTCAGCTTTTCCAGCGGTATCTGTTCTGCAACAAAAAAGAACACAAACTTTTGGCGCATAATCTGCGGGCCGGACATCTGCGTCTCACTTTTTGCTGCAAAATATTTCTTTAATACCATTTCCATTTCTTCTTTCTGAAGAGATTCATTCTGAAAAATATATTTTTTTGCCTGAAGCAGTTCCTTTGTGAGAGATTCTGCAGTCATCTCATTTTTCAAAATATAACTATGTATATGATTATGTAGGGCACGCCTTGCGTAATCAAAGCTCGCATAAGAAGAAATGAGTATCACATAAATTCTCGGATTTTTCTTCCTGATTTCCTCTATAAAATCAAAGCCATCCATTACCGGCATAGAAATATCTGACACTATCAAATCCGGCATATTTTTCTCCGCCTGTTCCTGTGCCTGCTTTCCATTGGCTGCCGTATCTATGATCTGAAATCCCAAAGCTTCCCATTCCACCATTTTTTTCAAGTCCTGCAATACCAGATAGTCATCATCCACCAACAGTGTCTTAATTTTTTTCACAGTCCTCCCCCTGTCCGCACGCTTATTTTCTTTTCTCACTATACAACAGCAACAATTTCATCGCAATAAGATAAAAGAAAAACAAACAAAATAAACGAAATACCATATTTCTTTCGTTAAATGCTCTTTATAAAATATAGCCATATAAAAAACACATCAAGGAGGATTCAAACAATGAAAAGGAAACAGTTCCTCGCCTTTATGCTGACGGCAGCTATGGGCATATCTGTCATTGCACCTGTAAGTGCATTTGCCGCAGATGATGAATTCGCAGCTGCAGTCGAAGCCAGCTTTGCAGTTCCGGAAATGTCTGACCGTCCCTATGCAAGGTGGTGGCTGGCAGAAGGCTCTCATACCGATGAAACGCTGCGGGAATCTGTAAAAGAACTCTACGAAAGCGGCTTTGGCGGAGTTGAATTCGTAACTCTAACAAGTGAAGCTGAAGTTCTGGACGATGCCACCTATGGATGGGGCTCTCCGGAATGGATCCACGACACCAAAGTCATCATCGAGGAATGTCAAAAATACGGCATGAGTGTAAGTATGACCGGCGGAACCTACTGGGCAACTGCAAACCTTCCCACTATTACCCCTGACCAGCAGGAAGCTTCCCAGGAACTGGGCTACACCACCGTGAATCTAAAAAAGGAAGACGGCAAAAACACTTCCTACAGCGGAACCCTTCCGCAATGTGCACTTCCCGGAACTGCCACCAAACAAACCTTAGTATCTGTTGTAGCAGCCAAAGTGGAAGATTGGGGAATCCCTGCAACCATAGATGAAGAAACCGGCGAAGTGACCGATCCTGGTGTAAAAACAGTCATCAACACGGATTCCATGACCGTTGTGACAGACCTCGCAGTACAAAAGGAAGACGGCAGCTATCAAATCAACTTTACTGCTGAGGATGACAGCGATTATGCCCTGTTTGCCTTTTATCAGTACGGTACCAGTGAAAGCTACGCGGCAGCAAACACCGGAGAGGGTTATACCATCAATTATTTTGATCCCGCAGGAGCCAATGCGCTTATGTCCTACTGGGACGAAAATGTCCTCACTGAGGATGTTATGCAATTAATCAGTCAGATGGATGAAGCTGCTCTTTATATGGATTCCCTGGAGTTAATGACGAAAGGTGAAAATTCCACAAAGCAGCTATGGTGCACCGATATGCTGTCTCAATTTGAGAATCGAAGAGGCTATGATCTGGAAAAATATCTTCCGCTTTTGATTCGCGAAACTCCGGATACTCTGAAGGGAATGGGCGAACATCTGACCTATGTTTATGATTTTACAGACACAGAAGAAATCAGTATCGACTACCTCCGAAATGACTTTTTCCAGACAGAAACAGAATTGTATCAGGAAAACTGCCTGGATATCCTTCATAGCTGGCTGAATGAAAAAGGAATGTATCTGCGGGCAGAAAACTCTTATGGTAAAACCTTTGAAGTTTCTCAGACCGTCTCTTCTGTAGACTATCTGGAAACAGAATCCTTTGAATTTGCCGCAGAACCGGATTCTTACCGAAATTTTACAGGTGCAGCTCACGTCTATGACAAACGACTTTCCTCCGAATCCGGTGCCTCCATCATGACAAACTATTTATGGAACAATGGATATTACCGCCAGATTTTTTACACACAATATGCCGCTGGAATCCAAAAAACCGTAACGCACGGATATTCTTCTGAATATGGACCGGACGAGTCTGTCTCATGGCCCGGCTATGAAGGTATGACAAATATGATTGCAGAACGTTTTAATAAACGTCAGCCGGCTTCCATAGATTATCCGGATGTAAACACTCATTTAAGCCGCATTCAGAAAGCCCTTGAAGAAGGTGTTCCTCAGGTAGATATCGCTATGATACGAACCGATTATTATCTGAACAACCTTCTGACCAGTGTTTCCAGCTCTGGCGTATATAACAATGCGCTGCATAATAATGAAGCATATTACTGGACAGATCTTGGTCTGCAGGATAAGGGCTACACCTATGATTACTTCTCTTCTTATACGTTTATGGACGATGAAGTCGATGTGTCTGACGGCATGATCAATTCTGACGGTGTCGCTTACAAAGCTGTCGTAGTTATGCAGGATGAGCTTCCTCTGGAAGCTGCAAAAAAGCTAAAAGAAGCAGCTGAAAACGGACTTCCTGTTTTATTTGTAAACAATGTGATAGAGCACCCGAATAATTCCGGCGTAGATAAAGTAAATACGATTGCAGCTTCCACAACCGGCTGCAATGACGGATTGGACGAAGAACTTGCCGCTGTTATAGAAGAAATCAAAACGCTTGACAATGTAAAAACGATTAATTCCTGCGGCGAAGCATTGGATGCCCTTGCAGAGCTCGGCGTTACTCCAAGAGCAGAAAACGTAGAATCCAACCACAAGCTTCTGACCACTATGCGAAAGGCCGACAATGCAACCTACCTCTATGTATATCACTATATGTATGAAGATGAAGAAGCCTATACCGGACAAATCTCCGTCGAAGGAACTTACCAGCCTTATCTTCTCGATACATGGTCCGGAGAAGTTGATAAAGTTACAAATGCCGTCTGTGAAAATGGCAGGACGATTTTAAACGTCACCCTGGAGCCGGGCGAAGTAGCAATGTACGTTTTGAATCCAAACGAAGAGGCTGTATACGAAGAAAGCGCCGGGCAAACTACCGAGCTGGAACTGACCGGCTGGAACCTCACTGTAGATTCCTACACCCCCGGGGACAAAAAGGAACGCACAGAAGAAAACACTGAAACCGGCGTTACTACTACAGAAGTAACCTATGAGACCAATCATGAAACCATTGACGCCGGCCAGCTTCCCGAGCTTCTTTCCTGGAAAAATATAGAATCCATAGGTGATCACGTTTCCGGTGTCGGCACCTATACAACCACTTTCACTGTTCCCGAAGATTTTAATTCCGAGACAGAAAGCGTAGTATTCAAGGCGGACAGTTTCAATTATGGAACTGCCATGATCACCGTAAACGGTGAAAAGGTTCCGGTGAATATGGACACCGCAGCTGCTGACATTACAGCTGCAGTAGTTCCCGGTGAAAATACAATTTCTGTCCGGGTAACCAGCAGTCTTTGCAACGTAGCCCGTGGATATGAACCTGTCTTCTGGCTTACCAGCGAAACAGAACCTGCAGACTACGGAATGACCGGAAAGACAACTCTCACATTTAAAACCGCCAAATAAATACTTTTGAAATGACGGAGATATCTCTTGATGTCTTCGTCATTTTCTTGCATAAAATCCTGCCACAATAAAAGGATAGCCAACCCACAAAAAATAGAGTAAAATAGAGACAAGTTCAAACCATTATCACATTATCAAAGGAGATCCCCATGCAGCTCAATCCATTTTGCATCTGCTGCCAGCTCAATAAACAGGAGAAAAAAATCCGCGGCTTTTCTGACAGCGAAAAAAAACTTATCTATATGAAAGAAATCATGAACCGCTATGTCCAGGCAGGCGAAAACGACTGCGCCCCCAGCCTTTCCGTGGAGTTTGCCGACTATTTCAGCAGCTTCTGGAACGTCCCGGCGCAGGATTATACGGAAATCAAAAAAGAATTCAACCGCCTGATGCTGGCCCTGGAGAACGAGCTTACCGAGACCGTCCAAGGAGCCGAAGACCCGCTGGCAGCTGCTCTTCGCTATGCCCGCATCGGCAATTATATCGACTTTGCCGCTTTGGCAGAGGTGGACAAAGACCAGCTTCTCTCTCTGATCCGCGAGGATAATTCCACGCTGGATCCCCGGGAATATGCCCTTTTCCGGGAGGAGCTTTCGGATGCCCGTTCCCTTGTCTACCTCACTGACAACTGCGGAGAGATTGTCCTTGATAAAATCGCCGTCAAAATGCTGCAAAAACTTTATCCTCATCTTTCCATCACCGTCATTGTCCGCGGCGAACCGGTCGTGAACGACGCAACTATGGAGGATGCAGCAATGTGCGGCCTTACCGATCTGGTGCCCGTTATCGGAAACGGAAGCCGCGTGGGCGGAACCTGGCTTCCTGATATCAGCGAAGAGGCGCGTCAGCTTCTGGACAGGGCAGATGTGATCATCGCCAAAGGACAGGGCAATTTTGAAACCTTAAACGGCTGCGGTCTGAATATCTACTACCTGTTTCTCTGTAAATGCGACTGGTTTGTGCGGCTTTTCAATGCAAAACCGCTGGAAGGCATGTTCGTCAACGAACGCCGGGTAACACCTCTGCGCTGACTGCCAGGGGAAGCTTCTTTTGTCAGTCTGCACAAATTCCGGCCGGTTTTCGTCAGATTGACAAGAACATCGCACAAAGTTTGTACAAAACTGCTCTAGCACCGGAGTGCGCTTTTGGCTATACTAAGTCCAGATGAAACATCAAGGCAAAAACTATGATCAAATTTATTGGAGGAACAACATCATGGCAAGTTTATCTTTACAGCACATTAACAAAACTTATCCCAACGGCTTCCAGGCAGTTCAGGATTTTAACCTGGAGATCGAAGACAAAGAATTCATTATCTTCGTAGGTCCGTCCGGATGTGGAAAATCTACAACACTTCGTATGATTGCCGGTCTGGAAGAAATCACCAGCGGTACTCTTAAAATCGGCGACAAAGTTATGAACGATGTAGAGCCCAAAGATCGTGATATCGCAATGGTATTCCAGAACTACGCTCTGTAT
>QFCE01000094.1_pt1 | contig 18699 bp, 16 predicted proteins | sample 5346091 | NCBI WGS metagenome assembly QFCE01 (sample SAMN09062252, study PRJNA434731) | Human gut metagenome, whole genome shotgun sequencing project. | isolation source: stool timepoint A chromium assembly | host: Homo sapiens | collected 2015 | reverse complement strand
GTTAATCCGCCCCCGACGATCGCAATGTCGGTTTCCTGATCCTCATTGAGCTGCGGACACTCCCACAGCGGACGTTGTTTCTGCCAATATGATTTCTGCATCTCCGCTCACCTCGTCTTGTACTATTCGTTCCTTAGTATGGACAGGCGGACTGAACTTCAAACAAAAAAACCGGTTCTTCTCAGAACACGGTTTCCAGGAAAGTTTTGATGATGTCGGTGCCGCCGATGAAGGTGCCCAGCGAGCTGAAGACGTTGGCGAGAATGACGACCAGCAGGATCCGGGTCACGCGGTTTTTCCACATGCCTTTAACGGAATTGACGTCTTCGGTCAGATTTTCAAAATCTTTGACCTTCGGCTTGCGTACCGAGGCTTCGACCAGACCGGCGAACCAGCCGGCGGCCAGCAGCGGATTGAGCGAGGTGATCGGCGCCGCCACAAACGCCGTGAGGATCGACAATGGATGACCGCCGGCCAGCAGCGTGCCGATGGCGGACAATGTGCCGTTCCATAAGATCCAGCTTTGGATTTGTTCCCAGCCAGCGCTGTGCGAGTTCAGAAAGGTGGCGCAGACCAGCGCGATGATCGCGATCGGAATGCCCCAGCCGATCACTTTGCCCCAGATCGATTTGGGGGGCAAGGAATCCAATTCGTTCAGATCGGCCAGCTTGCCGCTTTCAATCAAAGCGCTGACGCCCGGAACATGCGCCGCCCCCAGCACGGCGACAACTTTTGGTCCTTTGGCCTGGGCAATTTTTGTGGCGAGATATTGATCACGTTCGTGAATCAGGACATCAGCGACGACCGGGAAGCTGTCGCCGACTTCCTTTAACGCGCTTTCCAGCATATCGCTTTGCTTGAGCTGTTCCAGATCCGCTTCCGTGATGTCTTCGTCGTCAAACAGCGAAAAGACAATACTGGTGAGCAGCTTGCATTTCTGCCAGAAGCTGTGTTTGCGCCATATGCGGGAGAACGTCGTCTGGATTCGCCGGTCTGCCAGCACCAGCTCAGCATTCAGTTCTTTGGCGCTCTGGATGCCCTGCATCATTTCCGCGCCGGCGCTGATGTCCATTTTTTTGGCAATTTTCTTCTGGTACGAGCTTAGAATAATATTAGCGAGCAGAAAACCTGTTTTTTTCTGCTTAATGACCTGCACGATATCGGTTTGTTCCCATTGACCCGGATGCATCAGCGACTGATAGCGATCCTCGTCCAGTTCCACACAGATGCTGTCGGGTTGAATTTCCTCAAGCGCTTCCTTGACCTGCTGGGCGCTGACCTTGGAAACGTGCGCCGTGCCGATCAAAGTGATTTCTTTGCCCTGCGTCTGTAGAGTTGTCCATTGTTTTTCCATCAAGCTAACCTCATTTCTTGTCTATTGTACCGCAACCAGTCTTGTTTTTCCATCTTTTGAACTGCGGTTTCAGGATAAAAAGGGGTTCTGCGAGCATACTTCTGGATAGAAAGGAGCCGCTTTTATGAAACCCCAATCACGGATATTCGACATCCTTTTAGCATTTTGCTGGGTCATGATCGTCGTTACTGGTTCGCTGGCGTTAGGATCCTATTGGAACCGCCGGCCGGTTTCTTCCCTCCAGCCTCAATCCAGCGCCGCGCCCGCCGCGCCGCTGCCGCCGGAACTGTCCCAAGCGCTGCCCGACACCGAGCAGCTGATCAGCCAGCTGACGCAGATTGCCAAAGGTCAGTTTACGGCCAAAGGGACGCAGCTGCTGCAGCTGAACCTGTCGGAACAACAGCTGGGGGAGTTGTTGAAAACCGCAGCCGGCGATATGCTCTCCGATCCGCAGATCACGCTGGAAAACGGCGATGAAGCTGCAATTGAAATGACGGTGAATGATCCCGAGGCACTCATCAAGCTGTTTCCCAAGCTGAAGGAATACGGCGCGCTCTTGACACTGGCAAAGGGCTGCCGCGTGGCGGTGGAAGCGAGACTGGCAGGGCAGGATGATGAAATTACGATCGAGCTGCAGCGGATCACGCTGGCCGGCGTGGATCTGCCGACGTCTTTAGTTAAATCCACCAATACCGCAGTGAATAAAAACTTAAAAACCATTCTGGATAAAATGGACGGCCTGCAGATCAACGTTCTGGAACTGAAGGATGAAGCGTTTCGCTTTGAAGGCACTGTTCCGCAGACGCTGCTGCTGCAAGGAAAACCATGAAGGCACAGTTCCGATCAGGAGCTGTGTTTTTTTTGCTTGTCCCCCAATTTTAATTTCCGATTGAATATTTTGAATCCAGTCCGACTTGCGTCCGCGGAAATCCCGGCTCCGATTTGCGGCAAGCCTGAAAAACAGATGAAACAAGCTCGGCGGGTTTCAGGCAATTTCAGTTTTCAAGGCTTTTAGAACTGTGCTATAATAATTCAATGAAAGGAGGATTCACCAATGGTTAATTATTACACTACCATTCAGTCGATCCTGAACTACACGCGGATGTTTTTCGACATCCTGATCATGTGGCTGCTACTCTATTACACAATAAAAATCGTCCGGAATAACTCCCGGACAATTCAGATATTTAAAGGAATCGTCTTGATTCTTGTGATCAAAGCGGTCGCCAACATCTTTGGCCTGAACACTGTCGGCTGGATTGCCGATATGTTTGTGTCTTGGGGCTTTATCGCCGTCATTATTATTTTCCAGCCGGAAATCCGGTCGCTGCTGGAAAAGCTGGGAAAATCCAATGTTTTTTCACGTATTTCCACCCTTTCAGGAAACGAGAAGGAGCATCTGGTCGACGAGCTGGTCAAAGCGGTGATGATTCTGTCCAAGGATCAGACCGGGGCTTTGATCTCGCTGGAACAATCTCACTCCTTAAATGATTATGTTAAAACGGGAACGCCGATGAATTCGATGGTCACTGCCGAGCTGCTGACGTCGATTTTTGTGACGTCCACGCCGCTACATGACGGCGCGGTCATCATCCAGGGCGACCGTCTGGCGTGCGCGAGCGCGTACTTCCCGCCGACCAATCAGGAACTGCCGTCACGGTACGGCGCGCGTCACCGCGCGGCGATCGGGATCAGTGAAATCACCGATTCCGTGACGATTGTCGTTTCTGAAGAAACCGGCAATATTTCAATTGCCGAGGGCGGACAGATCACGACGGTGTCCAAAAAGGAGCTGCGCGATTATCTGCTGCGCGTCGTCTGCAACGAAGAAACCGTGGTCCGCGAAAAGAACACAAAAACACAAAACCGGAAATCGTATTTTGTGATCGACGAACCGCAGCTGGTCGTTGAAAAAGAAATCGAAACGAAGAAGAGCGAAAAAGGTCTGCTGAACAAGATCGCCGTTAAGAAACAGGACGGCGGAGAAAGTGCGGAAGCCGACAAAAAGAACGCGGAGCATAAGGGCAATCTGTTCTCCGGGATCTTCAATAAGAAAAAAGAAACGGAAGTCCCGGCTGACCGGCTGAGCGAACTTGAAAAAGAAGAAGAAAACATCAAGCTGCCGAAAAAGAAGAAGAAAAAAGCGCCGTCTTCCTCCATGTTTGAGGAACCGGAAATTCTTGAGCAGCAGATCGCGGCTCAGGAAGCGGAAAAGAAGGCGCAGGCTGAAGCCGAAGCGGCACCGGAAGAACCGGTACAGGCGGCGGTGACCGAAGTGCTCGAAATTAAAACCGCGCAGAGCGAAGACGAAGCCAAGGCTAAGAAAAAGCCGGCGCGGACCAGGAAACCGAAGGATTCGGAAGAATCTTCAGAAACCAAAGCAAAGCGTTCCCGGAAGAAAACTGAGGAGAAACCGGCTGAAGACAAAGAAGCTCCGATGAAGGAAACCTCAGAAAAGGCCGGAAAAGAAAATGCGGAGACCCCGGTAAAAGCCGGCACAGCCGCGGACATCACTGCTGAAAATCAAGATCATTCCCCGATTGATGATGTCAAGCTGGAATTCAGCGCTTCCGAGGAAGTGAACGATCACTCCCTGGAAGAAGCGGTGAACTCCGCCGATCAGGAAGGAAGTGACAAACATGAAGAATAACGATCCGAGACAGAATTCGATGAAGGATTCCGAATCCAAGCTGGAGCTGGCGAACAAAATTGCCCGCCAAAGCAAAAAAGTCGTCAAAACCTATGCGACGATTGAAGACGGACTGTTTAAAGGCGTGCGCTGGTTAAGTTCCTGGATCGACCGGATTCTGTTTAATCCGCGGTATGGGAAAATCGTTTCGCTGGCGCTGGCCGTGTTGTTGTATCTGACGGTTAATTTCACCAACACCAGTTTCTCCAACAACATCCAGAGCGTATATGAATTGTCGTCCGTCCCGGTAACGATCAATTACAATTCCGATATGTTTGAGATTTCCGGCCTGCCGGGCGAGGTCGCGGCTTACGTCATGGGCGAAATGTCCGATGTTCAGCTGGTCCGGACGCAGAAAAGCTACAGCGTCGTGGCGGATCTTTCCGGTCTGACCGAAGGTACCTATCAGGTAAAGCTGCAGCCGAAGGATTTCTCCGAACGGGTCAACGTCAAGCTGGAACCGTCAACTGCGATGGTGACGATCAAAAAGAAAGTTACAACGCAGTTTGATCTGAGCTACGACTTTATTAATACCGATAAGCTCGACAACATTTACATTCTGGGTGAACCGCAGTTTGAAGCGACGAAAGTCAATGTCCGGGCCGCTTCCGATACGCTTGACAGCATCGCGTTTGTCAAGGCGCTGATCGACGTTTCCGGCAAGACCGCCGACTTTGAACAGGACGCGGTGCTGGTCGCTTACGATCAAACCGGAACCCCGGTCAAAGCCGATATCATTCCAAGTACGGTCAAGGTCAATGTCAAAGTGACCTCGCCAAGCAAGGATGTGCCGGTCGCTGTGGAATTGCAGGGCGAAATGCCGGAGGGCAAGGCGATTGAGGAAATTATCTTTGATCACTCATCTGTCAAGATCTACGCGCAGCAGTCCGTGCTGGATAAGCTCGATAAGGTTTCCGTTCAGCTGGATGCCACAAAGCTGACTTCCGATACGAAGATGTATCAGACGATTACCTTGCCGACCGGTGTCCGGCAGATCAATCCGGCCCGCGTGAACATGGATATCAAGCTGGGCGACGCCGTATCGAAGACGATTGACAACGTTGCAATTAATGCGATCAACAACACGAACCGCTATAACGTACAGACCAAGGATGACCAGATTGCGGTCAGCGTTACTGTATATGGAACACAGGCGAATGTGGATAAAATCACCGCCGGCGACATTTATGTATACTTTGATATGAAGGATCTGCAGCCGGGCGAACAGGAAGTGACCTTGCAGGTAAATCAGGATGCGGGGACTTATGTGAAGTACACGCTCCAGCAGGCATCCTTAACCGTCAACGTCACGGATCCAAGTAATTCCGCGGCAACGGACGACAATGACAGCGATGGAGGGACGAATTAATGGGACGTTATTTTGGAACTGACGGTATTCGCGGGAAGGCGAATGAAACGTTGGACGTACAGCGGGCTTTCCAGGTCGGACGGTATCTGGGGTATTACTTTTCCAGACAGGGAAAAGGCCGGATTCTGGTCGGCAAGGATACGCGGCTGTCTTCCGGTATGTTTGAAAACGCGATTGCCGCGGGGGCTTCGGCCAGCGGCGCCGATGTCTATTTATTAGGCTATTGTCCGACGCCGAGCGTGGCGTATCTGGTCAAGCGCGAACAGTTCAGCTGCGGCGTGATGATCTCCGCCAGCCACAATCCTTACTATGACAACGGGATCAAAGTTTTCTCCCAGGCGGGGATTAAGCTGTCCGCCGAGATTGAAGCGCTGGTGGAAGACTATATCGACGGGCTGACGGAAATTCCGCTGGTCAGCGGCGAGAAGATTGGACAGGTCATCCGGTATGACGAAGGTCTGGAACATTATCTGGACTGGCTGGAATCGTTGTTTGATTTCCGGCTTGAACAGTTTCATCTGGCATTGGATCTGGCCAATGGTTCTGCGACGACAACCGCGGAAAAGCTGCTGCGCCGGATGGGCGCGCACTGCACGGTCATTCACAGCGAACCCAATGGCGTCAATATCAATACAAAATGCGGCTCTACGCATCCGGAATCGCTGCAGGAGCTGATGAAAAGCGGGATCTTCGATCTGGGGCTGGCGTTTGACGGCGATGCGGACCGGTTGATCGCTGTGGATCCGCAAGGCAACCTGATCAACGGAGATTACGTTCTGTATATCTGCGGCAAATATTTGAAAGAAAACGGACTGCTTCACGGCAATACGGTTGTCAGCACGGTCATGGCGAACCTTGGATTCTTCAAGGCGATGGAGCAGTTGGACATCGCGACGGAATCGACGCAGGTCGGTGATAAATACGTTTATGAATGTATGGTGAAAAATGATTACATGCTGGGCGGCGAGCAGTCGGGGCACATCATTTTTAAAGAACACGCGACGACCGGCGACGGTTTATTGACCGCGCTGAAGCTGTTGGAAGTCATGCATAAAACCGGGAAGGGAATCCTAGCTTTAGAGGAAGGCCTGAAAATTTATCCGCAGCTTTTGATCAACGTTCCAGTGAAAGATAAAGAAGCAGCGATGCAGGCGGATCCGATCGTCAAGGAAGTGGTGGCGATCAATGAAGAACTGCACGGCAACGGCCGGATTCTCGTTCGTCCTTCCGGGACAGAACCATTAGTGCGCGTGATGGTCGAAGCGGAGAGCGACGAGCTGTGTCATCACTATGTCTACCGCGTCGTCGATCTGATTGAAAAATCAGGATTGTAACAAATATCGGTAATATAAAATCTTGTAGGGTTTTTAGAAAATGAGCTATAAAATCGTATAGGGTTGGAAAAAGCAAAAATGGATAGAGCGTCGACGCTGTAAAGCGCGAAAAGACGAAATATCCATTTTTATTTAGCTAAGGGTTCAGTGAAGAAAAAAGAGTTAAGGATGAATCTTATTGAGGGTTAGAAAAGTCATCAGTAGGAAGTGAGGAATTCTTTTTGCGGTAATGACCGTGTTTCTTCCCTTCCTGTCGTCGAGAAGATAAAAGAGGCGTTAAAGAATAAAACAGCGCAGGATTTAAACAGTACAGAGCTCTGGCACGAAATCTCTCAAAGTTAGAAAAGCCGTGAGAAACGACCAGGAGTTCTCGGATTTTTTCATTCAGGCTTTCAGCCAGGGCATTGGATTGCCTGCGATTTTCATAAGGGCGATGGAAGCTGTGGATGATTTCAATACGCCAGTGTTTCAGCAGAGAAACGAATTCGGTATAACAGTAAAGATTGGCCTGCTCAAAGTGAAGAATGATTTCATCTAAGTGATGGGGCGCATCGTCGAACGAACAGGATTGATTGAATAATCGGTATTCTTCTTTGAGCTCATAGGCTTGGGTCAGACTGGGATTAAGAGTAAGGAGCATATTATAGAGATCACGGTAGTTAAGCTTTTGTTTGAAGAAGGGATTATAACGAGGGTCGTTGTCTAGGTTGTAAGAATCAGATTCCAATAGTTTATGCCATTTCTTCAGAAGATAGTAAGCGGGGCTTGGGTAGGCGGATTGATTCATAATATCAACACGAATACGGGTAAAGGCCAGCGTAAGATGCTCAATAACATGAAACGGATCAACAGCGACCTCCGCGTTTTTGAAATAGCGGTGAGCGATGTCACGATAAGGCTCCCACATGTCGAGGGTAACGAAGAGAACACGATCCCGTTCCGTTTTAGGGATGGAATCCAAGTATCTGGAGAGAGTTCGTTTAGAGCGATCAGGGAGAATATCATTGAGAACACGTTTTTCATTATCAACGAAAACACAAAGATAGGAACCTCCATATTTCGCCATGGAGGAATGAATTTCATCAATTCCAAGATTGACAGGAAGAGAGAAGCGGGGGGCGATAAGAAAGCTGTCGGCATAGAGCTGAACCAGAGGAATAGAGACGTGGAACTGGTCAGCGATATCCTTATAAGTTGCGTGGATGTTATGTAAAGCTTTGGCAATTGAATCGAGAACCGCATAGGACTGAAGGAAGTTCTCAGGACCAAAGGGGTTGGATTCAGAGAAGGTTTTACCACAGTCCTTACAAATAAATCGGCGGCGATTCCAATCAATGACTGAAGGAATACCAGCAAAAGGAAGGTGATGATAAGAACGCAGCTTATACTCTTTGATGGAAGTTTTACCACCGCAGAAAGGGCAGGGGGTATTTTCTTTGGTGAGTGTGATTTTAAAATGAAAAACGCCGTTGATTTTTAAAACCTGAATATCTTTGATTCTATTATCGGGAAGATTGAGGGTAGATATGATAAAATGTTCATGAGCCATTAATGGCACCTCCTATGGTGAAAGATAGAACCCTTAGCAAGTTCAATTTTACCATGGAGGCTTTTTTAATTAGGTTAAACTTGTTCAGAGGACTTCACAGAATGGAAGTCAAGAATCATTGATATTATTTTTTACATAAATTAGATTCATAATTAGGATGACCCTATATGATTTTAAAGACGACCCCTACAACGATGAAAATCAGCCCTGTTTTTGACCCTACGCTATTTTAAAGACCATCCCTAACCCTATGTGATTTTAAAGCGCCCAAATATCAAGGAAAGTTGAAGGGGAGGCTGAATCAGAACCTCCCTTTTTGAATTCGAACCCACTGCGATCCGTGGATCAAGCCGTGCGCACAAGTTCAGATAAATATAGCTTTTTAAGTGTGGAAACGCTACAATGGATAAAGATAAAACAGCGGAGAAATTTGCGGATCCATGAAGAAAGAAGGAATTTAAAATGAAAGAAAATCGGTATGATGATCAGGAATTTTTTGAAAAATACAGTCACATGAGCCGGTCTGAAAAAGGACTGGCAGGCGCAGGAGAATGGCCGGTACTTCAGGCGATGCTGCCGGATTTCACTCAGAAGCAGGTTTTAGATCTGGGCTGCGGATATGGCTGGCATTGCCGCTATGCAATGGAAAAGGGTGCGGCTTCGGTGCTGGGCATCGATTTGTCGGAGAAAATGCTGGATCAGGCAAAAAAAATCAATCAGCCGGCCGGTGTGGAATATTTGCGATGCGCGCTGGAGGATTATGCCTATCCGGCAGAAACCTACGATATTGTGATCAGCTCGCTGACGCTGCATTACATTGAGGATCTGTCAGCTTTGTTCAGGAAAGTCGCGCAGACGCTGCGGACAGGAGGGGAATTTATCTTTTCGATGGAGCATCCGATCTTTACCGCGGAAGGCAGCCAGCAGTGGCTTGATCAGACTTCTGCCGGTAATCCGGTATGGCCGGTTACCCGGTATTTCCTGGACGGCCGCCGGGATTCGATTTTTTTGGGTGCGCCAGTCGTGAAATACCATCATTCGCTGACAACGATTGTGCAGGCTTTGTTAAGCAATGGTTTTGAATTAGAGGATATCCAGGAACCGCAGCCAACGGCGGAGCTGATCCGGGAGGTTCCGCAAATGGAGGAAGAAATGCATCGTCCGATGATGATTATTTTCAAAGCGAAGAAACGGTAACGGCCGTCTTCGTTTTCTTTTTACCTTTTTTATCCTGATCCCGGTTCGGGGTTCCATGGATTTCCCAGGCTAAATTTGATACAATGGAAACACGGGGTGAGATGCAAGTGAAGAAAGTAATAGCGATTGTAGAAGATGAAAAAGATCTCAATGAACTGGTTAAGCGATATCTTGAGAAGGAAGGCTATGAAGTCCGGTCTTACCTGACCTATGAGGAGGCTTCCGCCCATACTTCGGATGATGATGTTCATTGTTGGATCCTGGATATTATGCTCGATGATAAAAGTGGTTTTGATCTGATTGAAGAAATCCGGATGCAGTCACCGGAAGTGCCGGTTGTTTTCATGTCGGCGCGCGATAAAGAGTTTGACCGGATTATCGGTCTGGAAAAAGGCAGCGACGATTACATCACCAAGCCGTTTTCGCCGAAGGAGCTGGTGCTGCGCATTAACAACATCATGAAGCGGACGTATAAAGAAGACGCCAACCGGATTGTGGTCGACGGGTATGAAATCGACGAAGCACAGCGGCTGGTGTTTGAGAAAGGCCGCGAGCTGGATTTGACGACCAAGGAATTTGATCTGTTGATGCTGTTTGTAAAAAATAAAGGCACCGCCTTTTTGCGGGAACAGATTCTTGAACAGGTGTGGGATGTGAATTATTTTGGCTCTGACCGGGTCGTGGACGACACGCTGCGGCGGCTGCGCAAAAAGATGCCGAATCTGAGTATCCATACGATCTATGGCTTCGGCTACCGGCTCGGGTAAATGAAGCGCCTGCGTATTTGGCTCAAGGAGCTGTCGCTGTCTCAGCAGCTGCTGACGCTGATCTTTCTGGTCGTTACCGTCTTCACCGTATTCTTCTTCGTCTATCTGTCGGAGAGCGTGAATGAATTTGTTGAAAAACAGATGTACAGCATGCTGCACCGCGCCCAGAACAATATCGCCTTCAACTATTCGATGGATATGGACATCGAAGAAATCGCTGAAAATACCGATCCCAGCATCATCCATTTATTTTATGACAAGGAAACCCGCCAATTCTCCAAAATCGGCACGACGACGCTGGATCCGCAGCTGACCTCGCATCTTTTGGAAGAAGCCGATGGTTTGGCGCAGGAGGGTGCGGACCGCGCGTATGTGCAGGACCGAAAGACGTATTTCTATTCGCTGGCCCGGCTGGACTCCCATACGATTTTAATTTCGCTGATGAGCGACAGCTACCGCAGTGATTTTAAAAACATGCTGCTTAACAGCGTGATTAATTTGAATGTGCTCGTCGTGTCGCTGTTGTTTGTCTGTCTGATGCTGTGGATCAGTTCTTTGATTCATCCGCTGAATCAGATCCGTAATTACATTGAAAAAGTCAGCCGCGGCGAGGAGGCTGAGCTGCATATCGAACGCCGCGATGAGATCGGCCAGGTAGCCCAGGCGTTAGTCGCGATGAAGGAAGAGCTGGACAAACAGGAGAAAATCAAGGAAGAAATGATTCAGAATATATCGCATGATCTGAAAACACCGATTGCGACAATTAAGTCATACGGGGAAAGCATCAAAGACGGAATTTATCCGTATGAGACGCTGGAAAAAAGCGTTGATGTCATCATCGAGCACGCCGATCGCCTGGAAAAGAAGGTTTACAGCCTGATTATGCTGAACAAGCTGGGCTATCTGACTGACGACGGCATGGCCGGGGATACGCTGGACATGAGCGCGGTCATCAACAAAGCGATTCTCTCCTTAAAGGTCATCCGGCCGGAATTGGAAATTTCAACGCAGCTGGAAAAGATTTATTTCCATGGAGAGGAAGATCCATGGCGGGTTGTCGTTGAGAATCTGCTGGATAATTCCATCCGCTATGCGACTCACGAGATTGTCATAACCTTGAATGAAAAAGAACTGACAGTGGCCAACGACGGTCCGTTAATGAGTGAGGAACGATTAAATAAACTGTTTAAACCCTATGAAAAAGGAACCGATGGTAAATTCGGACTTGGCTTGTCGATCGTCTACCGCGTCTGCACGACCTATGGGTATCGGGCGGAAGCGGAGAATCTCAACAATGGCGTTATTTTCAGGATTTCCCGCCCAGGCGGTCTGAAACGTGAAAAACCGCGGAAGCTGGAAGGGAAACTTAAGGGAAAAAAGGAGAAAATCCGGGAGGACAAGAATGAAAATTCAAACAGTTAAACTCAACATCAATCCCCGCCAGCCAATCCGGGCGGCAGGCTTTGCGCAGCAGGTCGAACCTTTGGACACCGTCCGCGATCCGCTGTACGCGCGGGTTCTCGTTTTAGAACAAAACGGCTGCCGCTATGTGCATGCCGCGCTGGACTCGCTGCAGGCCCCGATCGCATTAGTGAATGAGGTTCGTGAACGTCTTGAACAAGCCTGGGGATTACCGACACGGGTGATCATCAGCGGGACGCACATCCATTTCGCGCCGGATATGCGCGTGGAAAGCTACCGCAATCAGGTTCGCGATCAGTTGTGCGAAGCCTTGATTCCCTTGACGCTGCGGGAAGCAGAGCTGACGTGCAGCTATGTGAGGGAGCCATTTACCCAAGTCGGTCAGAGCCGCATCAGCCACTGGACAACCGATCAAATTTTTGCGCATGCGCTGTGCTTCTATGAAAATGACAAACGGATCGCTTCACTGTTGATTTATAACTGCCATCCAACTTCATTGAACGGGGACACGCCGTTTTTCACCTCAGAATATCCGGGTTATGCGATGCGCCAGCTGGACGCGAAGTATCCGGGCGAGTTCTTTTCCTTCCTGCAATCCGCAGCTGGCGATGTCAGCACCCGGTTTACCCGGAAGGAACAAACCACAGCTCAGATGGAATATTTCGGTGCGGTCATGGCGGAAGAATTTGAACGATTGCTAGCCCAGCCCGCTCAGAAATACCCAGTGGATCTGGGCTATGCCGAACGCGCCGTCGCGCTGAAACACGAACTGAAAGATCCGGCAGATCTGGTAATTCCGGATTATTACAGCGAGCGGGAGCGGATTACGCTGCAATATGGCATTGAGCGAAGCCGTGAGAACCTGGCGCATCCCGAGAAACTGCGCCATCAGACAACATTTACGGCTTTGAAGATCGGTCCGTTCCGTTTGATTTTCAGTGAATTTGAGCTGTTCAGCGAGTACAATACCGCGACGATCCCGGGTCAGAGCGCTCTGATCTGTTATTCTCAAGGCTATAGCCATTATGTGGCAGGCCCGTCGTTTGACGGCATGACCTATGAATCGCTGCAGGATACGTTGAGCGCGGATACCCGCCGGGAATTCCTGGATGTGATTCACTCCTTGTCACAGAATTGATCAGCGGTCTTCACGCCTTAAAATCAGAATCTCATCAGGAAAAGAATATAAATTCGATTCTGAAAAAGTGAGTCCGAGCTGAGTTGGCAGCTGAAATGTGTTCTCAGGATAGCGTTGTCAAAAAAAGGCGGTTAAAGAATAAAAAGAGCGTCCATTCCTTGCGAACAGGCGCTTTTTGCTTTTTTTGTTGGGCTAGTAATGAAGGATTGATTGTACGATCAATTCGTGTTGTGTTCGGAGAAGATCAGGAAATACCCAGGGTTCTGAAACAGCGGGAACAAATCGTGGTATAATAAGACAGTTTAAAGGAGATAAAGGTCATGCGAGAGAAGGGAAAATGGTTAGGCAAGCTCATTCAATTTGAAATTCTGTACCGGGTTTGTTTATATTTGTTCGTGAATCCCTTGCTGAGCCAGCTGCTGCGGTTGTATCTTAACCGGGCCCGGTCTGGGATGACATTTAATTCAGATATCGTCATGCGGTTCTTATCGCTGCCGGGGATTTTTCTGGCGCTGTTTTACATGTTGGCGGGAACCGGATTGATTGTTTTTGAGTTCAGCGTGATTCTGCATTTGATCGATAAAGGCCAGCGCGGCGAACCGCTGTCGATCCGCGAAGCTTGCCGTCAGGCGTTATTCTCGTTAAAAGGCATCCGCAATCTTCAGCTGCCGTTCTGTACGCTGTATTTCGCGCTGTTTCTCCCGGCGGCGCATCTGGTGTATATCAATGCGCTGATTCCGCGGCTGCGGGTACCGGAATTTGTGATCGGCGAGCTTCGGCTGACTGTGTCGGGCAGACTGTTGATCAGCGCTTTCTGGCTGGGCCTGTACGGTCTGGCGATCTTTCTCTTGTTTGTGCCGCTTCTGATGATTTTCCGCCGAATGAAGCTGAGTCAGGCGATAAAGCAGAATCTTCAATTATGGAAACAGCTGAGTGTCAAAGAACAAGGCCGGCTGGCGCTGGGCTGCGGATTCTGGTTTCTGGCAGAACTTCTGGTCGTCGATTTTCTGCCCAAGGCACTTTTGATCAATTCCGATTTCAACCGCTACTTTTTAAAGAATTTAATCCTCTCGCCGACATTCCGGCATTATTTAATGCAATCACTGCTGATTCAGCTGGCGTTTTTCCTGATGAGCCTGGGCTTTCTGTATTTTCTGGTCCGGCTGATCCGGACCCATGGCGTCGTAATGATGGAAGAGGAACCAGCGAGTGAGGAAGCGGAAAGACTGAACGAAGCCGTATCGCGGGTACGCGGAGCGACGGCGGCCGGTGTGCGGAAGATTCAATCCTGGGAAGGGCTGCACCGGTGGATCAGCCGTCATCCCTGGATCAGCGGATTGACGCTGATCATTCTGCTCTGTTTTGGAATCTCTGAAATTTTCCCGGATTTTATGACGCTGCTGCTGCCGGTGATTCTGGTTGTCAGCGCACTGTATTTTCTGGGCGCGATCGTGACGAAGCTGCGGCCTCAGACTTCCGGAAAATTGAACTGGGTCTATGTTCGCCTTCATGGCTGGCTGAGCGGCCGGCGGGTCTATCAGCGGCATCCATGGATGGTGCGCGTGTTGTTAACCTTGATGGTCATGTATTGCGCGGATCTTTACCTGCGTCCCTTGTCCCGCGAACATCAGCCTTGGGCGATCGGTCACCGGGGATCGGCATATGCGGTTGAAAATACAATTGAAGCTGTACGCCAGGCAGCCATCGCGCATGCCGATTATGCGGAGATTGACGTTCAGCTCAGCGCGGACGGCATCCCCATGGTCTATCACGACCCGACGCTGACGCGATTGACCGGCGTTAATAAAAAAGTGGAGGATCTGACGGCGGAGCAGCTGCAGTCGCTGACCCTGAGTACAGAAGGACAGTATGTGAAGGGGAAAATTCCGACGCTGAAGCAGCTGATCCAGACAATGAAAACCTGGGAAGGAGAAACCGGTCTGTTGATTGAATTAAAGCCGGTCAACGGCAATCAGGCAGAGCTGGCTGAGAAGGTGATCGATGTCGTGGAAAGCGAAGACTTTGCCGCCCGTTCGATTTTCATGTCGTTGGATTATGAGGCGGTGCAGATCCTGCAGCGTCAGCGTCCGCAATGGTGGATCGGTTACTGCGTTTACGGAACCGCCGGAGAAATGGATTACCGGATCTGGAATTGGAATATTGATTTCCTGGCAGTGGAGGAAAGTCAGATTTCCGTCAGTTTCCTGGAACAAGCCGGGCGTGCCTGGATGCCGGTCTATGTCTGGACGGTCGATAATTACGATAAGATGAGCAACTACCTCGACATGGGGGTCAGCGGACTGATTACCAATTACCCGGATCTCGCCCGGGAAGAAGTCGACGATTACATGCAGCGCTATCCGCAATACTATCAATATCAGGGTAAGGGATATCCGATCTACGAATGGGAAACGGAATAACCGGCAAGTTCTCATCAGCGAAGAAATATCGGAGGAAGAAGTTCATTAGAGAACGGATCAGATTGCTGGGTGAAGATCGGTGAAGGTAAATGAATTAACAGGAATAAGTTCATTAAAATCTCCTGTTGGAAAAAGAAAAGCAGAATAAAAGACAGCGGAATCAGAGATCGAACCGGGCTGAAATCGAATTGACCGGGATCACGGAGGCAGCTGTCTTTATTTTATTGACTTAGATGAGCGAAAATTAAATTATGACATATCGCTTGCGTCGGCTTGCGCGAAAGACCAATTAAGCGCCGAAGACGATAAAGCGGATCAAGTCAACCAGAGCGTGCGCGCCGATGGCGGCGCTGAGATTGACCTTCCATTGCAGCAGTGCAAATGGCAGACCGAAAGCAACGGACATGACGATCAGGCTGCCAATCTCGATTGTACCAGAGAAATGAATCAGAACATGCGGCAGGATCATGATCAAAAGGCAAAGCGCCGTCTGCGCGGGGTTCGGTTTAATCTTGCCCATCACTTCGATGCATAAGGCATAAAGCAGAGTGCGGAACAGAATTTCTTCAAATAACCCTGCCCGCAGCGCGTCAAACAGGAAGTTCAGTTGGAAGGAGGGCGCAATTGTCAATTGATTGGATCCCAGCCAGAGATTGAAGATTCCTAAGCAACTCCCGGCGGCGAGGATCCAGCCTATAGTTTTCCAGAGCTCGTTTTTCTTTCCGGGATGATAAAGGACAATCGGCTGGGGTATATCCCGCATCCGGGCTGCCGAAGCCACATATCCAGGAAGTACGAAAAATCCCATTAAAGGATGCGAAAGCATGGCGATACTCGCAAAGACGACGCCCAGAATACAATCCTGACGACGGATTTGATTTCGATAACGAAATAGAAAATATCCGCAAAGCACGGCGAATAAAACAAACCACAAGACCATCAGATTCAGGATCACGGTTAAAAATCCAAGACTGATTAAGCAGAAGGCCAACAGCGCCAGACGCGCGGTCGGGGAGTTCAATTTTGACATAGAATGAGTCTCCTCTCTGATGGGGTAAAACGATTTTAAGCGAAACGATGACCGGGTTGCGGCAAGGCTTCAAGGCTATGAAACAAATGACTTGACCCGTTACGATCAGGAATATGGAAAAGGCGTCAATTCTGACGCCCTGTTCTGTTATTCCTTGTTTTCGATCGGTTTGACGACTTCCGCCAGCGAAGCCAGCGTGCCGGTGATATCCTGCAGATTGCTAGGGATGATCAGCTTGGTCGCCTTGCCATCCGCCATCTTCTGCAGCGCTTCATAACCCTTCAAGGTTAAGAATTCCAGGCTTGGATCCGAATTCTTGATCATTTCAATACCTTTCGCCTGCGCGGCGTACAGCCGTTCAGTAGCCTGAGCCTGGCCTTCAGCTTCCGCGATCATCGCTTCCTTCTTCGCTGTGGCGCGCAGAATCATGGATTCCTTTTCACCTTCCGCGGTCAGGATCGCTGATTTCTTTTCGCCTTCGGCACGCAGAATCGCTTCACGACGTTCACGTTCAGCCCTCATCTGTTTTTCCATTGATTCCTGGATATCGCGCGGCGGGATGATGTTCTTAACTTCAACACGGCCGACCTTGACGCCCCATGGATCTGTCGCTTCATCTAAAATCGCGCGCATCTTCGTATTGATGATATCGCGGGAAGTCAGCGTTTCATCCAGTTCCAGCTCGCCGATGATGTTTCGCAGCGTCGTCGCGGTCAGATTTTCCAACGCGCTGATTGGACGTTCAACGCCATAAGTATACAGCTTTGGATCTGTGATCTGAAAGTAGACGACCGTATCGATCTGCATCGTGACGTTATCCTTGGTGATGACTGGCTGCGGATCAAAATCCTTGACGATTTCCTTTAACGAAACCTTGTTGGCGACGCGGTCGATAAACGGAACCATGAAATGCGGACCGGTATGCCATGTGCTGTGATAAGCCCCCAAACGCTCGACCACGTAAGCTTTCGCCTGCGGTACGATCCGAACGCAGTAACAAATCACCGCGATCACGATCAGAAAGACAACCAGGAAGATTAATATTTGTAAGAACCCATTCATAAGTTATTTCCTTTCTTGACTGAAACTTCAGTCTTCTATTTTTTTCACGAGGAGCTTCGCGCCCTCGATCGCAACGATTTCCACTAACGAACCTTCAACAATCGGATGCCCGTCGGCACTGATCGCGTTCCAGACCACACCGTTCACCTTGAGTTCACCCCAGGCTTCCCCGGTAATGTCTTTCAGAAGCTGGACATGACGGCCGATCACCCGGTCGGCGTTCGTCGCTACGATATTGCCTCGTAAGTACTGAGAAGCCATCGGCCGGATTGCCGCCAGACAAATTAACGACGCCGCAAAGAAGATGACGACCTGCCAGATAAAGGCCAGATTTAACGCCAGCGCGCCCAAGGCAAACAACGCTCCGACACAGAACCAGATACTGACAAGGCTGGTTGCCGTCGCCAGTTCAACGACCAGCGCCCCCAAGAATACCAGAATCCATAAACCGAAATACATTTTTCCTCACCTCCTTATACGGGATTGTTCAGATCAATAATCAGCATTTTTTCGCGTTCATCAAACTGCGCGGGAACTTTAATCCCGTTGCATTCGATGCCTGTCAGCTGGGCGATTTCCTCAATCAGCGCTTTGTTGCTGATGCGGGCATATCCCTTTCCCATGGATACTTTATGCAGCTGCTCCAGCGGGATGAGCTTTAAATCTACCTCTCGCTTGGTCACGGGGCGGATCGCAACTTTCCGTTCTTCCCGGTCGAGTCCGATACAGCACCATCGAATATCTTCAAAATAGGCAGCCGCTACGTTGTTTAACGTGAAATTGTTCGGATACAAGGTCACTAACATCGTGTAGGCGTTGCCCTTAACCCACTCAAACATGACTTCGATCTCCTTTCTATACCATGTCTTTATTATACGCTGAATCCTCAAAATCTTCAATATCTTATTTTGCTTATTCTGAATATTATTTTTGTACTTTCCAAGCTTGTGAAGATTGCATATAATAAAGTAGAAACAATGGAGGATTTTTATGCCGCAAATTAAAATTAACGGACTGAATATTGAAGTTGCGACGGAAGGTCAGGGCCGCGATGTAGTGTTGTTGCACGGCTGGCGGCAGCGGATGATCATGATGGAACCCATCTACAATCATCTTAAAGCCCATTTCCGGGTTTTTAATTTCGATTTTCCCGGTTTTGGCAAAAGCGACGAACCGTCGGTTGCCTGGGGGGTCCCGGAATATCGGGAGTTTCTCGAAGCGTTTTGCCAGACCTTTGATATCCATGATCCGATTCTGATTGGTCATTCCTTCGGCTGCCGGGTGGCCGTTCACTACGCGGTGAAGAATCCCGTGCATAAGATGGTGCTGACCGGCGCGGCGGGAATCCGGCCGAAGCAAACCTGGCAG
>QFCE01002241.1_pt1 | contig 18737 bp, 16 predicted proteins | sample 5346091 | NCBI WGS metagenome assembly QFCE01 (sample SAMN09062252, study PRJNA434731) | Human gut metagenome, whole genome shotgun sequencing project. | isolation source: stool timepoint A chromium assembly | host: Homo sapiens | collected 2015 | reverse complement strand
CGCGACCTTGCCAAGGTCGAGACCGCGGGTTCGAGCCCCGTCTATCGCTCTTACGGCTCTGATTTTTCAGGGCCATTTTTTTATGTAACAGGAAGCTGTCGGCAGACAGCTTCTTATTTTTAGATTTCCTGGGTATTTCTGTCCACCAGCCCATAGAAGGTGAGAAGGTAAAGACCACATAAGCCTACCAGTCCGTAAATGATCCTGGAAAGCCAGCTCATACTTCCAAAAAGAAGAGAAACCAGATTCAGATTGAAAAATCCGATCAGCCCCCAGTTGATCGCGCCGATGACAGCGATCGTCAGGGCAAAATACTGCAAAAATTTATTTCCCATAAAAGTCACCATCCTTTCATAGGGATAGTATTTCTGGAAAATCTGAAAATATACGGGAATTTTTTCAGGCAGAAACCTCATAAGAAATTTCTGCCTGAAAGAAAGGGATATCTTATTTGTTATTGTAAAGTTAAAACCTGAGAGGTAGTGTCGCCGTCAAAATTAAATGTATCCGTTGCCTGCCGTCTCACATCTGTGGTGCTGCCAAGCGAAAATACCTGGCATACGTTTACGGTCTGTCCCGGCTGGACTTCCTGCATAAAACGGTCCACCGCCTCGTCATGTGCCTCCGGGATCGCAGCATCGCAGAGCACACCGTCCTGGTAGGCCTGGATACTTACATCCACCATGGCGCTGGAAGGCGTACTGCTGTTGTTGGTATAATCATAGTAGAGCATGAGACAGGGACTTCCATTGATATCCTTGGCCGTCCGGTGCTGTGTGTAGCGGATCGAGAATTTTTCGTTGTTCATATCAATGGAAGTTCCGGCAGCCTCGGGAGCTGCAGCGTCTGCACCGGCAGCCATCTGCTCCAGAGAAGCGTTTATCTCGTCCTCCACGCCGGAAAAGTTTGCGGACATGAATTTTACGGTTTCCGCATCGAGAGCCGCGATCTTCCAGCCGGAGTCTGTTTTAACTACAGGATAGGTGATAGTCGTCTCCGTCATTTCACCGTCAACAGTTTTGGCGGTCTCTGTGAGAATGGATGCAAGCTTCTGCTGGGTTTCCTCTTCAGAAAGACTTTCCCCGGAAAAAGCGCTGGAAACAATCTGACGGAGAAATTCGCTGATGGTCTCCATGAAGATATTCGTACCGTCCACATACTGGATTTTGGCGGTAACCTCCGCGGTTCCCTCCTGGAAATGGTATGCGTTTTTGGTGATCTCGTAGGTCATCCGGCTGTTCATGCTTTTGAAAAATTCTGTGTACATGTCTGAACGGAGCTCCACGGTGTCAAGGGCAGACACATCCTGGCTCTGGAGCAGCGTTTCCATGGCGGCGATATCCATTTTCTGAATGGCCTTCAGATAGGAATCCACTGTTTTCTGGGGCTGCTGACGCTGCAGGTAATAGTAGGCGCCGCCTCCGGCAACTGCCAGGAGAAGAAGCAGCAGGAAAATGACAAGACCGGTGCGGCCTTTTTTCTTCTTCTGCTGCGCTGGTTCGTTCTGAAATTCGTTGATGGGTGTTTCCATAATACCTCCTTATTTATATGATGCAGTGTGCGAAAACGCACTTTTCATGTTTGTTATAGTATAGCAAACATAATTGACAATGGCAATGTGAAGCAATATAATAATTTTAAGTGACCGACCAGCCGGTCGGAAATGGCGCAGACAAAAGGGAGGACAACATATGTTATCGCGTTATAGTGTGAAAAAGCCGTATACGGTAGTTGTGTCGATTGTGCTGGTGCTGATCCTGGGTGTGGTTTCCTTCGGGAAGATGACAACAGACCTTTTGCCCAGCATGAATCTTCCTTATGCAATTGTGATCACAACTTATCCGGGGGCAAGCCCGGAGACCGTGGAGACTGTGGTTACCAGGCCGGTGGAACAGTCCATGGCCACCGTTACGGATATTGAGAATGTAAGTTCACAGTCCAGTGAAAACATGTCGATGGTGACGCTGGAGTTTCAGGAATCCACGGATATGGATTCTGCTTCTATCGAAATCCGGGAAAAACTGGATCAGATCAGCGGTTATTGGGATGAATCTGTAGGGAAGCCCATGATCATGAAGCTGAATCCGGATATGATGCCTGTCATGATCGCTGCTGTTGAGGTGGATGATTTGAAGGCAGCAGAGGTGACAGATTATGTCAGCAGTCAGATCCAGCCGGAGCTTGAGAGCATTTCCGGAGTAGCCAGTGTATCTGCTACGGGAAATATCACAGAAAGCGTTGAGGTCCTCATCCGCCAGGATAAGGTGGAGGCGGCCAACGCAAAGGTTATGGAGGCTCTGGACAAGCAGTTTTATGATAAGGAGAAGGAACTTTCGGACGCCCGGCAGGAGATGACGGATGGTCAGATTCAGCTGGAAGAGGGAAAAGCGCAGCTGAGTGACGGCCAGGCGCAGCTGGATGCCGGCAAAGAAGCGCTTGTGTCCGGCCTTGCCCAGGGGCAGCAGCAAATGGCCCAGGCGCAGCAGCAGCTGTCCGCAGGGGCAGAGATGATAGACAGCCAGCTTGCCCTTCTCGATGAAAAGCAGGAGGAGCTTAACAGCGGGCGGACGCTTCTGACACAGGCGAGAAGCCAGGCAGAGCAGGGGCTTGCCCAGATCGCAGAGATGCAGGCGCAGCTTGTGCAGATCTCTCAGGCGCTGGAAGGTCTGGAAAGCACAGAGGAGGAGCTGAATGGCCAGCTTGCGGAGGCGGAAAACGGCCTTGCATCCGTGGAGCAGCAGGAGGCGGAATTAAGCTCTGCGAATCCGGCAGAAGCGGAGGCGTTTACTTCTTCTGCAGACGAGTTTACCTCGGATGGGGCAGAAGGCTTTACAGATGGAAGCAGTGAGCTGTCCAAGCTGTGGGACAGCCTGCAGGCGCAGCGGGCTGAGTTTGAGAGCGCGGTTGAGGCTATTCTTGGCGGACTTACGGATGTGGAGGCGAACCGGGGCGATCTGGAGGAACAGCTCCAGAATTTGGTGGCTTCTGTGGGAGCTGCCACGCTTGCGGAGGCACAGGAATTTTTGGAGACGCAGGCCGGCAGCCTGCAGACGACGATTGCGGATTTAGATACACAGCTTACCGCGCTGGATGCGGGCCAGGCACAGCTGGACGCCGGAAGGCAGCAGCTTCTGGATGCAAAAAACCAGCTTGCTTCCGGGCAGACGCAGCTGGATGCCGGAAAAATCGAAATGAATACCCAGCAGCTTCTGGCTTCGATCGATCTGAGTGTAGCCCAGTCTCAGCTGGATGCAGGTAGCAGCCAGATGGCCCAGACAGAGGCACAGCTTTCTCAGGCGCAGGCGCAGCTGGAAGAAGGAGAAAAACAGCTGGCGGATGCCAAAGAGCAGACGAAAGAAAACACCAACCTCACCAAGCTTATCACAAAGGATCTGATAAAAGGTATTCTGGCGGGAGAGAACTTTTCCATGCCGGCAGGTTATCTTCAGGAGGGAGAAGACGAATTCTTGGTCCGTGTGGGAGATAAGATTACAGATACCGGAAGCCTGGAGGAGCTGGTCATATTGGATCTGGGAATGGAGGGGCTTGAGCCCATTCGGCTTAAGGATGTGGCGGATATTTCCACCAGAGATGACAGCAGCACGGTTTACGCCCGCTTGAATGGCAATCCGGGTGTCATGCTTACCGTGGAAAAACAGACGGGATATTCCACCGGTGACGTGACAGACCGACTTTTGGAACGCATGGAGCAGATCGAGGAAGAGCAGAAGAATGTTCATTTTTCCGTATTGATGGATCAGGGTGTGTATATCGACCTTGTGGTGGACTCCGTTATGGACAATATGATTTCCGGAGCCATTCTGGCGGTTCTGATCCTGCTTATTTTTATGAAGGATATCAAGCCTACGCTTGTCATTGCCTGCTCCATCCCCATCAGCGTGGTGGCGGCGGTTGTCCTGATGTATTTCAGCGGTGTTACCCTGAATGTGATCTCGCTGTCCGGACTTGCGCTGGGGATTGGGATGCTGGTGGATAACTCTATTGTGGTGATCGAGAATATAGACAGGCTTCGCCATGAGGGCGTTCCGGTGCGCAAGGCTGCGGTGGAAGGCGCACGCCAGGTAGCTGGAGCGATTGCGGCGTCTACCCTGACAACGGTCTGTGTATTTGCGCCTATCGTGTTTACGGAAGGGATCACACGCCAGCTGTTTGTAGATATGGGTCTCACCATTGCCTATTCCCTGCTGGCGAGCCTTGTAGTCGCGCTGACCCTGGTGCCCATGATGTCAGCAGGCATGTTAAGGAACAGCAAGCCAAAGACATTCCGCCTGCTGGACAAGATCCGAAACGGCTACGGCAAAATCCTGGGGGCAGCGTTAAGGGTGAAACCTCTGGTTCTTCTTCTGGCGCTGGCGCTTCTTGGAGGAAGTGCCTGTCTTGCAGTGCAGAAAGGAACTGCATTTATGCCGGAAATGGAGAGCACACAGGCGTCCATGACCATTATTCCGCCGGAAGGCGCTGCATTTGAGGAAATGACAGCACAGGCAGACGCGGCTCTGGCTGCGATTGAAGATATAGAGGATATCGAAAGCATCGGTGCCATGGCCGGCGGCAGCAGTGTTTCTTCCTTGACCGGAGGGGGAAGCGCGGATTCTGTCAGCGTGTATCTGCTCCTGAAAGAAGACAAAAAGCTGTCCGGCGCGCAGCTGGAAAAGGAAATACTCCAACGGACCAAAAACCTTCCCTGCGAGGTGAAGGTCACTACGCAGTCCATGGATATGAGCGCGCTGGGAGGCAGCGGTGTCCAGATACGGATCAAGGGGAAAGAGCTGGATGTGCTTTCGGCCATTGCCAGGGATATTGCGAAGCTTGTGGGAGAGACAGACGGGATTGCGGACGTCTCTGACGGACAGGAAAAATCTGACAGCGAATTCCGTGTTGTCATCAATAAGGCAAAGGCCATGGAGCATCAGCTGACGGTGGCGCAGGTATACCAGGAGGTGCAGAAGCGTCTGGCGGAAGCGTCCTCGGCGACCACCCTTTCCACCGCGATCAAAGATTATGATGTGTTTGTGCGGGATGAGAAAGAGGAGCAGCTTACCAGAGAGGATTTGAAGAATCTTACGCTGGAGGTGACCGGTGCGGACGGAACGAAGCAGACCGTACGCCTGGGAGACATTGCGGATTTTGAGGAGGCAGAAGGTCCGCAGACCATTTTGAGAGATGCCCAGTCCCGGTATATGACAGTTTCGGCGGAGCTTGCGGACGGCTATAATATCGGCCTTGTCAGCAGCGAAATCCAGAAAAAGCTGGCAGACTATGCGATGCCGGAGGGATATACGCTGGAAATGGTGGGTGAGGATGAGACGATCAATGACGCCATGGAGCAGCTTATGCTCATGCTGGTGCTTGCGCTGGCGTTCATGTATCTGATCATGGTTGCGCAGTTCCAGTCCCTGCTGTCGCCATTTATCATCATGTTCACGGTTCCGTTGGCCTTTACCGGAGGGTTTATGGGACTTCTGGCTGCGGATATGGAGATCAGCGTCATTGCCATGATTGGTTTTGTCATGCTTTCGGGAATTATTGTCAACAATGGGATCGTGCTGGTGGATTACACTAACCAGCTGCGAAAAGAGGGCATGGAGAAGCGGGAAGCGCTGATTCAGGCAGGCAAGGACCGTCTCCGCCCCATTATCATGACAGCGCTCACCACAATTCTTGGCCTTTCCACCATGGCGGCAGGCATGGGAATGGGCGGCGGTATGGTGCAGCCCATGGCAGTCGTCACGATTGGCGGTCTGATTTACGGAACGCTTTTGACCTTATTTGTGGTTCCCTGCATCTATGAGCTTCTGAACCGCAGGGAATATAAAAATGATGAGATGAGACTGGAGGAGGAAGAAAATGGAAATCCAGACCAATGAGAAGGTTCTGGCAATGTACCGGGCGATCGGGGAATATATCGGGGAAGGCGTGGATATCAGCTGCCTCAAGGTCTCGGACATCACCGCTCGGGCGGGAATCGGCAAAGGCACAGCCTACGAATATTTCCGCAGCAAAGATGAGCTTGTGGAGTGTGCTCTGAACTATCATTTTATGATGCGGTATCAGGCGCTGGATGAAGCAACGGAGAATCAGAAGACGCTCCGGGAAGCGGCAGGGAAGTGTTTTGAATGGATAGAGAAAAATTTCGGGAGCAGGGAAATTTTGTGGCAGTGCGCAAGAGCCTTTCAGAGCAGGGAGATCCTACGGGAACCGGCAGAAGACAAAAACAGGATGGAGGAGAGCATGAACCGGGTGGCAGAGCTTTTCTCCGGGATTCTTCAGAAGCTGGTAAGAGCAGGAAAAAAAGAAGGGGCGATCCCGGAGGATTTTCCGGATCTCATGGCGCAGCTTGCTCTGTTTTCGCCTTTGTTTGGATATTATACCTATCTGGGGTTCAGAGAAAAACGGGATGCAGAGGAAGAGCGCAGGGTACGGGAATTTATGTATCAGTGCATGCTTAGGAGCTTTGAGATGCCTGAGACGGCAGGAGAGGAGAACTATGGGCAGAATTTATGAAGAATACTTTACTTCTGAGGCAGACGGTCTGAGGATTTCGGCCATGGCAGTGCTGCCGGAGACAGAGCCTTATCGGGGCGTGGTGCAGCTGGTCCATGGCATGTGCGAATACAAGGAACGCTACCTGCATTTTATGAAATATCTGGCACGTCTCGGGTATGTGGCAGTGATCCACGACCACAGGGGGCACGGGAAAAGCGTAAAAGAAGAAGCAGATTTGGGCTATATGTACGGCGGAGGTGCGCAGGCGCTTCTTGCGGATATCGGTACAGTGAACCGAAGGCTTCATGAAAGATTTCCGCAGCTTCCGCTGATCCTTTTTGGACACAGCATGGGCTCGCTGGCCGTGCGTGCGTTTGCGGCACAGCATGATGACTGTATGGACATGCTCATTGTCTGCGGCTCTCCAAGCCGCAATCCGGCAAGGCCGTTGGGAGAGCTTCTTGCCCATGGGGAAAGGAAGCTTTTCGGAGCGCGGCATCGAAGCCGTCTTTTGGAGGCGCTGTCTTTTGGAAGCTATGCCATGCGCTTTCGAAAAGACAAGGAATGCACCGCGTGGATCTGTTCAGATGCGAAGGTGGCGGAGGCTTACCGGAGATCCCGGCTGTGCAGCTTTACCTTTACGGATGACGCCTATCTGACGCTGTTTGAATTGATGAAGCGGACCTACGATGTGAAAAACTGGAGATGCACCAATCCACGGCTGCCGGTTCTTTTTGTAGGTGGTGCAGAAGACCCCTGTATCGGAAATGTGCGCAAATTTGCCGCAAGCGTAAGAGCCATGCGAAGCGCTGGCTATGTGGATGTCAAAGGAAAGCTTTATCCGGGAATGCGCCATGAGATCCTCAATGAGAAGGAAAAGGCCCAGGTGTACCGTGACATTGTGGCGTACATACACAAGAAAAGCTTTTAGAGAAGGGAAACCGTTTGTTTCTTTCTGAATAGTTCCCTCCTTTCCGGTCTATATTAGTAGTAGGAAAGGAGCGGTCGCTATGAACAGAAACGCCTGGATCCTGCTGCTGGTTCTGATCTGTGTAGCATTTCTTGTGAGCTGCGGAAAAAAGGATCCGACCAATACAGAAAAAGCAGAGCTTGTAAGGACGGAAGCCCCGGGAGAGTATCCCGGGGCATATTCTTTTGTCATATTTATTGACCGAAATACCGGGCATTGTTATAATAAATAGGATTGCAGGAGTGCAATGCACGGAGCAGTCCGTGCAATCTCGACCAAGTACAAAACATCAAGTACAAAACGGGGGATAAGAAACATGAGAGCCAGCGGAGTTTTGTTACCGATTTCAAGTTTGCCGTCCAGGTACGGCATCGGATGCTTTTCCAAGGAGGCCTATGCGTTTGTGGACGCGCTGCTGGAGGCCGGGCAGAAATATTGGCAGATACTGCCCCTTGGTCCTACGGGACAGGGAGACTCACCGTACCAGTCCTTTTCCACGTTTGCGGGAAATCCTTATTTTATTGACCTGGAGGTATTTATCCGGGAGGGCTATCTGACGGAGGAGGAATGCAGCTCCTGTGACTGGGGCGGAAGCGAAAGCTATGTAGATTACGAAAAAATATATGAGTCCAGATTTCAGGTACTGCGAAAGGCCTTTGCGCGCTGGGATGCGGGCAGAGACAAAGAATTCGGCACCTTTGTCCGGGAAAACGGCTTCTGGCTGGAGGATTACTGCCTGTACATGGCCATCAAAAACGAGCTGGGAGGGATTGGCTGGAACGAGTGGCCAAAGGAGCTGAAAAACCGGCACCCAAAAGCCATGCAGGAGGCCAGGGAGCGTCTGGCAGAAGAAATTCAGTTTTACCGTTTTCAGCAGCATTGGTTTTACAAGCAGTGGTGCTGGCTGAAAACCTATGCAAACAACAACGGTGTGAAGATCGTGGGGGATGTACCGATCTATGTTGCTTTTGACAGCGCGGATGCCTGGGCCAACCCGCTGTTGTTCCAGTTTGACGAGGAGAACAAGCCGCTGGCAGTGGCAGGCTGTCCGCCGGACGGCTTTTCCGCCACAGGACAGCTCTGGGGAAACCCGCTTTACAGCTGGGAATATCACAGAAGCACGGAATATACCTGGTGGATACAGCGTATGTCCCACTGTATGGAGATTTATGATGTGGTGCGCATTGACCATTTCCGGGGGTTTGACGAATATTATTCCATTCCCTATGGGGATGAGACGGCAGAGTACGGCCACTGGGAAAAAGGGCCGGGGCTGGAGCTTTTTAAGGTGCTTCAGGAAAAACTGCCTGATCTTGAGGTCATTGCGGAGGATCTGGGCTTTTTGACGGAGACGGTTCTGGAAATGGTAAAAGAAACCGGTTTTCCGGGCATGAAGGTGCTGCATTTTGCTTTTGGGGAGGATGAGAACAACGGATATCTTCCCCATCGGTACGGGCGAAACTGTATTGTATATACGGGAACCCACGACAACGAGACCACAAAGGGGTGGCTGGAAGGACTTGATGAGAAAACCCTTGCCTTTGTGCGCGCCTACACGGCATGCGAGGACAGGCCGGTGGACGAATGTGTGTGGGCAGTGATCCGCGCAGCCATTTCCAGCGTGGCAGACCTGGCCGTGATCCCCATGCAGGATTATCTCTGTCTTGGCAATGAAGCCCGTATGAATACGCCTTCTACGCTGGGAAACAACTGGAAGTGGAGAATGAAGAAGGATGACATCACGCCCGGGCTTCTCAAAAAAATCCGCGCCATGTCAAAGCTTTACGGACGGATTTAGGAGCAAAGGAATATGAGAAGACTGCTTCGGTATCTGAAAGGATATGAAAAAGAAACCATACTGGCGCCGCTTTTTAAAATGCTGGAGGCGAGCTTTGAACTGATCGTGCCTCTGGTGGTGGCGGGAATCGTGGATGTGGGAATCCCGGAAGGAGACAGGGCATATATATGGAAAATGTGCGCGGTAATGGTGCTGTTGGGCGTGATCGGACTTGTCTGCTCCCTTACGGCGCAGTATTTTGCCGCGCGGGCGGCCATGGGCTTTTCCACAGCGCTTCGCGCGGATCTCTTTGCGCACATCAACCGTCTGTCCTATCGGGAACTGGACAAGCTGGGAACTCCCGCACTGGTGACGCGGATCACAAGCGACGTGAATCAGGCGCAGACCGGTGTCAATCTTGTGCTCCGTCTGTTTCTGCGCTCCCCGTTTCTGGTGGTGGGGGCAGTGATCATGGCTTTTACCATTGATGCGGAGATCGCAGTGATTTTTGTGATCGCAGTTCCGCTGATCTCTCTGGTGATCTACCTGATCATGAAATGGACGGTGCCCATATACAAAAAGGTACAGAGCGCTCTGGACCGGATTTCCCTGCGGACGCGGGAAAACCATGTGGGAGCCAGAGTAGTGCGGGCCTTTGGACGCCAGACAGAGGAAAAACAGGAGTTTGACCAAAATAACGACGAGTATACTGCGATTCAGATCGCGGCGGGAAAAATTTCCGCGCTTTTAAATCCGGCAACCTACATTATTATGAATCTTGCCATTGTGGCGATTCTGTGGTTTGGCGGAAAGGAGGTCAGCGCCGGAGCGCTGACCCAGGGCGAGGTGGTAGCCCTTGTAAATTATATGTCCCAGATTTTGCTGGCGCTTTTGGCGCTGGCGAATCTGATCGTGGCAGTGACCAAGGCGGTCGCCTCCGGGGCGCGTCTGAACGAGGTGTTTGACACGGCGCCGTCTCTGACGGATGAAAAAGCGGTGAGACAGCAGGCAAAGGAGGGGGCGCCGCGGGTGGAGTTTCGTGATGTGTCCTTCTGCTATGCAGGCTCCAAGGAGCCGGCCTTGTCCCACATCAGCTTTAGGGCCATGCCGGGGGAGACCGTCGGGATCATCGGCGGAACCGGCTGCGGAAAAACCACGCTGATCAATCTGATCCCCAGATTTTATGAGGTGGATAAGGGAACGGTCCTGGTGGATGGAAATCCCACAGAAACCTACTCCTTTGCAGAGCTTCGGGGAAAAATCGGTATCGTTCCTCAGCATGCAGTGCTTTTTCAGGGGACTGTCCGCGACAATATGCGCTGGGGAAACGAACATGCTGCAGACAGCCAGATCGATGCTGCGCTTGCGGCTGCGCAGGCAAAAGAGTTTGTGTACGGGAGGCCGGAAAAGCTGGATGCAATGATCAGCCAGGGCGGAGCAAACCTCTCCGGAGGACAGCGGCAGCGTCTGACCATTGCCCGTGCGCTGGTAAGTCAGCCGGAAATCCTGATTCTGGATGACAGCTCTTCGGCTCTTGACTTTGCAACAGATGCGGCGCTTCGCCGTGCGCTGAAAGAGCAGACAGACAACATGACGGTGTTTATTGTTTCTCAGCGGGCGGCATCCATCAGGCAGGCGGATAAAATCCTGGTGCTGGACGACGGGGAGCTGGCAGGTGTGGGAACGCACAGTGAGCTTCTGAAAAACTGTGAGGTTTACCGGGAAATCTGTCTTTCCCAGCTGTCAGAACAGGAGGTGAGCCAGGGATGAGAAACAAAGAAACCATAGGACGGGTGCTGAAATTTATCCGTCCCTACAGAGGAAGGATCCTGCTGATGCTGGTTCTGGCAGTGGTTACGGTTGTCTGCACCCTGTATACGCCTGTTTTGATCGGAGAGGCAGTGGATACGCTGATAGGACCGGAGGAAGTCTGGTTTGACACACTTTTGCGGATTCTGCTTCAGATTGGGGCGGCAGTGCTTGTGACTGCGGCAGCGCAGTGGCTGATGAATCTGCTCACCAACCAGGTGACCTACCGCGTGGTGCGGGATATCCGAAGTCAGGCCTTTGCCCATCTGCAGAAAGTGCCGGTGTCTTATATTGATGCCAATCAGCCGGGGGATATCTTAAGCCGCATTGTGTCGGATGTGAGCCAGTTTTCCGACGGACTTCTCATGGGATTTACGCAGCTTTTTACCGGAGTGCTCACCATTTTGGGCACCATTGGATTTATGATGTCCATCAGTGTAAAAATTTCCGCGCTTGTCATTGTGCTGACTCCGGTATCTCTGTTTGTCGCAAGCTTTATTGCCGGACGGACGTTTCGCATGTTTCAGGAGCAGTCGGAAAAGCGGGCGGCCATGACCTCCCTTGTGGAAGAGCTTGTGGGAAATCAGAAGGTGGTGCAGGCCTTTTCCTACGAGGAGCGGGCAAAGGAGCGGTTTGAGGCAGTGAACGAGGAGCTTCGCACCTGCGGCATCCGTGCCCTGTTCTTTTCCTCCATTACCAATCCGGCTACCCGGTTTGTCAACGGGCTGGTGTACACAGGAGTTGGCATCATGGGCGCTTTTACGGTAATGGGCGGCGGCATGAGCGTTGGACAGCTGACCAGCTTCCTCAATTATGCAAACCAGTATACGAAGCCCTTCAACGAGATTTCCGGTGTTGTGACAGAGCTGGAAAATGCGCTGGCCTGCGCGAGGCGGATCTTTGATTTTATGGACACACCGGCAGAGCAGCCGGACGCTTCGGATGCAGTCGCACTTGCCCGGGCGGACGGAAGAGTGCGGGCGGAAAATATTTCCTTTTCTTACCGTCCGGAGGTGGAGCTTCTGAAGAATATCTCCATTGATGTAAAGCCGGGACAGAGAATTGCCATTGTTGGCCCCACGGGCTGCGGAAAAACCACGATGATCAACCTGCTCATGCGCTTTTATGATGTTCAGAAGGGACGCATTCTGGTGAGCGGTCATCCGGTTACGGATATCACCCGTGACAGCCTTCGCAAAAATTTCGGTATGGTACTTCAGGAAACGTGGCTCAAGGCAGGAACTATCCGGGAGAATATTGCCTACGGAAAACCGGACGCAAGCCTTGAGGAGGTCGTAGAGGCGGCGAAGCATGCCCATGCGCACAGCTTTATCAAACGGATGCCAAAGGGCTATGACACTGTGATCTCCGAGGACGGAGGAAATATTTCCCAGGGGCAGAAGCAGCTTCTGTGTATTGCGCGCGTGATGCTGATGCATCCGGATATGCTGATCCTGGATGAGGCGACCTCGTCTATTGATACAAGAACGGAGATCAAGGTGCAGCAGGCGTTCGAGGAGCTGATGCAGGGGCGCACCAGCTTCATTGTGGCGCACCGGCTTTCCACGATCCAGGGAGCAGATTTGATTCTTGTGATGAAAGATGGTAATATTATAGAGCAGGGCAGCCACAGGGAGCTTCTGGCAAAGGGCGGGTTTTACGCGCATCTCTACGAGAGCCAGTTTGCAGCTTCTTAATGGACGATGTCAGTGGCTGTGCCAAAACAACAAAGGAAAAGACAGGAGAAAAGAGAATGGGAGAACAGAAAAAGAAGTCAAAGATCATAGAGTTTCTTGACAGCATTCCGGCCAGAAGCTGCGGCCTGTGGACGCTCGCGGGAGCCTATGTTCTGTATCTTGGATACAAGCTGTGCAAAGGCGTGCTGGACGGTGCAGACGGCAGCGGCCCCGGATTTATGGTGGCAGGGATTGCCTTTATTGTGGTGGGCGGTTTTATGCTGTTCGGCGGTATCCGGGGACTGGCGCGTAACCGTAAGCTGAAAGAGGAGGCGGCAGCGGCGGACGAACTGCCGGAAGAGACTGCGGAGGCGCCCGGGGAAATCGAAGAAGCTGTTGCTGCGGATTTGCCTGAGAAAGAAGCAGAGACGATTTTGGAAGAAGCGAAGAAGCCGGAGGAACCGGCAGAAACCTCTCCCGCAGAGGAAGCAGAAAAAGAATAAAAAAGAGCGTGCGTTTCAGATTCGATTCGCACGCTTGTTTTTTTCAGGGCATTATCAGCGGTGTTTCTTACGCCTGGATCTTCTGCGCGCAGGATTGTGCATGGTAGACCAGCAGAAGGCCTGCACCAGAAGGATACCCACAAAGGCGCCGATACTGTCAATGCCCACATCCTTCAGGGAGGGGCCTCGCCCTGCCACAAAGGACTGATGGTATTCGTCAAGTCCCGCAAAGCCCACACAGACAATGCCGGCCAGAAGCATGAGCCAGATTCCCCGCACCCGGTATACATACAGGGGAAAGGAAACGGCAATGGCAAGCAGAAAATATACGGTCATATGGGCGGCCTTGCGCACATAATAGTGAATGCTGTCGGCTTCGGCAGCAAGGTCTTCATAGGATTTTTCTGTTCCCAGAAGCTCGTCCTTTATTTCCACGATCTTATAGCTGATATCATAGCTTAATTGCCCGGACACCTCCCCGGTCTGGGCGGAAAACTGGAAAATCATGTACATCATCAGAATCGCCGGGAGAAAAGAGAGCGGCTTCAGGAAAAAAATGATCAGTTTTTTCATGGGTATTACTATATCACGCAGAGGTGGGAATGTAAAGGCGCGATTGTCCTTGTGAAGGCGGAGGCGCTGTGATATACTAAACAAATAATGAAATGCTGGTATCTTTTGATCCCGGCATCAGAAACGAGGATTGGGAGGGAATCAATTGAGCTACGCAGATAAATTGTTTAAAGAAACCTGCAGAGATATTCTCGAGAATGGGACAGACACCAAGGGAGAGAAAGTGCGTCCGGTCTGGGAGGACACCGGGGAATTTGCCTATACGATCAAGAAATTCGGCGTGGTAAATCGTTACGACCTGCGCAAGGAATTTCCGGCGATCACCCTTCGCAGGGTTGCCTTGAAAAGCGCAATGGATGAAATCCTTTGGATTTATCAGAAAAAGTCAAATAATATCCACGATCTGAACAGCCACATCTGGGACAGCTGGGCGGATGAGACGGGAAGCATCGGAACCTGCTACGGCAATGTGATCGGCAGGAAATTTATTTATAAAGGCGAGGAGACTGACCAGATGGATTATGTGCTCCGCCAGCTGCGGGAGAACCCCTACAGCCGCCGTATTATGACCAACATGTATCAGTATGAATATCTTCATTCCGGCGGCCTGGATCCCTGCTGCTACAGTATGACCTACAATGTGACAAAGACGGATGAGGGGCTTGTGCTCAATGCGGTGCTTAACCAGCGAAGCCAGGATATGCTGGCGGCAAACGGCTGGAACGTGTGCCAGTATGCCATTCTTCTGATGATGGTGGCGCAGGTCAATCATATGATCCCGGGTGAGCTGGTGCATATTATCGCGGACGCCCATATTTATGACCGCCATGTGCCTATGATCGAGGAGCTTCTCACGCGGGAAGAGCATCCGGCGCCAAAGGTATGGCTGAATCCGGAAATAAAGAATTTTTATGATTTTACAACAGCAGACCTGCATGTGGAGGACTATGTGACAGGCGAGCAGATCAAGAATATCCCCATTGCGGTGTAAGAGGAGAACAGTATGAACATTATCGTAGCAGTTGACAAAAACTGGGCAATCGGCAAGGACAATAAGCTCCTGGTGAGCATCCCGGCAGATATGAAAATGTTTCGCCAGGAGACCAGCGGCAAGGTAGTTGTCATGGGAAGAAGAACGTTGGAAAGCTTTCCAAACGGGCTTCCCCTTAAGAACCGCACAAACATTGTGCTTACCTCAAACAAGGATTACGATGCAAAAGGCGCGCAGGTAGTGCACACGCTGGAGGAGCTTCTGGAGGAAATTAAGAAATATCCGGCAGAGGATGTGTACTGTATCGGCGGAGACAGCGTATATAAGCTGCTTTTGCCCTACTGCGATGTGGCGCACATCACCAAAATAGATTTTGCTTATGAGGCAGACCGGTATTTCCCCAATCTGGATGAAATGCCGGAGTGGAAAGTGACGGCGCAGAGCGAAGAGCAGACCTATTTTGATCTGGAGTATCGGTTTGTGAAGTATGAAAGAATGGTATAATTTGTTTGTTCCTGTAATCATTTAATAGATTTCTAATTATCTCTTTAGATGTTCTTATATGCCGGTATAGCCCGTTATTTCGGGCTTTTCCGGCACTTTTCATATCGGAAGAACCTCACAAATCTTTTTATTACCCCTCATGTTTTCGCTCTCAAAAGTAGTAAAAGCAGTAGTAAATTCTGCGTACTACTTATGCCGCCTTGGTTTCCTCGGCGCTTTCCGCCGCAGCTTCCGGCTTGGCCTCTGCGGTGGTTTTTGCCTTGGCTTGCAGCCGTTCCATTTCCTCCTGTGCGGAATGGAAAGTAGCGTGGGCGTAATAGTTCAGCGTCATTACAATGTTGGCGTGTCCCATGATGTACTGCAATGCCTTGGGGTTCATGCCCGCGTTTGCCATTCTGGTACAGAATGTATGCCGCATGGTGTGCGGCGTCATCACATCGGGCAGCGGCTCCTTGTGGCACTTGTTGTACTTCTTGGCAAGGCACTTGAACATGGCGTCATAGTTGACGGCGGTTTTGGGCAGGCCGTCCCGGTTCAGGAACAGGAAGTCCTTATAACCGTCAACCTCAATGCACCTGCCGTCCCTGCGCTTCTTCAACACGCGCTCAAACGCTTCATAGGCGGCTGCGCTCATAGGCACTTGACGGAATCCGCTTTCTGTTTTTGGCGCTTCGATATAGTAGCCGTCCTCGGTGCTTCTCAAAAGCTGGTGGTCTACATTTACAAAGCGCTTCTCAAAATTCAGGTCAGCAGGCGTCAGGCCGCAGAGTTCGGAAATACGAAGTCCGGTTTCCAGCAGGATCACCACCTCGTCATAATACTTGGCATAGACGGGATCGTTCTGCATGAAGTCCAAAAACTCGTTTTCCTGTGTAGGGGTAAGCGGCACCTTTGGTACGGTATCGTCGTTGATAACCTCATTGATCTGGAAGTCAAAGGGATTCTTGCGGAGGCAGTCGTCCTGTACGGCCATATAAAAGATGGCTTTTAAGGAACGCTTGCTGTTGCAGATGGTGTTGTAGGCAACGCCCTTTTCCTGCATACGCAAGGCCCATTCTTTCGCGTCGGACAGCTTCACGCTGTCAATGCTGGCCGCGCCCAGCTTATCTTCGGACAGAAGTTTCATCAACTGCTGGCGGCTCTTTTGGGTTCCTTTCCGCACATTCCCGCGCTGCCGGGTGTACTTTTCATAAAGCTGGCACACGGTCATTTTCTTGCCGATGGTGTCTATCCCGTCGTCAAGGTCTTTCTGTATCTGCTTGATTTTCTCGCGCAGGGAAAGACAGGGCCGTTTCCCGGCAGGTACTTTGTCGGTGGGTACTAACTTCCATGAGTAAACAAACTGGGGTTCTCCAAAGGTGTCAATGTATTTGTAAGCGTATCTTCCATCTGATCGCTGGCTCTCTCCAGACTTCAAAAGGCGGCCTTTGTTGTCCCGTCTTTTTTCATCTCGTTCTTTTCTTGGCATTTCGTCATGCTCCTTTCCATGACGGAAAGAGCCTTGACACGCTTATAACCTATTATAACACGCACAAGGCCCTTTTTCACTATATTGTGTCAAGGGAATCAATGATTTTTTCAAACTGCTTCCGTTTGATCTGGATGCGGTTGCCGTTCAGGATCACCCAGCCAGCGGTGGGGTTTTCCTCGGCCAGCCGACGCAGTTTGTTTTCCCCGATCCGAAAATATTTGGACGCTTCCTCAATGGTAAGCGTGTATTTTTCCCAAATAGGCACATCGTTATTACTCATAACATGGCCCCCTTTCTTTTCAAAACAAAGATTGTTTTTTGTGAAAGTGGGCAGAAAATAACGGACGGCTGCTGGCACAGCTCCACGGGAATCTCACCCCCGCGTGGTTCTCACGCGGCCCTGCTCGTTGCCTGCGACGCTTCAAACGCTCGGACTACGACGGCAAGGGCGTATCATTGTCCTGCCTGCGCGTCGTCGCCCGCAGGCTGCCACACCTGCTTTACGGCCCGGTAAAATCGCTCCGCTTATCCCGCTGGGGGAAAGCCTCTTGGCGCACCTGCCGCCCGGCTCGACGCAGACAGAATGTATCCGTCTGCCCTATGACGCACCGCCATTGTCCTGCGGGCGTATTTGTCAAGGAGCAAAGGGGCCGCCGGGAAAACAGGCAGGCGGGGAAAGGGAAAGCCGCCTGTCTATGGCCGGGGCCTTAACCGTCAGTCGCCAATGGGACTAACGATGGAATGGATCAGCTTGATTTGCAATCGGCGCTTCATATACTCGTCAATGCAGATATGAGGCTGGCCGCTGCCGTCATAGAGCGTCCGGGTACACAGCTTATTGATATAGCCGTCATAATGCTGCAAGACACGCTCCACGGCTTCGGCGTTACCGGCGCAGGCCGCGTCGATCACAAAATCAGGCAGAGGGCTTTTGCCCTTGTAACTGGATTGCTTCATCCGCGTTTAACCTCCCTCCGGCATGAACGCCATCAATTTTATACGCAAGTCTTTCAGGGTGCTTGTCCTGTGGCGCTGTACTGCGCTGCGGGACATTCCCATCAGGCGGCCGATTTCTTCGTCAGTCAAATCCAGAACAAAGCGGAGAATCAAAATACTCTGCTCGTCTTTTGGCAGGCTGGCAAACGCTTCGGCCACAAGCTCGTTGTCGATATGTAGGTCATAGCCATGCGAACTGAATGTAAAGCTGTCGCAGGAATACCGATCTACGGTCGAGAGCTTGTCCCAATCAGCCGGGGAAAGAGCGTCCAGCGACACTTCACGGTCGCGGCGGCACTTCATTTCCCGCAGATAATCTATCGCCTCATGGTACAGAACCAGCTTGCAGTAGCGGTCAAACTGGCCCCATTCACCGTATTTGCGGGGGATCGCTTCCATCTTCTCACCCCCTTTCTGTGGGGGATGTGGTGGTTCTCTCCCTTTCCGCCAATAGAGCGAATGGAATCTCTCTGGCTGCCCGCTAAACGCCTCCTTTTTTCACTTTTTTGAAATTTCTTTTTGCGCCGGATAGCAGACCGCAGGAAATAACAAAATTCGCCCGGCAGGTCAAAGACCCGCTGGGCGAAACAAAAAGCAATATGTTCTTTTCCTACATGGTATAGTACATACGCACAGCCGCTTGTCCCCGCTGCCGGGGGACGGCTTTTTTTAACAGGCTAACCCCTGTCGGAATTTGTCGAAGTGGTTTTCGTTGCATGGCGGCTCCCTCCTAAAGCCGCCATGCCAGAACACGGTGCAGGGGTCGTCGAAGCAAAAAGAAACGGCGGCCTTGATCTACTCAAAACCGCCGTATCAGCTATGTAGGTTTGCATGGGAAATGATCTGCCTGCCAGCGGTTTTTTTCTTTTCCCCGCTGTGGAGGCAGATGTTTGAATATGGTAGTTTGCTTCATTCCACAAAGAACAGAACCCGCCGGATCAGCTCCGGGATATTGACCGG
>QFCE01000633.1_pt1 | contig 18745 bp, 16 predicted proteins | sample 5346091 | NCBI WGS metagenome assembly QFCE01 (sample SAMN09062252, study PRJNA434731) | Human gut metagenome, whole genome shotgun sequencing project. | isolation source: stool timepoint A chromium assembly | host: Homo sapiens | collected 2015 | reverse complement strand
CGCTGCTCTTCCTCTTCCCAGATGGTGTCCAGCTTCTGGCAGGCAGCCAGGGTGTTCAGGGTGCAGACGCTGAGCACCTGGGTCTGACCGCGGGTGAACAGGCCGGAGCCGTGGACCCGGGGCAGCACGCCAACCTCGGCGGCCAGGGGACGGATCTCATTCTTGGCGCGGCCGTCCACACGGTGGCCTTCCAGCAGCCAGGCCTTGACGATCTTCTTCTGGAACTTATAGGTGAACTCCTCCAGGTACTGGTCCATATCCGGATACTCCTCCAGATACTTCTCGTGCCAGTGGTCGATCATGGCGTTCCAGCGGGTCTCCCGCACGTTCTTGTCGTCGGTATCCATGGCGGCCTTGGCCTCGTCCATAAAGTCGGCCACGATCTTGTCGAACAGCTCCTGGTTGAACTGGGCGTGGTCGTACTCCATCTTGGGCTTGCCGATCTCAGCGACGATCTGGTTGATGAAGGCCACCTGCTTCTTGATCTCCTCGTGGGCCTTCACGATACCGGCGTACATGATCTCGTCGGGGATCTCGTCCGCGCCGGCCTCGATCATAACGACCTTCTCGGCGGTGGCGGCCACGGTCACGTCCATGCGGCTGGTCTTGCGCTGCTCCTGGTTGGGGTTGAGGACGATCTCACCGTCGCAGTAGCCCACCTCCAGGCAGCCGATGGGGCCGGCGAAGGGGATCTCAGAGTAGCTCACACAGGCGGAGGCGCCGATCATGGCGGCCACCTCGGGGGAGCAGTCGTAGTCCACGCTCATCACGGTACACTGGATGCACACGTCATTGCGGAAGTCATAGGGGAACAGGGGGCGCATGGGCCGGTCGATCAGGCGGCTGGCCAGCACGGCGGGCAGAGAGGGGCGGCCCTCGCGGCGCATGAAGCTGCCGGGGATGCGGCCCACGGCGTACAGCTTCTCCTCAAATTCCACAGACAGGGGGAAGAAGTCGATGCCGTCCCGGGGACGGGGGGAGACAGTGACGGCCACCATGACGGTGGTGTCGCCGTACTTGACCATGGCGCTGGCGCTGGCCAGCTCGGCCACCTTGCCCACCTCGATGGTCAGGGGGCGGCCGCACAGATCCATGGTCCAGCTCTTGAAGTTGTTGAACTGCTTGTGCTTGATGATGGTTGACATGGGTTGTCCTCCTTATTAGAAAATTTGGTTTTCCGAAGCGGGACAACACCTTTTAGCACTTGAATACAGGTCCTCCTCTCCAGCTCCCCCCTCGCGGGGGGCTGGCAGCTGAAAGCTGACTGAGGGGGGCATCACCCCCTCCGGCCCTTCGGGCCGCCTCCCCCATCAAGGGGGAGGCAGAGGCAGGAGGGCCCATATTCAACTGCTAAAAAAGCGCTGGCGCTTCAGAGATTCCACGGGATTCTTAGATGTGAACATAGGGCAGCGTCCAAAACGCTGCCCTATGAGTCACATCGTGATCACGCCTCGCCTGTACGCGACGCGCGGCTTCCCTCCGACTCGGACTCGGACCAGAAATCGGAACTTCTTGGGTCCTCGCCCTCACTCCAGTCCATCCGCGCTGCTCACGACGGCTCGGGCGCTTCGCCTTACTTACGGATGCCCAGCTTGGCGATGATGGCACGGTAACGCTCGATGTCCTTGGCCATCAGATAGTCCAGCATCTTGCGGCGCTTACCGACCATCTTCAGCAGGCCGCGGCGGGAGTGGTTGTCCTGCTTGTGGACCTTCAGGTGCTCGGTCAGCTCGTTGATGCGGGCGGTCAGAATGGCAATCTGGACCTCGGGGGAGCCGGTGTCAGTGGGGTGAGTGCGGTTGGCCTCGATCACGGCCGTCTTTTCGTCCTTACGGATCATGGGAAATTCCACCTTTCAAAAATTCTGCCCAAAGGGCTGCGTAGCGGGCGGGTGAAGCCCCGTCCATTTGGACAGGCTGTGTCCCGCAACGAAGCGGATGGGCCGTCTGTGCATATTCATGCTGGGTAACTATATCACAATTTTTCCCCGTTGTCAAAGAAAAAAGACCTGTTTTGTGATCTTTTTTCCAGTCTCCTCAGCCCTCCCACAGACCCGCGTCCTCCGGCAGGGGCGGCAGGCGGTCCAGCTCCTGTTCCCGGAGCTGCTTCAGGCAGGGCTCGCACAGGAAGACGCTCCGGCGGAGGCGGCGCAGCCTCTCCGCGCCCCCGCACAGCTGGCAGCAGGGCCAGGCGTGGGCCATCTCCACCTTGTTCCCCTTGACTGTCAGGTCCACCCGGTGCTCGGGACGCACATTCAGAGCCTGCCGCACCTCCACAGGCAGTTGGATCCGCCACTCCTCATCCACAGAGCAGCGGTAGACCATGGGCTGAGGCGGGATGCCTCCCGTCAGATACATAAAACTTCCCCCTTTGCTCAATGATAGCTTTTGTTTAGTATATCGTATATCAAAGTAATACAAAGACTGTCAACAAATGCGTAAAACAATGTTGTATGATGTTATGCAAGAAAGGGGATGCTTCATGGCGAAGACCGATACACAAGTAAGTCTGCGTGTGACCAGTCAGTTCAAAGCCCGGCTGGAGCGGCAGGAGGAAACGGAAAACTCCGGCATCTGAGCTTCCGTTCACTTTATTTTCACAAATAAAACCGGAACAGCCAGAGATCTGCGCGGTGTGCGCGGGTCTCTGGCTGTTTTGCTTTCTCCCCCTCTCCCCCGGCTTCTCCCAAAGTCTCTCAGCCCCTCCTGTTGTACCCGTGATTTGCCTGAAACGCCGTAGGGGCGGACCCATGTAACCGCCCGTCCTTCGTGGACCATAACGTCCGTAGGGCGCGACGACCCGGCGCGCCGCCCCGCAGGGCGAAAACCCAGCGTCGGCCGAAGAAATTCCGAAAACCGGCGGGAGGGGCAAGCCCCTCCCCTACGGGATGGCAGGAAAAGCGTTCCTCTGCCGCGGACGGGCGGCCACTGAGGGCCGCCCCTACGGCGATTTCAGGACCTTTCATAGCGTGCGGCGATACAGAATCGGTTTCATGGCTGCGGCGGCCATCGTATCGCCCATGACCGAAATTGCCCCGTAGGGGCGGGTCCCTGACCCGCCCGCCAGTTCACATCCGCAGAGATTAGACCCTGAGCAATCAGGCGCGCCTGTTTGGTCCAGCATACCAGCCCATCTTGATTTCGGGCCAGCAGCGGCAGCGTCGCGGATGCTGGGGCAGTCGTTGTCCATCCCGCGCCTGACAGTGACCAGTCGCCCCCTGGAATTGGGCTCCCGTAAATTCCGGGGGTCCGGGGGAGAACGAACTGGAGCCGGAGGGAACCTGTTCCCGACGGCGATGTGAGTCTCCCCCGGCGGCGTTTTGCCTCCTTTGCCGCCGTGGGCAAAGGAGGTCGCCCCGCAGGGCGAAACCCTGCAAGATACGGCGCGCCGAGTCGTCGCGCCCTACGGACGTCATGGTCCACGAAGGGCGGGCGGGGCTGAGACCCGCCCCTACAACATCTCCGGCAAATCACAGCAAAACCGGACAGCAGGAGGGCAAGCCCCGCCTGTCAGAGCGCAAAAACGGAGGCCCATCCGGGCCTCCGTTCGCCGCTCCGCTCATTCCGCGGAGATCATATAGTAATAAACAGGCTGTCCGCCGGGCATCACGCTCACCTCTGCGTTGGGGCAGGCGGCTGTGAACCGCTCCGCCGCCTTCCCGGCCTGCTCCTCAGTGACGTCCTCCCCGTAAAACAGGGAGATGAACTCCGCCTCCTGGAGGGCCTCCGACTTGGCCAGGCGGTCCATCAGGCCGTCCAGATCCCGGTCAGTGCCAAAGAGCTGGTGCTCCAGCAGGGCCAGGTAATCCCCCTCCTTGATGGCAAAGCCGCCGAAGTCGGAGTCCCGGGCCGCGTATGTGATCTCGGCGGTGCGGACCCGGCCCAGAGCCTCGGTCATCATCTCGGTCAGCTCTCCCTGCTCCATCTCAGGATCCACCGCCATCATGGCGGCGATGCCCTGGGGCACGGTCTTGGAGGGCAGGACCACTACCGTCTTGTCCTCGCACAGGCGGACACACTGCTCCGCCGCCATGATAATGTTCTTGTTGTTAGGCAGGACAAAGACGATCTCCGCCGGGGTGCGGTCGATCTCTTTCAAAATATCCTCGGTGGAGGGGTTCATGGTTTGTCCGCCGGAGATCACTCCGTCCACGCCCAGGTCCTTGAACACGGCCTCCAGCCCTGCACCGGCGCACACGGCCACATAGCCGTACTTCTTCTCCGGAGCCGCCTTCACCGGCTCCTCCGGCATGGCCGCACCCCGCTCCAGCTCCTGCTCCACCGCGTCCAGATCGTCGGTGCTCTGGACGTGTCTCCCGGCCGCCAGATCCTCGGCCTGAGTGCGCATATTTTCGATCTTGGCCAGCTCCAGCGTGCCGTACTTCTGGGCCTATCCTCGGTGGAGGGGTTCATGGTTTGTCCGCCGGAGATCACTCCGTCCACGCCCAGGTCCTTGAACACGGCCTCCAGCCCTGCACCGGCGCACACGGCCACATAGCCGTACTTCTTCTCCGGAGCCGCCTTCACCGGCTCCTCCGGCATGGCCGCACCCCGCTCCAGCTCCTGCTCCACCGCGTCCAGATCGTCGGTGCTCTGGACGTGTCTCCCGGCCGCCAGATCCTCGGCCTGAGTGCGCATATTTTCGATCTTGGCCAGCTCCAGCGTGCCGTACTTCTGGGCCTCGGTGAGGGCCGCGCCCGGGATGTTGGTATGGACGTGGACCTTGAAGGCCTCGTCGTCCTCCCCGATGACCAGACTGTCGCCGATGCCGTTGAGGTAGGTGCGGAAGGGCTCCAGATTCACATGGGGAGAGGGCTTGCGCACGATAAACACCGTGTCAAAAGCGAAGGTGATGTCCTCGGCAGGGATCGCCCCGAAATCGGCCTTCTCCGCCTGGACGGACTCCTCATCCGCGGGCATCTCCTCGCCCCGCAGCTCATTCAGCATCCCCTGAAGGATCAGCAGGAAGCCTGCGCCGCCGGCGTCCACCACACCGGCCTTTTTCAGCACCGGGTTCTGGTTGACCGTGTCGGCCAGGGCCAGCTGGCCCTCCTGAATGGCGGCCTCCAGAACTGCCTCGAAGCAGTTGTCCTCCCGGGCGGCGCCGGCAGCCCGGGAGGCGGCCAGGCGGGACACGGTGAGGATGGTGCCCTCGGCGGGCTTCATCACCGCCTTATAGGCGGCGGCCACGCCGAAATCCAGGGCGATGGCCAGATCCCGGCCATCCATGGTCTCCCGCTCCTTGATGGCCTTGGCAAAGCCCCGGAACAGCAGGGACAGGATGACGCCGGAGTTGCCCCGGGCCCCCCGCAGCAGCGCGGAGGCGGTGGCCTGGGCGGCCTTTCCCACGGTGTCGAAGGACTGCTTCTTCATCTCCGTGGCGGCAGCCCCGATGGACAGGCTCATATTGGTGCCTGTGTCGCCGTCCGGGACGGGGAACACGTTCAGATCGTTGATGCGCTGTTTTTCCGCGCGAATGGCGGCGGCGGCGTGAATGACCATCTGCTGAAAGGCCGCCGCGTCAATGGTTTGTCTCATATCGGCCCAAATTCCTTTCTACAAATGTCCTTAAAACCGCATGGAGTCCACACAGACGTCCACCGATTTCACTTCCACCCCGGTGGTCTTGCTGACCACATAGCGGACCTCGCTCATAATAGAGCGGCAGACCGCCACCAGGTTGACCCCGTTCTCCACGATGATATGCAGCTCGATGGAGACGGTACCGTCCTCGTTGTAATATACCTTGACGCCCTTCGCCATGGACTCCCGCTTGAGGAGATGGACCAGGCCGTCGGTCTTGGAGCGGACCGCCATGCCCTTTACGCCGTAGCAGTTGGTGGCCGCACAGCCGGTCACGGCGGTGAACACCTCGCTGCTGATGCGGATCTCGCCCAGATCGTTTTGCAGTTTCATAAGTCATTACCTTCCTTTCGCTGAGGATAGGGTAGATCACCACAGCAATCAGCGGTTTTCTGCCGCTGAGTGTATTGATACAGGTTATATTGTAGTCTATTTCCCTCGGAATTACAAGTAGAATTTCCTCCCCTGCCCCATTTCAGAGCGGAAAACAACCCCCGTCCGTACAGGCGGACGGGGGTTGTAGAAATGCAGGGAAAAGGATACTCACCGCTCCTCCCGGAAGTAGTTCAGGCCCAGGGCGGCGGGCTGCCCATTGCCCTTCTGCCGAATAGAGGAAACCACCAGTACAATGGCGGTGATCAGGAAGGGGAGCGCCTGGTACAGCTGAGTGGGGACAGCAGCCAGCCAGCCAAGCCCCTCCGGAAAAGCGGCAGCCAGGCTGGAACCCGACACCCGCAGGGTATTGAAAAAGCCGAACACAAAGGTACCCAGCACCGCCAGAGCAGGATTCCAGTTGGCGAAGATGACCAGGGCCACCGCGATCCAGCCATAGCCGTTGATCCAGCAGCTGCTATTGAAAGAGCCGGACATATTCAGGCCCATATAATAGCCGCCGATGCCCATGATGCCGCAGCCAATGCATATATGGATATACTTATACCGCTTTACATTCACACCCACCGAGTCTGCTGCACCGGGATTCTCTCCTACCGCCCGCAGGCGCAGTCCAGGGGCGCTTCGGCTGAGATACCACCACATGACCAGGGCGATGACGACGCCGAGATAGACCAGAATATTGTGGTCGAACAGGCCCCGGCCCAGCACCGGGATCTGGGACAGGCCAGGAATGGCCAGGTCCGTAAAGCCATTTTTGATGTTCTCGTAGTCGTTCATCACCGGCCAGCTGACGGCCTTGACACCGTTGCCCACGAAGAAGTACACCCCCAGACCGAAGGTGGTCAGGGTCAGGCCGGTGATGTTCTGGTTGGCCTGGAGGGACACCGTGAGGGCGGCGAACAGCAGGCCGCACAGGGCCCCCATCAGAAAGGCGGTCAGGATCCCGATCCCCAGGCTGTTGGCGTAGCAGCCCACAATATAGCCGAAGATGGCCCCTACGGCCATGATGCCCTCCACGCCCAGATTCAGGCTGCCGGACTTCTCCACCATGATCTCCCCCACCGTGCCATAGAGCAGAGGGATGTTATAGACCACGATGTTGTGGATAAAGGTGGTGACCACCCCGAGCTTATCCATTTCCATTGACACTGCCCCCCTTCTGCGCGCGGACAACTTGAAAGCGGATGAAGAAATCAGCGGCCAGCACCAGGAACAAGATGGCCCCCTGAAGCATATCCGCGAAGCTGGAATCCACCTGTGCAAAGGTGGCCGCAGCCACGGTGGAACCATGCTGAAGCATGGAGATCAATGCAGATACCACAAAAATGATCCCCGTATTCAGCTGGGCCAGCCAGGCCACAATGACCCCCGTCCATCCCACATCGTCGGTGAAGGAGGTGGAGAGGATCCCCACCGTCCCCACCTTGAAGGCGGCGGCCAGCCCGATGAGGCAGGCCGAAAGGAACACGGTGCGCAGGACGATGGTGTTCACCTTCATCCCAGCATAATGTGCAGTCCCAGCGCTGTCTCCCACCACAGCGATCTCATATCCGTGCTTGGAGTACTTTAGATAGCAGTAAACCAGCGCCCCGATCAGCAGGGTGAGCAAGACACACACATTCAGTCCGAACTTGCCAATCATAATTCTTGGGAAAGCCACTTCCTTCCCGAAGTTAAAAAACACTGGCCGTGCGGAAGAGGTGTCCAGGAAGAAGTTCCACTCCGCCTGAGTCTCCCCAAGGAAGATGAGGAAATACAGGGCCACATAGTTGAACATCAGGGTCATCAGGGTCTCATTGGTGCCGAACTTCACCTTCAGCACCGCAGCCAGGGCGCCGTACAGGCCGGCGGCGGCCATACCCGCCAGACACATGAGGAACAGGACCATCCCCTGGGGCAGGCTGTCCTTCAGCTTAAGGGCCACGGCGGCGGCGGCCACCGCGCCCAGGATAAACTGTCCCTCTCCGCCGATGTTCCAGAAGCGCATTTTGAAGGCCAGAGACAGGGCCACCGAGGTGAGCACCAGGGGGACGAACACCTTCAAATAGTTCTCAAAGGTTTTATAGGCGATCTTGTTGCCCACCATGCCCATGGTGAACATCCGCTGGTAATAAGCGATGGGGTCCACCCCCATGACCAGCAGCAGCAGCCCGCCCAGCACCAGGGCGCCGGCCACTGCGGCCAGGTAGAGGCACAGCTTCTTCCAGAAAGGACAGCTGTCCCGCTTTACGATATGGAAACGCATGGTCAGTCCTCTCCTTCCTGGCTGCCGCTCTCCTGCTGCTCCAACTCCAGCAGCTCCTGGGCGCTGATGTTGGTGTCCCGGGCGATACCAGCGGGCTTGTCCTCGTACTTATAGGTCAGGTCCAGGGCGCCAGTCATCATAAGACCTAGTTCCTCCTTGGAGGTCTTGTGGGCGTGGACCACGCCCATGACCTTTCCATGACAGAGTACCATGATCTTATCACATAGGGCCAGCATCACATCCAGATCCTCGCCTACAAACAGAATGCCCACGCCGTCCTTCTTCTGCTGGTTGAGGATGTTATAAATTGCGTAGGACGAGTTGATGTCCAAGCCCCGGACAGGGTAGGCGGTGACGATGACATTGGGCCCCGCCTTGATCTCCCGGCCCAGCAGCACCTTCTGCACGTTGCCGCCGGACAGCCGGCGCACCGGCGTTTCGGTGGAGGGGGTGACCACCCCCAGCTGCTCGATCACCTGCTGGGCGGCGGCCCGGCCGGCCTTCCGGTCCACGAAGGGTCCCTTGGTCTCCCCGTAGTTTTTCAGGATCATGTTGTCCGTGATGGACATGGAGGGAGCCAGACCCATGCCCAGCCGGTCCTCCGGGATGAAGGACATGGAGATGCCCTTCTCCAGGATCGCCTTGGGGGGCAGGCCCACGATGTTGTCCCCCTTGTGGATCATCAGGCCGGACTGGATGGGGCGCAGGCCAGCAATGGCCTCGCACAGCTCCTTCTGGCCGCAGCCGGCGATGCCCGCCACGCCTAGGATCTCGCCGCCCCGGATATAGAAGCTCACCTTGTCGATGGCCACCGCGCCCTCGTCGTTTTTGATGGTCAGGTCCCGGATCTCCAGCAGGGGCCGGGTCTTTTCCACCACAGGCCGCTCGATGTTCAAATCGATCTTCCGGCCCACCATCCACTCGGTGAGGGCCTGCTCGTTGGTCTCGGCGGTGTTGACGGTGGTGATATACTCGCCCTTGCGCAGGATGGCCACCCGGTCGGAGATGTCCATCACCTCGTTGAGCTTGTGGGTGATGATGATGATGGAGTGTCCGTCCTCCTTCATCCTCCGCAGCACGGAGAACAGCTTGTCGATCTCCTGGACGGTGAGCACCGCGGTGGGCTCGTCCAGGATGATGACCTTGGCTCCGTAGTACAGCACCTTGATGATCTCCAGGGTCTGCTTCTCCGAAACGGCCATATTGGCCACCTTTTTCCGTGGATCGATGTCAAAGCCGAACCGCTGGGCCATCTCCCGGATCTCGTCATAACGGCCCCGGTTCAGGGCAAAGCCCGGCTTCTCCCGGCCCATCCAGATGTTGTCGGCGGCGGTGAACACATCCACCAGCTTGAAGTGCTGGTGGACCATGCCGATCCCCAGGGCCTTGGCCTCCTGGGGAGACCGGATGGAGACCGGCACTCCGTCCACCAGGATCTCTCCGCTGTCCGGCTGGTAGATGCCGGACAGCATATTCATCAGTGTTGTCTTGCCCGAGCCGTTTTCTCCAAGCAGAGCCAGGATCTCCCCCTTTCGCAGGGTGAGATTTACATCTTTATTGGCCACCACACTGCCGAAGGTCTTGGTGATGCCCCGCATTTCAATGGCGTATTCCGCCGCCATGGAACCACGCTCCCTCTCTGGTCGTCATTCTAATAGTAATATTTTACCCTTATATTACTCTTTGTATCGTCTCTCCTCCCCGGACCGGCTGTTCTCCGGCCCAGGGAGCAAAGACCAAGACCGGACCGGCCGGTAGGGCCGGCCCGGTCTTGCGGGTCATATCAGTAAAGCGCTGCCCTGGGATCAGGCGTTCTTCACGCCCTCCACCAGATAGTTCATGCTGCCGGTGATGACGCTGTCCTCCACGGAGGGACCGCCGGCGGCCATGATCTCAGTGCCGTCGTTGGTCATCAGGGGAGCGTCCACCTTCTCCACGGTAGCCTTGCCATCGGTGACGGTGACATTCAGCTTCACGCCGGAGAACACATCCCACTCGCCGGTGGCGATCAGGGCCTTGACCTGGTCAATGGCGTCCTGAGTGCCGGCGGCGCAGTTCTCGCTGAGGGGAGACACATCCACCATACCCTCGTTCAGGCCGCCGTAGTAGGCGGGGCCGCCCATGGCGGTGACGAACTGGCCGGCAGACTCACAGGACATCGCGGTCTCGATGGCGGTCTTGTAGTACACGTCCCAGTTCCACATTGCGGCGGTCAGGTGGGCCTTGGGGGCGTCGGCGGTCATGTCGGAGTTGTAGCCGCAGCCGAACACGCCGGCCTTCTCCGCGGCCAGCTGGGGCTGGGCGGAGTCACAGTGCTGGGCGATGACGCCGCAGCCGTAGCTGTTGATGAGCTCCTCGGCAAAGGCGTACTCGTTGACCTCGTCGGTCCAGGTGCCCAGCTCCTTGACGTACACAGTGGCCTCGGGGTTGACGGCCTGCACGCCCAGGGTGAAGCCGTTGATGCCGGAGCAGGTCTCAGCATACTCAGTGTCGTAAGCGGAGACATAGCCCACGTTGTTGTTGCCGGTCTCCAGGCTCTTCAGACCGGCGGCCAGGCCGGCCAGGTAGCGGGCCTGATAGATGCGGCCAAAGTAGTTGTTGTAGTTGGTCTCATTGCTCTTGAAGCCGGTGGCGTGGGAGAAGATCACGTCGGGGTACTCCTCCGCCTTGACCTCCATCTCGTTCAGGTAGCCGAAGGAGATCCCGAAGATGATGTTGCAGCCCTCACCCACCAGGGTGTCCACGGCGGCGCCCACCTGGGTGTCATCCTCAGGGACCTCGTCCACGATGAACAGCTGCTTGTCCACATCCATGCCCAGGGCCTCCATGGCCTTGGTGATGCCGGTGTGGTGGGCATAGGTGTAGCCGGCGGTATCGCTCTTCTTGTTGATGTAGATGGCGCCCACCTTAAAGTCGGACGCGCTCACATTGCTGGCGGAGCCGGCGCTCTGGGAGCCGGTGCTGGCAGCGGAACCGGCGCTGCTGGAGTCCCCACCGCCGCAGGCGGTGAGGCCCAGGGTCATGGCTGCGGCCATAACAAGTGCGAGAATCTTTTTCTTCATGCAAAGTTCCTCCTTCTGAATCGTTCGTTTCATCCTTACTTCTATTAAAACCGCCTGGGGCGGTCTTAATCCCTCAAAGCGCGGATTCAATCATCCGCAAAGGTCACGCCGGTCTCCTCATTCATGGACTGGACGCGGGCCAGCGCCTCGATGCGCAGCCCCTTCGCCCGCAGGCGGTCGCCGCCAGGCTGGAATGCCTTCTCGATGACGATGCCGGCCCCTACCAGCTCCGCCCCGGCGTCCTTCACCAGCTGGGCCAGGCCCTCCAGGGCCGCGCCGTTGGCCAGGAAGTCGTCAATGAGCAGCACCTTGTCCCCGGGGCCCAAAAATTCCTTGGCCACGATGATGTCGTATACCCGGCCATGGGTGAAGGACTCCACCTTGGAGGTGTACACCTCGCCGGCGATGTTCTTGGTCTGGGTCTTTTTGGCGAAGATCACCGGGCAGTGGAAGTACTGGGCCGCCACGCAGGCGATCCCGATACCGGAGGCCTCGATGGTCAGGATCTTGTTGATCTCACAGCCGGCAAACCGCCGCTTGAATTCCTTGCCGATCTCGGCAAACAACTCCACATCCATCTGGTGGTTCAAAAAGCTGTCCACCTTCAGCACGTCGGTCCCCTTTACCTTTCCGTCCTTGCGGATCCGCTCTTTTAACAGCTCCATCGTTTTCCCTCCACCCTTCCTCTTTTCTTATGTGGCCGCCTGTTCCGGGGAGCGCCCGGAAAAGAACGGCGTGGCCCGGAGTGAACGGGCCACGGTCGATGGCGATACAGTGTTATTCTACAAAATATTTTCCCGTTCTGCAATCCCTTTTTCCCGTTCTTGTGGGAATTTTTTTGCCGCGGGACGCCCGGCGCCCCCCTTTTCCCCTTCCTCCGGCCGCCACCCCCTAAATCTGTAAAGTAAATTGCTTTACACACAGAACAAAGAGCCAGCCGGAGCAGCTCCTGCTCCGGCTGGCTCAGCCTGTCAAAAAGATCCCGAGCCGCTGTCAGCCCCGGACGGCGCGGGTGCGGGCTTCCTTCCGGTCTTCCAGCTTGGAGACGATCAGCGCGCAGGCCGCATCCCCCGTGATGTTGATGGTGGTCCGGCCCATGTCGAAGAGGCGGTCGATGCCCGCCACCAGAGCGATGCCCTCGATGGGGATATTGACGCTCTGGAGCACCATGGTCAGCATGACCATCCCCGCGCCGGGAACTCCGGCGGTGCCGATGGAGGCCAAGGTGGCGGTGAGTACAATAGTCACCATATTGCCCAGCGTCAGGTCCACGCCGAAGCAGCTGGCGATGAACACGGAGCACACCCCCTGGTAGATGGCGGTACCGTCCATGTTGATGGTGGCCCCCAGAGGCAGGACAAAGGAGGACACCTCGCGCCGGGCCCCCAGCCGCTCGGTACACTCCATATTGAAGGGCAGCGCCCCCACCGAGGAGGCGGAGGAAAACGCCATCATCATGGCCGGGGCCATCCCCTTGAAGAACTGGACGGGCGAAATACCGGCCAGCACCTTGACTGTGGAGGAGTAGACCACCACAGCGTGGATGATATACCCGCCATAGGCCACCAGAAGCACCGTGAGCAGACTGCTCAGGATCTTCGGCCCATTCTCCGCCACCACCGGGCAGATCAGGCAGGCCACGCCAATGGGAGACAGGCGGATGATGACGTCCATGATCTTGATGAACACCTCATTGAGGCTGTCGATGATCTGCGCCGTGGCAAGTCCCTTCTCCCCGGCCAGCAGCACGCCGAAGCCCAGAAACAGGGAGATCACGATGACCTGGAGCATCGTGGCGCTGGCCAGCGGCTGTACGGCGTTGGAGGGGAAGATGGATACGATGGTATCCATAAAGGACTGCCCTGCCGGGGCCTCATAGCTCAGCCCGCTGGTCTCCAGCAGGGGGAACCAGTGCATCCCCTTGGCCACGCTGGCCAGGATCAGGGCCAGGATCACCGCGAAGGCGGTGGTGCACATATAATATACGATGGTCTTCAGTCCAATGGAGCCCACCTTACTGATGTCCTTCATGGAGATCACCCCGGCGGCGATGGAGAACAGCACAATGGGGACCACCACAAACTTCAGCAGATTCAGGAAAATGTCTCCCCAGGGCTTGATGTACGCCTTGGCAAAGTCTTTCCCCTCAATGCCGCCCACACTGATATTCATCAGCGCCATACCGGCGGCGATGCCCACCAGCAGACCGACAAAGATCCAAAATGCCAGTGGAAGCTTCCTCTTACTTTCCATATCACACACTCCTTCCAAAAGCGGAAACGCACGTTTCTTCTTTTACACTTGCAAACAGTGGCGTTTCCACTCTTGTTATCAGTATACACATCTCCCAGGATTTTCTCAACTCATATTTTATTATTTCTTATTTTTTCTCCTTTTTCACAATTTTTCTCCCGCTTTTTCTATGCCACACACAGCGTCATCTCCTTCCCCTCCCAAAACGCAGCGCATCTTCCCTCTTTATTTCCTGCAATATCAGCTTTTCTCCCCTTCGGATTTCCCCGGAAATTTCTTGTGGGCCTCGACGTTGTTCGGCTTTTTATATTCCAAAATATGGTAAACTATAAGCATCGGATCTGTTCGACCGGCACAATAGATATTAAGGAGGTCTTTCTCATGCAGCTGCTTCGGAAAAAGGGGAACTTTGACAGTACCCGGATCTTATTTCTCCCAGTAGACGCCATTGCGCCCAACCCGGACCAGCCCCGCCGCGTCTTCGCTCAACAGGAGCTGGACGAGCTGGCCCACTCCATCCAGGCCCTCGGTCTGCTCCAGCCCCTCACCGTCCGGCGCTCCGCCCAGGGCGGCTGGGAGCTGGTGGCCGGAGAGCGCCGGCTCAGGGCCGCCCGGCTGGCCGGCCTTCAGGAGGTTCCCTGCCTCTCCCTCCAGATCGACAGCCAGCGCGCCTCTCTGCTGGCCCTGGTGGAGAACTTACAGCGGAAGGACCTGGACTTTTGGGAGGAGGCACTGGCCCTGGAGAAGCTGATCTCCACCTACCACCTCTCTCAGGAGGAGGCCGCCCGGCGCATCGGGAAGAGCCAGTCGGCGGTGGCCAACAAGCTCCGCCTGCTGAAGCTGCCCACCGCCGTCCTGGAAACCCTGCGGGACGGTGGGGCCACGGAGCGACACGCCCGGGCCCTGCTCCCCCTGGAGGACCCCGCTTTGCAGACACGGGCCGCCCAGGCTGTCCTGGAGGGCAGACTGACAGTGTCCCAAACAGAGGCACTGGTCCAAGAGCTCCTCCGCCCCCGGGCGGCGGCCCCAGCGCCCCGCCACCGGCGGACCTTTGTGGTCAAAGATGTCCGCCTGTTTCTCAACACCCTGGACCGTGGAATGGCTCTCATGCGCTCCGCCGGAGTGGACGCCCGGTGTCAGCGGGAGGACCATGAGGATGCGATCTGCCTTACCATCCGTATCCCCCGGGGCGTCTCCCACTAATGTTTCACGTGAAACACTTCCATCCTTCCTTGGGCGGGCCGGGCTGCGGCCCGCCTTTTTCCTGCGGCTGTTCCACGTGAAACAATGCACTCCTCTCTGTTTCCCGGAACAAGGCCGAAAAAAAGAGGTAAAAGAGTTGCAACCCCTGCGGCAGGTTGATATAATAAAGGTCTAGTATCACACCTCATCCCACTCCGGCGTCTGGATCGTCCTCCGCCGCGGCAGGATCAGGCGGCGAACTGGATTTTCCCTGTTCAGGAGGTATTCTATGGCGAATATCATTGCCGTCGTCAACCAGAAGGGCGGCGTGGGCAAGACCACGACGACGGTGAACATCACAGCCGCCCTCCGCGCCCTGGGAAAGCGTGTGCTTCTGTGCGACTTTGACGCGCAGGCCAACGCCACATCCGGCATGGGCGTGGACAAGAACACCGCCTCCCCCAATGTATACGATGTGCTGATCAACGGCGCGGAGCCCCAAAAAGCGGTGGTCTCCACAAAATACGGGGATGTGCTCCCCTCCAACAAGACTCTGGCCGGGGCCAGCATCGAAATGATCGCCATCCCCGACCGGGAGCACCTGCTGAAGAACGCCCTGGAGCAGCTGGCTCCCAGCTACGACTATATCTTCATCGACTGCCCCCCCTCCCTGGAGATGCTCACCGTCAACGCCTTGTGCGCCGCCGGCTCCCTGCTGGTCCCGGTGCAGTGCGAGTACTACGCCCTGGAGGGCCTCAGCGACCTGCTGGCCACAGTGCGGCTGGTCAAGCGGGGACTCAACCCCAAGCTGTCCATCGAGGGGGTGCTGCTGACCATGTTCGACAGCCGCACCAATCTGTCCCTCCAGGTGGCGGAAGAGGTCAAGCGCCACTTCCCCGGCCAGGTCTACGCCACGGTGATTCCCCGCAACGTCCGTCTGTCCGAAGCGCCCAGCCACGGAATGCCCGTGCTGGACTACGACCCCTACTCCCGCGGGGCCGAGGCCTATCGGATGCTGGCCGAAGAGATCTCCGCGCAGCATGAATGAGCCCGGAGGGACGGAGGCGGCGCTCTCCCCTCCCCCTTCTGACTCCACACGTTTGGAAAAGGAGTGTACTATGGCGAAACGAAAAACAGAGATGGGTCTGGGCCGGGGGCTCAACGCCCTGCTGGGCGACCCGGACCTGACCGCCGGAGGCGAGGGCTCCGTCTCCCTCCCCATCTCCCAGGTGGGGCCAGGCCTGAACCAGCCCCGCAAGCGCTTTGAGCCGGAGGCCCTCGCCGATCTGGCCGACTCGATCCGCCTCCACGGCATCATCCAGCCCCTCACCGTCCGCCGTCTGGCCTCCGGCTACTACCAGATCATCGCCGGGGAGCGCCGCTGGCGGGCCGCCAAGCAGGCCGGTCTGGATGAGGTCCCCGCTGTCATCATCGAGGCGGATGACCGAAAGGTCATGGAGCTAGGTCTGATCGAGAACCTCCAGCGGGAGGACCTGAACCCCGCCGAGGAGGCCCGGGGCTTCCAGACTCTGATGGAGGAATACGGCCTCACCCAGGAGCAGGTAGCGGAGCGGATGGGAAAATCCCGCCCGGCCATTGCCAATACCCTGCGTCTGCTGGCTCTTCCGGAGGATCTGCTCACTCTGGTGGAGGAGGGGACCCTCTCCGCCGGCCACGCCCGGGCCATCCTGGGCGCGCCCACCGCAGACCTCCAGCGGGAGGCCGCCAAGCAGGTGGTATCCCGCGGCCTCTCTGTCCGGCAGACCGAGCAACTGGTGAAGTTCCTCCAAAAACAGCCCGCAGAAAAGCAGCCGGGCGGCTCTTCCGATGAGATCGCTCTCTACCTGGGCGAATTGGAGAAGTCCCTCTCCGGCCAGCTGGGACGGAAGGTCACCATCTCCCACCATGGCAAGAAGGGCCGGGTCCAGCTGGAGTATTACAACAACGAGGACCTGGAAGCCCTGCTGTCCCTGCTGAATACCCTGCACGGAGAGGAGGGAAATGATCTGTGAGCGATCCCAAACATCCCTCCCCTGCCCCCAAAGGCCAGCCGGAGGAGAAAGCTGCAGAAAAGCCCCCCGCCTATGTCCCCCCTCCTACCCAGGAGAAACGGCAGCGCTCTGTGGTCCACTACATCGCCATCCTCTTTGCCGCCGCTTTTCTGCTGATGCTGATGACCTACCTCATGGACCGGCGGCAGAATGAGGAGGTGGTGGACAGCCTCAACCAGTCGGTATCCGGTCTGCGGGAGTCCCTCTCCAATATGCAGTCCGTCCAGGACATCTATGAGGAAAACCAGGCCCTGCTTCAGGAGATCGACCGTCTGGAGGACCAGGTGGACGAGCTGGAGCGCCAGGACAGCGCTCAAACCACAGCGCTGGAGCAGGCGGAGCAGACCCGGCAGGCTATGGACTGGTTCTGGCAGATCGACGAGGCCTACATTCTGGGCCGCTACTCCCTGTGCCGGGAACTGATCCAGTCCCTTGAGGACAGCGGTCTGGCGGAAAGCCTCCCCCAGGAGAGCGTCACCGACAACGGCCGCTTCTCCCCGGCCCTCCGCTATCAGGAGATCCGGAAGGCCCTGTACTGAGGCCGCCTGTTTCACGTGAAACAGACGGTACAAACGCCGCCTCTCCCCTCCCCCATGCCTCTCCAACCCATCCCACAGCTATGATCCGTTATCATATCTATTATATTTAAAGGAGTGTTCCGCTATGCTGGACATCAAATTCATCCGGGAGAACCCCGAAGTTGTTAAGGAGAACATCAAAAAGAAGTTCCAGGAGCAGAAGCTGCCCCTGGTGGATGAGGTCATCGCCCTGGACAGCGAGAACCGCGCGGTTATGGCCGAGGCCCAGGAGCTCCGCTCCGCCCGCAACGCTCTGAGCAAGCAGGTGGGTATGCTCATGGGACAGGCCAAGAAGGACCCCTCCAAGCTGGCGGAGGCCGAGGCGGCCAAGGCCAAGGTGAAGGCCAACGCCGACCGCCTCTCTGAGCTGGAGGTCAAGGAGGGCGAGCTGGCCCAGAAGATCCGCAAGATCATGCTTCAGATCCCCAACATCATCGACCCCTCCGTGCCCATCGGCCCGGATGACAGCTGCAATGTGGAGGTCCAGCGCTTCGGTGAGCCGGTGGTCCCCGACTTTGAGATCCCCTACCACACCCAGATCATGGAGTCCTTCAACGGCATCGACATGGACGCCGCCGGCCGCGTGTCCGGCAACGGCTTTTACTACCTCATGGGGGACATCGCCCGCGTCCATGAGGGCGTGCTGGCCTACGCCCGGGACTTTATGATCGGCAAGGGCTTCATCTTCTGCATCCCGCCCTTTATGATCCACGGCAACGTGGTGGAGGGCGTCATGTCCCAGACTGAGATGGACGCCATGATGTACAAGATCGAGGGAGAGGACCTGTATCTCATCGGTACCTCCGAGCACTCCATGATCGGCAAATTCATCGACCAGATCATTCCGGAGGACAGCCTGCCCCAGACCCTCACCTCCTACTCCCCCTGCTTCCGGAAGGAGAAGGGCGCCCACGGCATCGAGGAGCGCGGCGTCTACCGCATCCACCAGTTCGAGAAGCAGGAGATGATCGTGGTCTGCAAGCCCGAGGACTCCATGAAGTGGTATGAGCAGATGTGGCAGTACTCTGTGGCGCTGTTCCGTTCTCTGGACATCCCGGTGTGCCAGTTGGAGTGCTGCTCCGGCGATCTGGCCGACCTGAAGGTGAAGTCCTGTGACATCGAGGCCTGGTCCCCCCGTCAGAAGAAGTACTTCGAGGTCTGCTCCTGCTCCAACCTGGGCGACGCCCAAGCCCGCCGACTGAAGATGCGCGTCAAAGGCAGCGACGGCAAGATGTATCTGCCTCACACCCTGAACAACACCGTGGTGGCCCCTCCCCGTATGCTCATCGCCTTCCTGGAGAACAACCTCCAGGCCGACGGCAGTGTGAAGATCCCCGCCGCTCTGCGTCCCTACGTGGGCGGTATGGAGGTCCTGCTCCCCAAGAAGTAAGCTCCA
>QFCE01001005.1_pt1 | contig 18760 bp, 14 predicted proteins | sample 5346091 | NCBI WGS metagenome assembly QFCE01 (sample SAMN09062252, study PRJNA434731) | Human gut metagenome, whole genome shotgun sequencing project. | isolation source: stool timepoint A chromium assembly | host: Homo sapiens | collected 2015 | reverse complement strand
GTTAACAAGTTTTTCCTTTTATAGCTTTTCTCATGATCCTTTTGGTGGGGATTGTCTGGTGTATGTTTTTATGATGCTGCGTGTTGCACCGGCAAGGGTGAGTGTTGACAGAGAAGTTGTTGAGAAAGAAGTATTTCGATTTGAGCTTGAGGGGATGGGCGGCTTCAGCAGTCTGTCGGGTGACATGCTGGGCAGCAAAGCGGCAGAAGAGAGTCCTAAAGCAGTCTGGTTTTCTTATGGAATGGTAATGCTGTTTACTGCCTATCTGCCCTGGCTGTTTATTTTGTGGTTTGTGCGAAACATTATTGTTTATGCGGTTCAGATGCGGGAACCCTTTTCCGGGGTCACTACGAGATCCGTCCGGAATATTGGCTTTGTTTTAATATACATTGCGGCAAGCAAGCTGCTGGCAGCATTTTTACTGCCGCGCATATGGGGCGGAGCTTCGCAGGATATTGATCTTATAAACCAGCCGGCTGCTGTAAATTGTATGACCCTGGGGCTTTTAGGCCTTTTGTTTCTCTTCCTTTCCCGTGTTTTTTGCTATGGCTGCGAACTGCAGGAAGAATCCGATACCACCATTTAAGGAGCATGTGCGATGGCAATCATATTGAGACTTGACCGAGTCATGGCAGACCGGAAAATTTCTTTGAATGAGCTGGCAGAGCGAGTGGGGATTACCAATGTGAATCTTTCCAACCTGAAAACAGGAAAGGTAAAAGCCATCCGGTTTTCCACACTCAATGCGATCTGCCGGGAACTTCACTGCCAGCCCGGAGATATTCTGGAATTTGCAGAAGATATACCGGAGGAGGAAATATAACCGCCTTAATAGCAAAACACGCTCTGGACCATATGCCGGAGCGTGTTTTTGGCGTGCGTTCTTTTAAGGCTTTGTCAGATACTCCTCCAGGTCTGTTTTTATCACGGTCACCTGCGGCCCATAGATCACCTGCACGCCGGTGCCTTTTTTTATCACGGCCTGCGCGCCGCTTTGCTTCAAAAGGGAATCTGAGATTTTGGCAGAGTCCTGTACAGTTACGCGGAGACGGGTGGCACAACAGTCCACTCCCGTGATATTGTCCCTGCCGCCAAGCCCCTGGGTGATGAGTGCGCTCACAGAAGCCCGGGAGGCGCCGGGAGGTACAGATGGCGCAGACGGTGCATCGCTTCCCTGTTTTTTTCTGGCAGCCACGTCCGCTTTGGTGTAAAGCTTTACGTCCTGCTCCTCGTCTTCACGCCCCGGCGTTTTCAGGTTCCGTTTCCTGATGAGCACTGTAAAAATTACGTAGTAGAGAACAAAATACAGGATCCCGACCGGGATAATGCGCAGCCAGCTGGTTTTGGCATTTCCCTGGAGAATACCGAAGAGGAACAGATCAATGAAGCCGCCGGAAAAAGTAAGGCCGACAGCGATATTGAGCATATGCGCGATCATATAGGCACTGCCTGCCAGAATGACCTGAACGACAAAGAGGACAGGCGCTGCAAAAAGAAAGGAAAATTCAATCGGTTCCGTGATGCCGGTGAGCATGGCGGTGAGAGCGGCGGAGAGCAAAAGCCCTTTGGCCGCTTTTTTCTTTTCCGGTTTTGCGGCGCGGTACATGGCCAGGGCTGCGCCGGGCAGACCGAATATCATGAAAATAAATTCACCGGAGAAGTATCTGGTGGCGTCTGCACTGAAATGCGTCACATTAGCGGCGTCAGCCAGCTGGGCAAAAAAGATATTCTGTCCGCCCTGTATCAGATTTCCGGCGATCTCCATAGTGCCGCCTACAGCGGTCTGCCAGAACGGCATATAGAAGACATGGTGGAGCCCAAAGGGGATCAGCGCCCGTTTTACAATACCGAATATCAGGGTACCCCAATAGCCGGTTCCCGTCACAAGGCTTCCCAGCCCATAGATGCCATACTGGACAACAGGCCAGACGAAATACATGGCGATTCCCACAAACAGATATACCAGTGTGGAAATGATAGGGACAAAACGGGAGCCTCCGAAAAAGGAGAGGGCATTGGGAAGCACGATGCGGTGGAAGCGATTGTGCAGGGCGGCAACGCCAAGTCCCACCAGGATGCCGCCGAATACGCCCATCTGCAGTGTGGGAATGCCGCATACGGAGGCGATGGTTCCGGGAAGGACATCCGCAGCGGGATTTCCGTCCTCCAGAATTTTCCCTGTGATTTTCAGTATGGCGTTTATGGAAACATGCATGACAAAAAAGGCGATCAGGGAAGAAAGGGCAGCGACCTCCTTTTCCCGGTGCGCCATACCGATGGCAACGCCCACGGCAAAGATCAGCGGCAGGTTGTCAAAGATGGCGCTTCCGACGTTGTTCATGATCACCAGAAGTCCGTGGAGCAGAGTACCGTCTCCCAGGAGACGCTCCAGGTGATAGGTTTCAATAGTGGTGGCGTTGGTGAAGGAGCTGCCAAGTCCCAGAAGAAGCCCCGCAACGGGCAGAATGGCGATTGGCAGCATGAAGCTTCGTCCCACTCGCTGCAGAACGCTGAATACTTTGTCTTTCATAGAGTTTCCCCTCCTGTTGCGAAACAATGATGGGTATAGTATTTCCTGTCTGCAGACATTAATTCTAAAATTTTCAGAAATTTTTAAAAACCTCTTGCATTCCGGCGAGTGTTATGATAATATGCCTATCAAAGAAAAGGGAGTAGCGGCCATCATTTAAAAAGCTGGACTTGTTTTTTGGAGAAATGGTACATATATGCGTCATACCGGTGAGAAACACCCGCATTATGATATAATCAGCAAGACTTTTACTTAGGACAGGCGTCTTTTGTAAAAGTCTTTTTCTTTTCTCTTTTCTTTGAAACAGGCGATAATGCTGCAGACACGAAGGAGGAAAAACGTGGAAGATTTTAATCAGTTTTATCAGAAGAAAAACGATTTTAAAAAGAAAATGCCCAAAGCCGGCAAACATGTAAAGAGAGTTGTGATAGGAGCGGCAGGATTGATCCTGGTTGCCGTGCTGGCAGGAGATGCGACCTACCAGATCCAGGAGCAGGAGCAGGCAGTGGTCACCACCTTTGGCGTACCCAAGGCGGTGGCGGAGACCGGACTTCATTTTAAAATTCCGTTTATTCAAAAGGTGAATAAGGTGAACACTACCATTCAGGGCTTTCCCATCGGCTATGCGATGGATTCCAATGAAACGCTGGAAAAAGAAGGCATTATGATCACCTCGGACTACAATTTTATCAATGTGGACTTTTTCCTGGAGTACCGCATTGCAGACCCGGTTCAGTATCTCTACGCATCCAGAGCTCCGGAGGATATTCTGAAGAACATCGCGCAGGGCTGCATCCGTACGGTGATCGCAAGCTATCCGGTGGATGATGTGCTTACGACCGGAAAGAGTGAGATCCAGGGCAAGATCAAAGAGATGATCATGGAAAAACTGGAAGAACAGGACATCGGTATTCAGCTGGTGAACATCACCATTCAGGACTCTGAGCCGCCGACACAGGACGTTATCCGCGCCTTTAAGGCAGTGGAAACAGCCAAACAGGGAAAAGAGACTGCGATCAATAACGCCAATAAGTATCGCAACGAGAAGCTTCCGGAGGCGGAGGCTCAGGCCGACCAGATCATCCAGGATGCCCAGGCACAGAAGCAGGTGCGGATCAATGAGGCAGAGGCCGAGGTGGCGCGCTTCAACGCCATGTATGAGGAGTATGTAAAGAACCCTGCGGTAACCAAAGAGCGTATGTTCTATGAGGCGATGGAGGACGTTCTTCCGGGCATGAAGCTTGTCATTGACAGCGGAGACGGTGTGCAGAAGGTACTTCCGCTGGATAAATTCAGCGAAAACACCATTTCAGCGCAGACAGAGCAGGAACCTTTGCCGGAAGAGGACACAGGCGCACTTTCTGAGAATGAGACAGAGATTTCCAGTACACAGGAGGAACCGTAAGAATGAAGAAGAAAAAAGTTCTGATTATTGCAGCAGCAGTTGTGGCCGTCCTTGGCCTTGGCGCATCGGTGACGGTAACTGCGGAGAATGAATATAAGCTGATCCGTCAGTTTGGTAAGGTAAAGCGCGTCATTGACAAACCGGGTATCAGCTTTCGCATCCCAGGAATTGAAACTGCGGTAACACTTCCAAAAGAGACGCTGCTCTATGATCTGGCGCCTTCGGATGTCATTACCAGAGACAAAAAGACCATGATCAGTGACAGCTACGTGCTGTGGGAGATTTCTGATCCGCTGAAGTTTGCGCAGACGCTGAACTCCTCCATCGAGAGCGGAGAGAGCCGAATCAATACAGCCGTGTACAATGCAACAAAAAATGCGATCAGCAGCCTTTCCCAGGATGAGGTGATCACAAGCCGGGACGGAGAGCTGGCGGACATGGTGATGAAGTCGGTGGGCAAAAGTATGGAGCAGTATGGCATTACCCTGCTGGACTTTGACACAAAGCAGCTGGATCTGCCGGATGACAACAAGGAGGCCGTTTACGAGCGGATGATTTCCGAGCGTGACAACATTGCAGCGACCTATACGGCGGAGGGAAGCTCAGAGGCAAAGGTGATCCGCAACACCACAGACAAGGAAATTGCGATTCAGATTTCCGAAGCGGAAAAGCAGGCGGAGATTCTGAAGGCAGAGGGTGAGCAGGAATACATGAAAATTCTGGCGCAGGCCTATGGCGAGGAGGACAGAAGTGAATTTTATTCCTTTGTGAGAAGCCTGGATGCCTTGAAGAATTCCATGAAGGGAGAAGACAAGACGGTGATTCTCTCGGAGGATTCCCCGATCGCGCAGATATTTGAAGGAAAATAGTGTGAAAAGTGTACATGGATTGCCGGAAATAAAATAGAAAAGTAAAAAAATTATAAAAAGACCACTGAAAATCGGAAAGACTTTCGGTGGTCTTTTGTATATAATGTACATATCACATGAGGACGGGTAAGGAGGAGCTATGGAAAAGAAGTTACTGGATATGAAAAATATTAGTAAAACCTTTGGAAGCGTGCAGGCTTTAAAAGGCGTTTCCCTGGACCTCTATGCAGGCGAGGTTCTTGCGCTTATGGGCGAGAACGGTGCGGGGAAATCCACGCTGATGAATATTTTAAGCGGTTCCCTGCAGCCAACAGAAGGTGAGATTTACTTAAACGGGGAAAAAGTAACAGTACCGGATCCGATCGCAGCCAAAAAGCTGGGAATCGCGAAGATCCATCAGGAGCTTCAGATCGTGCCGGAATTGAGTGTTGCGGAGAATATCTTTCTTGGACGGTGGAAAACAAAAGGCGCTGCCGTTGATTTTAAGGCCATGCTGAAGGAGACGAAAAAGTATCTGGAAATGCTGGATGTAAAGGTGGAGCCTTCCAAAAAACTGAAGGATCTTCGCATCGGAGAACAGCAGCTGGTGGAAATAGCAAAAGCAATCTCCCTGAATTCCAATATTATCGTTATGGACGAACCCACATCTGCGATCAGCGAAAAAGAGGCGGAAAAACTGTTTGCCATTATCCGCAGACTGCGGAGTGAGGGAAAGGGCATCATCTATATTACACACAGAATGGAAGAGATTTTTAAAATTGCGGACAGGCTGACGGTTATGCGTGACGGAGAATATATCGGTACGGTAAAGGCGTCAGATACCTCTAAGGATGAGATCATCCGCATGATGGTGGGCCGGGATATGAGCGAACAGTATCCAAAGGATCCCACCGAAAAGGGAGAGGTTGCGCTGGAAGTCAAAAATCTTACATATGCGCCGCCCCTGGGAAGCTCCCGCCGCTCTTTAAAAAATATATCCCTTCATGTACGTCATGGAGAGGTGCTGGGAATTGCAGGACTTGCAGGCGCGGGGCGTTCTGAGTTTTTTGAATGTCTGGCAGGGGTGCATCACGCAGAGACCAGGGGAGAAATCCAGATCGAGGGCGCTCCGGTGACGATCAAAAGTCCGGCGGACGCCATCCGGGCAGGAATCTCCTTTGCCACAGAAGACCGCAAAGGGAGCGGTCTGGTGCTTCAGCGTTCCATTGGAGAAAACATGTCCCTTCCGCTGCTGAAAAAGTTCAGCTCCATGTGCTTTATGAAGAAACAGGAGGAAAAGAAAATCTGGAAGGAACAGATGCAGGCTTTGCGGATAAAAGCTCCCGGTTTTAAGACATTGGCAAGTTCTCTCTCCGGAGGAAACCAGCAGAAGGTAGTTCTGGCGCGCTGGCTTATGACGAAGCCGAAAATTCTTTTGCTGGACGAGCCTACCCGAGGCATTGATGTAGGTGCAAAGGCAGAAATCTATCAGCTGATCAACAATCTGGCAAAGCAGGGAATGGCGATCATCGTGGTCTCTTCGGAACTGCCGGAGGTTATCGGCATTTCTGACAGGATCGTTACGTTTTGCGAGGGCGAGCTGACAGGAGAATTTTCACGGGAAGAAGCAACGCAGGAAAAACTTCTTCAAAGTGCGACGAAATAGGAGGGAGAACCATGGAAAATAAACAAAAAATGAAAGCAATGCTCAAACAGATGCAAAGTGTCATTGCGCTGGTGATCATATTTGTGGTAGCGTCCATAATCTGCGTCAAGGACGGAAAAAACAATTTCCTGGACGTGCGAAACCTGATGAACGTTCTGAGAGCGGTATCCGAAAACGGAATCATTGCAATCGGCATGACGATCATTTTGATTCTCGGCGATATTGACCTTTCCGTAGGTTCCGTAGTGGGACTGATCTCCACCGGCTGCGCGTACCTTATGGTAAAAAGCGGCCTGGGATTTGTTCCGGCAGTGCTGTTAAGTCTCATTATCGGCGGACTGTTCGGACTGTTTAACGGTCTGTGTATCACAAAACTGAAACTGCAGGCGTTTATTGTAACCCTGGCCTCCATGAACATCGCACGCGGCCTTGCAAGATTCTGGGCAAACGGAATCGGGATTCCGCTGGCTTACGGGGAAGGAGAGGGAATGGCGCCCCCGGCATTTGAGGTTCTTCAGATGCGGATCGGAGGCATCGTTCCGGTACCGGCAGTGATTTTCCTGATACTGCTGGTGATCTTCCACATTGTTCTGACCAAAACCACCTTCGGACGTCAGATTTATGCCATCGGCGGAAACCGTCAGGCGGCCTATCTGTCCGGTATTAAAGTAGACAGGATCAAAACCTACGCATTTATGCTCTGTGCGATGCTGGCGTCTGTGGCAGCTATGATCCACGCAGCGCAGATCAGTCAGGGCGGACCCAACGAAGGCCAGGGCTATGAGCTGAATGCAGTTGCGGCCTGTGCCATTGGAGGAACCAGCCTTGCCGGCGGCAAAGGTACCGTGATCGGAACACTGGTGGGCGCGCTGATTCTGGGCATGTTGGACAACGTGCTTGGTCTGAAGGGCGTAAACTCCAATCTTCAGCTTGTGGTAAAGGGCTTTCTGATCATCGTTGCCGTATTTATGCAGGCGGATAAAGTAAAGGATTAAGTTGGTTGATCGTTGAAACAAATCTCTTCCGGACTGGTCGGCAGCAGCCGGAAGAGAGTAAAAATAAAATTACGAAAGCTGTCGGAGAAAGAGGGTTTTTATGAAGAAGAGAAGCATGAGCATCTTATTGGCATCAGCAATGCTGGCATCCAGCCTTGCAGTGGGCGCAGCAACCGTCCAGGCGGAAGAAGAGAAAAAGGACAAATATGTTATCGGTATGTCACAGTGTAATCTGGGAGAGCCGTGGCGTGTTGCCATGAACGACCAGATTGCGGCGGCAGCGGAAAAATATCCGGAATTTGAGGTTATCTTTGCAGATGCCGCACAGGATAACTCCAAGCAGATTGCAGACATTGAGAATTTTGTACAGATGGGCGTAGATCTGATCATTGCTTCTCCCAATGAGGCCACTCCTTTGACCAATGCAGTGAGCTCAGCCTATGATGCCGGCATCCCGGTGATCCTTCTCGACAGAAAGATCGACGGAGACAAATATACACAGTTTATCGGCGCGGACAACGTAGATATGGGACGTGTTGCAGGGGAGTATGTGGCAGACGTACTTCTCCCGGACGGCGGAAAGGTTTGCGAGATCAAAGGCCTTGAGGGAACTTCCGGCGGTATTGACAGAGACAAAGGATTCCGCGAAGGGATTGAGAAAAACGGAAACATTGAAATTGTGGCAGCGAACAATGCGGACTGGCTTCGCGAAAAAGCGATCACCGTAGCAGAAGAGATGCTTCAGACCAACGATGAGATCGATCTGTTCCTGGCGCTCAACGACCCCATGGCAGAGGGCGCTTACATTGCGGCAAAGAATGCAGGCAGAGAAGGCGACATTCTCTTTGTGGGATTTGACGGACTGCCCACACCGGACGGCGGTATCAGAAGCGTTATGGACGGCAGACTGAGCATGACTCAGGTTTATCCCACCGGCGGCGCAGAAGCGATCGAGAGTGCATATCAGCTTCTGGTAGAAGGAAAAGAGCTGGAAAAAGAACTGACTCTGTCTTCAGAAGTAGTCACGAAGGAAAATGCAGAAGAGCTTCTGGAAAAATATGGCGGTTCCGCAGAATAAAACAAAAATAAAGAAATAATCTGGAAAAGGGGCTGCGCAGGCAGTCCCTTTTCTGGTAGTATAGAAGAAGTATACAGGGGGGAGACGCGATGCTGAAAAAACTGAAACAGTTATTAAAACCTGAAAATATGATGTTCAAAATGGTTGCATTGAACTGCGGCATCCTCCTTCTTGTGGCAGTGGTCATTACAACAGCAGGAAACACGATTTACCAGAACTCCATGGAGGAGAGCTCTTACGCAAAAACAATGGAAATCCAGAATCAGGTTTTGAAATCTCTGGATCTGATCTTTCAGTCCGTCTCAGACAATGTATCTGTGCTTGGGGCAGCGCCGCAGGTGCAGGGATATCTGAAAGTGGACGAGCAAAACGAGCAGGCAAAGCGTGTCTGTCTGGAGGGGGAAGTCAGAGACATCCTGGTACGTTATTCGGATACATATGAGGATTATCTGAACATTGTGATCGTCAGTGAAAAGGGACACTATCTATCCAACGATTCCTACCGGATGCAGAAAAATTCTCTGACGTTGGAGGACTGGTATCAAAAAGCCATGGATGCCAATGGCGAGCTTGTGCTTACAGGCAGCAGTCTGAGAAGGAATCTGAAAAGCTGGAAAAACTACAGTACAGACAGCTATGTGAGCGCGGTACAAATGGTGCCGGATGAAGAAACCGGCAGACCGTTGGGTGTGATTTTGGTGGACCTGGATATCCAGAGCATTCAGAACCTGGTGGAGGATATCACCATGGGGCAGACTGGCTTCGGGTATATACAGGACAGCAATGGCAAGGTTTTGTATGCGCCTAAGAACAAGGTGGTGTATCGGATGAACCCGCAGTGGTTTACTTCGGAAAAAGGCGGGCAGGTGCGATGCAGCATTGAGGGGCAGATGTACAATGTGATCTACAGCCGTTCTTCCTACACGGATCTGACGGCGGTGGGGGTGTTTGACTGGGGAAAAACCATTGCGGGGGCATCCAGGGTGCGGCAGGTTTCCGTTTGGATCGCGGTTGTGATTGCTATTTTTGCGATCGCCTGCTCAGTAGCCTTTTCCGCCTCCATAACAAAGCCGATTTCCAAGCTCTCCAAATTGATGAAACGGGCGCAGACGGGGGATCTGACGGTGCGTTTTGAGAATCCCTATAAGGGAGAGATCCATCAGCTTGGGGATGCGTTTAATTCCATGGTTGCCAAAACCGACGAGCTTTTGAAGCTGGTGTATCAGGAGCAGAAAGATAAGCGGGAAGCGGAACTCCAGATCCTCCACGAACAGATCAAACCGCATTTTCTTTATAATACGCTGGATACCATTTCCTGGATGGCAAAAGAATATCAGGCAAAGGATATCGTGGATATTGTCCTTGCGCTTTCCAATTTTTTCAGGATCAGTCTCAGCCAGGGGCGGGAATTTATAAGCCTGGAGCAGGAAATTGCCATGGGAAAGAGCTACCTTGACATTCAGAAATTTCGATATGAAGAACTGTTTGATTATGAGACGGATATAGAGGAGTCCATAGGAAAGTGTGAAGTGCCGCGTTTGTCGCTGCAGCCGTTGATTGAAAATGCGCTTTACCACGGGATCAAGGAATCAGAGCGGGAGCATGGGATAATCTGGATAAAAGCTTATCAAAAAGAGGAGATGATCTTCATCCAGGTGGAGGACGATGGCGCGGGAATGACACAGGAACGCTGCAGACAGCTGAACGAGTGGCTTGCGCAAAAAGAGCGGAGAGAAGACGCAGATGCCTTTGGAAGTCTGAATGTAAACGACCGGGTGCGGATGGCCTATGGCGAGGAATACGGTCTGCGGTACTGTCTGAGAGAAGGCGGAGGAGTGATTGCACAGCTTAAGCTGAAACGGACAAAATAGGAGGACATATGTGGAAGGTATTGATTGCAGATGACGAGCCTAAAATCCGGCAGGGCCTGAAAAAAACGTTGGAGTCTTTTTCTATGCCGCTTTCTGTGTGTGCGGAAGCAAAAAACGGAATGGAGGCGCTGAAAAAGGCAAAAGAGCAGCAGCCGGACATTCTGTTGGTGGATATCTGTATGCCGAGGCTCAGCGGGATTCAGTTTCTGGAAGAACTGAAAGGGCTTTCCCTGGAATGCAGGGTGATCATTATTTCGGGATTTCATGAATTTGCTTACGCGAAGCAGGCGATCACGTTGGGTGTTTCTCATTATCTTCTGAAACCCATTGCAGAGGAAGAACTGAAAAGTGCGCTGAGCAGTGTGGTGAAAGAGCTGGAAGAAAGAGAAAAGTCCAGAAGGTTTATGGATCTGATGCGCCAGCAGCTTTTTCAGAATGAAAATTATCTCAGGGATGTGTTTTTCAATGATTGGATCGACGGTAAGCTGACCGGGACAGAACGAGAGGAACAGCAGCGTTTTCTGAAAGTGGAAATACCGGAAACCGTACTGCTGGTGGTTGTTTCCGTACAGTTTGGATATGCGGAGGCTCTGCCGGGCGGCTCAGTGCCGGAGGAACTGTACAAGATAACCCTGGAAGAGATCGTGCGCGACGTCATTGGGGAATACAAGCCGGTCTATGTATTTATGAACCGCTATCAGGATGTGGTAGGAATGATCGGCGGATATAAAGGCGGAATGGAAAAACTTCATCAGAGCATAACCGAAAAAATGGAGAAGCTGGTGGACGGAAAATGCTGTGTCCAGCTTCGCAGCTGCAGCCGGGAAAAAATTCCGGAGATGCATGAAGAGCTGCGAAAATATGCCTGTAAGGTGCTGGAATGCCGTCCCATTGTTCTCGAGGCGCGGAAATACATACATGCAAATTACCAAAGACGGGAGCTTGATCTGACGCAGGTGGCAGATGCGACTGGATGTAATGCTTCTTATCTGAGCCGGATGATGAAACAGGAACTGGGAATATCCTTTAAAGATTTTCTCACCACACTTCGGATCAATCAGGCGATCTTTCTTATGAGAGACCATCGCCTGTCGATCAATCAGATCGCGGAGCAGGTGGGCTACAGCAATCAGCATTATTTTTCAGCGGCATTCAAAAACTGCCAGGGCGTTTCCCCGTCGGAGTTCCGGAGGACAATGGCGCAGGAGGAAAAATTATGAAGAGATGGATAGTTGGAGCTGTTGTCTTGTGCTGTTTATTGGCATCCGGGTGTAACTCCAAAAGCGATGTCAGGACGGATGGATATGAAAATCTCATCGGCGTCAGCCTCACCAATGTGATGGAGCCCTGGCTGAATAATCTTGCGCAGGTGCTTGAAGAAAAAGCAGGGCAGCAGGATGCGGTGAACCTGATCTTTCGGGATGCGGCGGGAAGCACGGAAAAGCAGATTCAGGATATTGAGGCGCTTATGGAGTGCGGGATTGACCTGCTGATCCTGTCTCCGGACGGGAGCGGGGATCTGAACGAGGTCATGGAGGAGGTTTTTGAAGAAATCCCGGTTGTGGTAGTCGGTGCAAAGCCGGAGACAGAGGCGTATACAACGTTTATCCAGGCAGATGATGAAAAAATCGGAGAACTGGCAGCGGAATATATTCTGGAGCATTTATACAAAAAGAATGCCAGGATCATGGTTATCGAAGGCGTGGAGGGCTCGCCTATTTCTCAGAGACGGCTGAGCGGATTTACAGAAACCGTACAGAAGGAAATTGAGGAGAGCAGCATTGCATACGCCGTTGGGGACTGGCTGCGGGATACTGCAGAGCTGCGGATGAAGGATTATCTGGTAGTGAACGGACCTCCGGATATTGTATTTGCGTTTAATGATGAGATGGCATATGGCGCTTATATTGCCTGTCAGAAATTCCGGATGGATTCGGGCGTCCGGTTTCTCGGGGTAGACGGCTTTGAAGGAGAGAGCGCAGGATTGAACCTGGTGGAGAGAGAAATACTCACCGCAACGATCCAGAGCCCGGATTTTGGCGCGCTGGCATATGATACGGCGCTGGATATTCTGAAAGGGGAAAGCGTGGAAAGAAATATTACGGTGGAACCCTGTCTGATCACGGGAAATTAAAAGAAAAATGCAGAAATCGTAAAAAGGGCGCCGTGAGACACAGCGCCCTTTTGTGATTTCGAAGTCTGTCCGATTCAGTCCAGATATCGAAGTCCTTCGATCCCTTTGATACCAAGTCCGGGCTCATCGGAAACGGTGATTTCCTGCTCGTTAAATACAGCGCCGCCAAGAATGGGGTCTTCGCTGCACAGGACCGGCCCGTCCAGATCGATTTTTGTGTTTTTGTTTTTGGCGCATGCAAGATGGACAGCGGCATTGACGCTGATCTTGGCTTCCAGCATACAGCCGATCATGCATTCCACTCCGTAAACCTCTGCGGCGGAAGCAATCTGCAGCGCATTGTAAAGACCGCCGCATTTCATCAGCTTGATATTGACAAGGTCAGCAGCGCCCATCTGCATGATCTTCATGGCATCAGCGGGAGAAAACACGCTCTCGTCTGCCAGAACAGGTACGTAGGAGCGCTGGGTGACATAGCGGAGCCCTTCAAAATCATGGGCGGCTACAGGCTGCTCTACAAACTCGATATCCAGACCTTTTTCCTGCATTTGATTGAGGATGCGGACTGCCTGCTTGGGTGACCATGCCTGGTTGGCGTCAATACGCAGTCTGCGCTCGGGGCCTGCGGCCTGTCTCACCGCGGTGAGGCGCGCAACGTCCAGCTCCGGATTTGCGCCCACCTTTACCTTCAGGGTATCGTAGCCCCGGGAGACGGCGTTTAGGGTGTCGGCGGCCATTTCTTCCGGAGAGTTGACGCTGATGGTAATATCCGTGATGATTTTTTTGCGGCTTCCGCCGAGCATCTTGTAGACGGGAACCTTGTAGAGCTGTCCGTACAAGTCATAGAGAGCCATGTCCACAGCGGCCTTTGCACTGGTGTTTTTTACAATGCACTTGTTCATTGCCTGCAGCAGATTTTCGAATTCATCCACATCGCGGCCGACGATGGTTTTGATGATGTGGTCTTTCAAAGCGCCGATAATGGCGCCGGTGGTATCGCCGGTGATGGCGCCGGTGGGGGGCGCCTCTCCGTAGCCTAAATGTCCGGTGTCGGTGTGGATCTCCACAATGATATCCTCCACGCTGGAAACCGAACGGAGCGCGGTTTTAAAAGGTACTCTCAAGGGAACGGAAATGGTTCCCAGTCTCACTTCTGTTATTTTCATGATCGTATTCTACCTCCATTTTATATTGTGCGGCTGCCTGGGAAAGAGTTCAGTCTGCGGCCAGAGCATACATGGCCTCTGCAATGATTTCGGCATTGTCAATGAGGCGGCTGATCTCCATGAATTCATCGGCCTTGTGTTCCCGCACCTCGTCGCCGGGGAAAATAGGGCCAAAGGCAAGGACATTGGGGAGCATTTTGGCGTAGGTTCCGCCGCCGATGCATTTGGGCTTTCCGGGGAGACCGGTGCAGCGGGTGTAAACCTCAAGAAGTTTCTGTACCAGAGTGCTGTCGGCAGGCATGTACAGGCTCTCCTTGTGGGCAAGTGCCGCCTGGGCAAAGCCGGCGTCCTCAAACTGCTTTCGCACGGCAGGACCGCAGTCCTCAAAATTTTTGGTGACAGGGTAACGGTAGTTGAGCAGCACCTCCAGCGAAGCTTCATTTCCGCGGATGACGCCCAGGTTCATGGTAAGCGGGCCGGAAACCGCATCGGAGATGGCGATTCCGAGAGAGCTGCCGTCATATTCCATGCCGATTTTTTCAGCGAGGAAATGAACGGCAGATGCCAGCTGGCCGGTGAGCGGAAGGCGCGTCAGAAACTGCATGAGCCGTCCGATGGCGTTTTTGCCCTCACCGGGACTGCCCCCGTGAGCGCTGATCCCGGCGGCCTCGATTTTGATGCCGGTATCGGTCCGCGTAAAAGAAATGTCCTTCTCCTGCATCGCCAGGATCTCTTTGGCAAGCGTTGGATCGCAGTCAAAATCTGCCCAGGCCAGATTGGGAACAATGTTGGGCGCAGTGCCGCCCCACAGCTCCTTGAGTGTGAGCGGGCCCTCCTGCTTGAAAGCACAGGTGAAGCGTTCGCCCACAAGGCCCTTTTCGCCGTTGATGACAGGGTATTCTCCGTCCGGGGTAAAGCCCATGACCGGAATTTCTCCGTTGTGGCTTGTGTAGTATATCATGTCAGACGCGCCGGTCTCTTCGTCCTGGCCAAAGAGGATGCGGATTCTGCGTTTCAGTGAAACGCCGGATTCTTTTAATGCCAGCAGGGCATAGAGGGCTGCCACAGTAGGTCCTTTGTCGTCCATGGAGCCGCGTCCGTAGATTTTGCCATCCATCACGCTTCCTGCAAAGGGAGGAACCGTCCAGCCGTCGCCTTCGGGAACCACATCAAGGTGCCCCAGAACAGCGATCATTTCTTCGCCGGTTCCGTACTCGCACCAGCCCACGCGGTCGTCCATATTATAGGTTTTAAAGCCCAGGGTCTCTGCCAGATGAAGCATGTAGACCAGGGAATCATGGACGTCCTTTCCGTAGGGATAGCCGCTGTCATCCTTTTTCTGAACACTGGGGATCTGAATGCAGCGGGAAAGGCTTGCCACAAGCTCGTCCTGCTTTTGTTCAATAAGCTTTCGAAAATTCATCTGTTTTCCTCCTTGTCTGTCAGTTCTTCGCACAGCAGTGTTACCTTGCTGCGCTCAAATTCTTCGTAGAGAAGTCCGCGCTGTTTTGTTTCGATTTCGCCCACCTGGTTGTCGTAGGGATCGGCCCTCCAGAAGTCCTTGTCCACTGTAAAGGGAGCCTGAAACGTATTGTTTGCCACCATGCGGCAGGCATCCAGACTGCCGAAATAGAATCTGCGGCGTTCCTCGTTCTGTGCCCGCACAGCAGCGATCCCGTAGGAAGGGTCCGCGTACAGCCAGCCGTAGGGGGCAGCGTAGAAACGCACCCAGTCGTGCGCGCCGCAAAAATCCGGCTCCGCAGTCAGGCCGCTCTGCCAGCAGGCCGGAATGCCCGCGCAGCGGCAGAGAGTCAGGAAAAGAAGGGCAAATACACCGCAGTCGCCGGTAAAGTTCCGGGCGCAGCTTTCCGCAATATTTTCCAGGCAGAAATAGTCCGGCATAAAGGTGTATTTCATGTTCAAGGTGATAAAATCGTAAATCCTGCGCGCTTTTTCCAGCGGCTCGGAAATGCCTTCTGTGAGCAAGCCGGCCAGATTTTTCAGATAAGGCGTAAACAGGAGGTGGGGGGCTTCTTCTTTGGTAAATTCCATAAGCATTTCCGGAGAGGGCTCTTTTATAATAGGAAGAAGCTCCGGTTTTTCCGTGTTGTGATAGACCGCGGTGTGGATATAGGAATACTCCACATAAAATTCATGGTTTTCCATCATGGTTTCTTCCCAGCAGATGGTTCGCTGAGGGGCATGGCCGGGAGAAATTTTTCCGTTTTCCGGAAAGACCTTTTCAATCCGGATTTGGGACTGCTGTTCGCATTCTGCGGGAAGGGGAAGGTGTGCCCGCACAGACATTCCTTTGGAAAAAACAGAATCCTTCAGTTTCAGGGAGGCCCGGATCCGGATCCGCCGGCTGCTCTTGCCTTTTTCTTTCATGGTGCGCATGGACTCGTTGAGGAGCGCGGAATCAAGGGAATTTGTTCCGGCGCTCTCCGCGCCTGGCAGGACTACGCCGGCCCGAAGGGCAAACGCAGGGGAGGCCTTGCACAAAGTCTGGAAAAAGCGGTCGAAGAAATGCATTTGTCCATGGATATAAATCCAGCCGATTTTTCCTGCATCCACATATTCGTCAAATTCTGTTTCCGAAAAATCGGGAATGTGTTTTCTGAGAATCGCGAGGGCGTCCTGGCGTGTGTGGGGATAATTGCCGGGAAGCCGCAGGCAGATTTCCCGCTGCGCCGTAAGGCTGCATCTGAGGGGCAGGGGAAGATCTGGATCAGAAAGTCTGCGGTCAATGAGCCGGATGGCGCCGTCAAAATCGCCATAGAGCTTTTTTCTCAAAATGTCATCCGGAAGACCGGCAGAGAGGTAACGAAAAGTATCATTTAATGTCATAAAAACCTCCTTCGAGGGAATCTCATTCACCCGCCTCTGTGCAGGCACAGGCGGGATCGACCTTTCGACACTGTAATTTAAAACAGGCTCCCCGCACCGCAGGGCGGAGCAGAGAGCCTGCCTTGTTGCATGAATCATTGGAAGAAGTATTTTCTGGTATCTTCAGAAAAATGACTGTCAATTCAGAGAAAACGTCAGATCAGCATCTGCATCAGGTATCCGGCGGCAAGTCCGAAGAAGTTGCCGAGTGCCGCTCCCAGTACTCCCATGAGAACACCGATACCGGCGTAGGAGGGATTGTATGCGGAAGCAACGATCGGAGCAGAAGCACTGCCTCCGATATTTGCCAGGGATGCGGTGGAAACCATACAGCAGTCCCAGTGGAAGGCTTTGGAGAGCAGGAACATGATTACGATGTGGAAGATCATGATCACGAGGCCTGCTACGATCCACAGCGGTGCGCTGATCAGGTCTGTCAGGGATGCGGTGGAAGCCAGAAGGGATACGATCGCGTACAGGTAAACGTTGGAGAGTTCCTCCACGGCCGGAAGCTTACCCAGCGGGCTCAACGCGCAGACAAGACCAAGGAGTGTTACAAATACAGTGGTCATTGTTCCGGTATCAAACATGCTCAGTCCAATGGAGGAAAGTCCTGCATTCAGGGCGGAACCAACCTGCTGCGAGAGCGCGGATACAATGAGGGACAGACCGATGAGGAAGATCCAGTCGCTGGCGGTCGCGTGTTTTTTCTCCTTTGCGACCTCGGCATTGGCAGCGTCTGCAACTGCCTGAAGTTTGGAAGTATCGGCCTTGACAGCTTTGTCCCATTTGCCTGCGTAGCGCACCATGATGAGAAGCAGCGCGATCCAGACAGAGTAGTAAACGGTGTCTACCGCAAGCGCGCAGCCGTAGGCGCCGGAGTCAACGGGGAAAGCTGCCTGCATCGCTGCCATGTTGGCAGAGCCGCCGATCCAGGAAGCACAAAGAGCGGCCATTGCGCCCCAGATGGTCTCGCCGCCGCCAAGGGGGCCCTTGAAGATGACGAACGCGATGATAAAGCCCACAAAGATGGAAACTGCGCCGCCAAGGAAAATGGCAACCATACGTCCGCCGAGCTTGGCAAGCTTGCGGATATCACAGCGAAGCAGCATGACGAAGATCATGGCATAAAGAATGTTGTTCTTCAATGCGGAGTACGCTGCGGAACAGCCTTCCGAGTCAAAAAGACCTGCCGTACAGAAGATCATGTTCAGTACATAAATCCATACAAGCGGCGGGATTACGTTGAAGACTTTCCATTTGGTGTATTTTTCTGCAGCCAGCAAAAGGCCTGCCAGAAACATCAGAAACGCTATGTAGGTAAAACCGTTTGTTATAACCATAGTTCACTCTCCTTATAATATGAAATAAAAAATCCGGTTTCTTCTCTGAAAAACAATGACAGTTGTGCTCCCCTTCCTCAAGATTTGATATAATGCACAAAGAAAAGTGCAATTAGATGTGAATAATTATACAATTTTATCATAGCGTTGTCAACAAAATAAACGGCTCAGAGAGAAATGCCGAAAACACGCCAAAAACATGGAAATATCCGAAAAAAATGCTTGCATTTGGAATATGGTAATGATAGAATAGTATGCGGACGCGCATGTACACCTTGTATAGGTGCGCCCGGAAACTGCAGATTAATGTTATATTTACGGAAGGAGGATTTCCAGTGAAAGTAAGATCATCTGTAAAACCGATCTGCGAGAAATGTAAGATCATCAAAAGAAAAGGTTCTATCAGAGTTATCTGCGAGAATCCAAAACACAAACAGAGACAGGGCTAAAACACCTGGGAAAGGCAAGCGGATAAGCGCGGCCTGAACTTGGTGGATTGAGCTTCCTTGCGAAGATCTGTTGTGAATCATGCGGCTGCAGTTTGAAACGCCCGGGAGGGTTGTTGATAACTGATTTGTTGAAAAAATTTCAAAGCATGTATTGCCTAATACCGAGAGGCAATGGCAGTCACAAGAAGGACTGCATCATTTCGGAAAGGCTGTGACGCGCCAGTCATGGCTGGGTGTTTTACCGAGGCACCCCAATTAGGAACGAAACAAAAGGAAAGCGGCGGGCAGATGCACCCCATTTCACCTTGTACATACGTGCAAGTGGTGCGCGGGAACCGGGCGGCTTTCAGACAAAGAAATGGAGGAAACAGTACATGGCTCGTATAGCT
>QFCE01001058.1_pt1 | contig 18810 bp, 19 predicted proteins | sample 5346091 | NCBI WGS metagenome assembly QFCE01 (sample SAMN09062252, study PRJNA434731) | Human gut metagenome, whole genome shotgun sequencing project. | isolation source: stool timepoint A chromium assembly | host: Homo sapiens | collected 2015 | reverse complement strand
GGTAAAAAAATGCGGCGCACAAAGCCTGGGAGGAACTGGACGCGGTACGTCATGACGTACAGAAAAAAGGCGAAGAAACCCTGGCTTATCTCAAAGAAACCGGGCGTAGAGGCATTGTTCTTGCCGGACGTCCGTACCACATTGACCCGGAAATCCACCACGGCATTCCGGATCTGATCAACAGCTATGGCATCGCCGTGTTTACGGAGGACTCCGTGTCTCATCTGGCACCTGTGGAGCGGCCTCTTCGCGTCAATGACCAGTGGATGTACCATTCCCGTCTTTACGCGGCAGCCAACTTTATAAAAACCAGGGACGATCTGGATCTGATACAGCTGAATTCCTTCGGCTGCGGGCTGGATGCCGTAACCACAGATGAGGTTTACGAAATTCTCGATGGAAGCGGAAAAATTTACACCTGCCTCAAAATTGATGAGGTCAACAATCTGGGCGCTGCCAGGATCCGCATCCGCTCCCTGATCGCCGCGCTTCGTGCCAAGGACGCGCAAAAGGCTTCCCGCGCCATTGCGCCTTCTTCCATTGAAAAGGTGACCTTTACCAAGGAAATGCGAAAGGACTACACGATTTTGTGTCCTCAGCTTTCCCCCTTCCATTTCGGCATTCTCCAGGCTGCCTTCAACACCTGCGGCTACCATTTGGAGGTGCTGCCCAATGACAACAAACACGCTGTGGATGTAGGGCTGAAATACGTAAACAACGATGCCTGCTATCCGTCCCTCATTGTGGTAGGACAGATCATGGACGCGCTCCTCTCCGGCAAATACGATTTGAACCGCACTGCGGTCATCATGTCACAGACCGGCGGCGGCTGCCGTGCCTCCAACTATATTGCTTTTATCCGCCGTGCGCTCAAAAAAGCCAACATGGAGCAGGTTCCGGTCATCTCCATAAATTTAAGCGGCCTGGAGAGCAATCCCGGCTTCAAGCTCACGCTTCCGCTGGTAAAGCGCATTGTTTACGGCGCAGTCTTCGGAGATCTTCTGATGAAATGCGTGTACCGTATGCGCCCTTATGAGCTGGAAAAAGGCATTGTAAATCGAAAACACAAAATCTGGGAACAGCGCGTCATTGCCTTCCTCACCGGAAGCAGCGTCAGCCACAGCCAGTTTAAAAAGCTTTGCAAAGAAATGGTGCACGAATTTGACACGATTCCCATCAGCGATGAAAAGAAGCCCCGGGTAGGCATTGTGGGAGAGATCCTGGTCAAATTCCTCCCGGCTGCCAACAATCATCTGGCAGAGCTTCTGGAGGCAGAAGGTGCTGAGGCAGTGTGCCCGGATCTCATTGATTTTATCAGCTACTGCTTCTATAATCAGAATTTCAAGGTGGAAAATCTGGGCTTTAAAAAGTCAAAGGCCACCATTGCCAACTGGGGGATCAAGGGCATTGACTGGATCCGCATGGCCGCGGATGAAGCGCTTTCGGAAAGCCGCCATTTCACCCCTTCTGCGGACATTCACGATCTGGCCCGCATGGCAGAGCCCATTGTCTCCACCGGAAACCAGACCGGTGAAGGATGGTTTCTCACCGGAGAAATGATGGAGCTCATTCACGGAGGTGTCCCCAATATCGTTTGTATACAGCCCTTCGGCTGCCTGCCAAACCATATTGTGGGCAAAGGTGTCATCAAAGAAATCCGCCGGACACATCCGGGTGCGAACATTGTTGCTATTGATTATGATCCCGGCGCCAGCGAAGTGAATCAGCTGAATCGTATCAAGCTGATGCTGTCCACGGCTCAGAAAAACTTACATAAGAATTAGTCAGACACCAAAACACGCTCCACCAAATCGGCGGAGCGTGTTTTTATGGCTGATACCTTTTTTCTACAATACTGTCACTGAGAGAATGATTCCTGTCAGGTTTCTGCTATCCTCCCCACGGTAACACTGCGGCAGGTAAGGATTTCTTAAACGCAATTCTAAGAAGATGGCCCCTCGACAAAGCAGATTTCTACACCTTTCCCTGTACATTTTATTCAAGTCCGTCCAGCATCGCTCTGACCTCTTCCACAGATTCTCCGCATTGTATGGAGATCTCCTCATAGCTTTTTCCGGCACGATGTAAAAGAATCACCTGTTTGAGCATTTCACGGCCTTTCGCGAATCCGATGTCTTCGCCTTCCGCCAGGCCAGATTCACGGCCGGATTCATACCCGGACTCATAGCCCTCCTCGAATCCTTCTTCCTTTGTCTGCCGCATATGCCGTTCTGCATCATATTCATAAATACTCACTTTGATCGCCTCCGCTCGGTTCTTCCTCAGAAACTCCGCCAGCACGCCGCGGCTGATACAGGCGTCTACTGCTCGCTCCACCGCCTCTGAAACGGGCATGATCTGTGCATACTCCCGCACCAGAGCAGTGTATTCCGCATAGTCCCGCAGGGTCTTGCAGGCGTCCAGAAGTTTCTTATTGTGTCCTTTGTTGATGTTCAGCATGATTGCCCTGAGCTCCAGCTGCGGTTCTTCTTCCTTCACCTGGAAGGTATCGGACAGGCACAGTTCCCGTTGATCCGGCTGCTCCTCCGTCCCATTGTAAAAAATAATGAAATGGGGCGTGGGAATCTTTACCGCCTTCCTTCCATACAGGTTCATTTCTTTCGTAAAGTCCGAATACACATCCGCCACATAAAACAGAAAACGCAGGGGCAGATTCGGACTGTAGGTGGACTGATGCTCGTAGAGATTCAGCCTCTTGTCAATGAGAAAGGAAACGTCGTTGTGCATGGCCATGTAAATGGCGTTCTCCAGAGTGTTCACCACCAGATCATCCGTATTCGTGTAGTTCGTCCCATTGATTGCATTATAAAGCTCCAGCAGCTCTTTTTTGTTGCTGAAGATCATTTCAAACATCCGGGATTTATAGGTACGGTTCGGTACGGGAGCCTGTCTTCCCCGCAGTGGCCGACGTTTTACCTGCGGCTGTCGGGTCTTCTTGTTCCTTTTCTTCATAAAATACCTCCTAACTGGAAATGGACAGGAGGCCTCTTATACACTTGACCGTACTATTGGGAAACCTCGCTGCTTTGTTGATAATTGAAAAGCATGAGATTTCTCTGTCTGGCCGAATGGCTGAAATGATGTTCAGAAACAGATCAACTGTTTAGAATAAAAGAAATGAAATGCTTTGTTTTATCTTAGCACGAATTGGGCGAAATCGCCAGGGCTTTTTCGTGATTTTAGAAAATTTTCCCAAATATTATGCAAGCTCTTCCAACCTGATCAGATCCGTCACCTCCGGGTCAGAATAAAAGGTCTGCAAAGCCACTACTTGTGTCCGCAGTTTTCTTTTGCCAGGGTTACCTCTCTTTTCCATCTGGTCCAGGTTAGTGAACATTTTCTGCACCAATCCCCGGTGAGCTGATATGAAGGCGTGGGGGCTTTCCCCGCCTGCAGGAAGGGAGGAGCGCTCCAGATGGCCTGTGCCTTTCTGGAGGGTTTCCTTCTTTGTTCCATGGCAGACTGCCAGATATACTTTATCTTAGGGATTTCCAGTGTCCCCATAATGCCGTCCTCGCCGCTGTCCAGGCTTTGGTTATAAGCCCGGGATTGGCTTCTCTCTTCCCGGCGCAGGTAGGCGGCGTATGACTCTACCTGCGCTTCCAGCTCTTTGATATACGTCATTTCTTTTCTCCTTTTGATCCTGAGTACTTTGTACTTATTATCTCCGGATTTTGACGATATAAAAGCAAAAAAGAAAAGCCACCCCATTGTGTGGAATGACTTTTCTAAAAGATATCTTATGCGCCGCCAATTCTACGCCATATCATCCTGTTATTTACGCTCCTACCGCCCAAGCGCCGGCAATCGACGCGCAAGCCGCTTCAAGATCCGCCCACCTGGAATCATGGCGATCTCCTCGTCTGACAGATCAGCAACCATAAGGTACACCACAAAATATACCGCTGCCGCCAGAACCACAGCCACTCCTAGGCAAAGTACATTCACCAGCTGTGCGTGAAGCGCTGTTTTTGCCAGAAGCGCGTAGAGACCGTAATAAACGCCGCCGGCCACTGCTGCCATGGGCACCGCTGCCAGAAGCGGATGCAGATAAATATGCCATTTATTCCGATAACGCACATATTTTTTCATGGCAATCTCATTGAGCAGACACATCACTACCGCATAAATGATCATAGCGATCACCACCGCATAAATTCCCAAATCGGTAAAGAACAACAGCACCAGCATGGCGATGACATCCACCACAAGGGCAATGGCCGCATTGATCATGGGAATATTGGGTTTCCCGATTCCCTGAAGCACGCCGTTTGAAATATTGGAATTTCCGTTGAGGATAATCGTAACTGCACCCAGGATCAAAAGCTGCGCGCCCACACCGTTCGTTACCGGAAAGATCAGCCGGGTAATGGGTCCCGACAATACAGCAAGCCCGACCGCTGCCGGAATGGAGATCAGCATACTGATCCAGGTTGCGCGGTCAATCTTTTCATGTGCCATGGCCATATCTCTTCTGGCATAATGTGCGGAGACCTCAGGTATCATAGACATGGGCGCTGTACTCGCCAACGTAAGGGGAATATTGATGAGCGTCATAAAATAGCCATACTCCGCATACAGGGTCTGAAGCAGTTTTTCCTCCATTCCCTTGTACCCCATAATCCCGGAGTACATATAGCTGTTGATATAGCCGTTCACATTGTAAATGAACGCGCTTAAAATAATGGGCATCACGATCAGCACGATCGTTTTCATGACGCTTGCATAGCTCTCATTGACAGAGCACCTGTCTCTTCGCAGACGCCGTCTGATATTTCTCCGGTTCAGCAGATAGACTACCACCATAAAAAGCAGCGCTGACAAAACGCCAGCTCCGGTACCCATGGTAGCTCCGGCTGCCGCCCAGCTCTGAGCCGTCTCCCCTCCTTTTCCCGCAAACTGTCCCAGCATCACACCGGACATGAGGAGGGCAAAGACCGCCACAAAAATCTGCTCGATGATCTGTGACAGCGAGGTTGGCATCATGTTTCGATAGGCCTGAAAATATCCCCGGAACACACCTAAAATTCCGGAAAGAAAAATCGTGGGCGCCAGCATTTTCAGAGCCAGTCTTGCCCCCGCCATGGTATCCGGAACCAGAATGGAGGTTCCAAACAGGCAGAAGAGCGCCACCGCTCCGCCCGCAAGCACAGCATACAGCAGCGCGCCGTAAAACACCTTCTGTGCGTCCCGATATCTGTGAAAGGCGATCTTTTCTGCCATGATCTTGGAAACCGCCTGGGGAATGCTGAAAGATGCGATCATCAGCAGGATAAAATATGCGTTCTGGGCATACTGAAACAACGCCATGCTCTCGCTTCCCAGCATGCTGGACAGCGGGCTTTTGTAAAGCATGCCGATGATCTTGGAGATCAGCGCCGCCGCCATGAGAAAGGACGCATTTTTTACCAGTGTATTGTCTCTTCGGTTATTCATTTTGTAATCATCCTCTTACTCTTTGTAATCACACATTTTCTATCTGCCAGTCAATGGGCGCAGCTCCCTGCTCTTTCAGAAACTCATTGGTTCTGCTGAAATGACGGCATCCGAAAAATCCCCGGTACGCAGACAGCGGACTGGGATGCGGTGCTTCCAAAATAAGATGTCTGGGATTATTCAGCATGGAACGCTTCATCTGTGCCGGCCTTCCCCACAGCAGAAATACCATGGGTCTGTCCTGCTCATTGAGAATGCGGATTGCCGCGTCCGTAAACTGCTCCCAGCCGATCCCTCTGTGGGAATTTGCCTGATGGGCACGCACGGTCAATACCGTGTTCAGGAGAAGCACGCCCTGGCGGGCCCATTTTTCCAAATACCCGTTATTTGGAATGTAACACCCGCAGTCATCATGAAGCTCCTGATAAATATTTACCAGGGAAGGCGGTGTTTCCACACCTTTTTTCACGGAAAAGCAAAGTCCGTGAGCCTGTCCGTCGTTGTGATACGGATCCTGCCCCAGGATCACCACTTTCACTTCATGCAGCGGCGTAAAATGAAACGCGCTGAACATCTCGTCCGGCGGCGGAAAAATCTTTCTTGTTTTGTATTCCGCCATTACGGTTTTGTATAGCTTTGCATAGTAGGGCTGTTTGAATTCTCCGGACAGCGCCTCCAGCCAATCTCCTGCAATGGGAGCCATAATCCTTCACCTCTTTATGTATCTTTTATCTGCGCACAGAAATTCCTCTATCTGCAAGATAATCCTTCACTTCTCTGATCGTAAGTTCTTTATAATGAAACAAGGATGCCGCCAGGGCTGCGTCCGCCCCGCCTCTGGTGAGCGCCTCATAAAAATTCTCCAGCGTTCCCGCTCCGCCCGAAGCGATCACCGGAATGGAAACTGCATCGGCAACCGCTCTGGTAAGCGCAATATCGTACCCGGCCTTTGTTCCGTCTCCGTCCATGCTGGTGAGCAAAATCTCACCTGCGCCAAGACGTTCTGCCTCTTTTGCCCATTCTATAACATCAAGCCCCGTGTCCAATCGGCCGCCGTGCTTGTAAACATTCCAGCCGCCCTCTTCTCTTCTTCTGGCATCTATGGCGACCACCACACACTGACTTCCGAACTTCTCCGAAGCCTCGCGGATGAGCTCCGGCCGGTCGATCGCTGCGGAGTTCACGGAAATCTTGTCTGCTCCCGCCCGCAAAAGCTTCCGGAATCCTCCACCGTGCGGATTCCGCCGCCTACGGTAAAGGGGATAAACACCTGGGAGGCAACGCGCTTCACCATGTCTGTCACCGTGTCACGGCCGTCGCTGGTAGCGGTGATATCCAGAAACACCAGCTCATCCGCTCCGGCTGCGTCATAAGCCCTGGCTGTTTCCACCGGATCTCCCGCATCCTTCAGGGCCACAAAATTCACACCCTTGACCACACGGCCGTCTTTTACATCCAGACACGGGACAATTCTCTTCGTGTGCATCAGAAATCCCCCCTTCCAAGCTTTGTGAAATTATTCAGGATATGAAGTCCTGTCTGCCCGCTTTTTTCCGGGTGAAACTGGCAGGCAAACACATTCTCCCGCTCCACGGAAGCGTGGATCGAGGTTCCGTAATCCGTGACTGCTTTTACGATGAAGGGCTCCTCAGCCTTCAGATAATAGGAATGGACAAAATACACATACGCATCCTGCTCCATTCCCGCAAACAGCCGTCCCTCATTCTGCAATGTCAGGGAATTCCAACCCATGTGGGGGATTTTGAGCCCCTCCGTCCGGGGGATCCGAAGGATTTTTCCGGGCAAAAGAGACAGTCCCTCCACTCCCGGACTTTCTTCGCTGCTCTCAAACAAAAGCTGAAGTCCCAGGCAGATTCCAAGAAATGGAATTTTTCTCTCAGCAATCTCTTGGATCACCGGAACCAGCCCGTATTCCCGAAGCTTTTCCATTGCCTGCCCGAAGCTTCCTACACCGGGAAGGATCACCCGGTCCGCTGCCAAAAGCTTTCCGGCATCCCTGGTCACCTCGACATCCTCGCCCAGATATGCCAGGGCTTTTGCCACACTTCCTATGTTTCCAGCATCATAGTCAATAATTCCTGTCATACGCTCTATTCTCCCTCAAAAGTTCAGGTATACTTATTTTTACAGTATAACGCAAAAACAGACCGTTGCAAAGAGATTTCTTTGTACGTGTCTGTCTTTGTCTATTTTCTGCTCAAGGTAAACCAGAACTCCACGCCGTTGTCGTAATTTACCACGCCATACTCCTGGTTCATGCTTTCTATGATCGCCTTCACAATGGACAAACCAATGCCGCTGCCGCCGTATTCCCTGGTGCGCGCCTTGTCCACCTTGTAGAACTTGTTCCAGAGATTGGGTACATCCTCCTCGGGAATGGGATTTCCGGTGTTGAATACCGTCACCCGCACCCGTTCATGCTCATCGTGTATTTTAATCTCTATCTGCCGGTCTCCATCCAGATGATTGAGCGCGTTGCTCACATAGTTTGTGACAACCTCCTCTGTCTTAAACTCATCCGCCCACACAAAAACCGGACGGCTGTCGTCAAACAGTACCCTGGCCTCTTTCTGGGAAATCATGATCTCCATGGTATCAAGAACGCCCCGTATCAGCGCACATAGATCAAACCGCTCCATCACCGCCGCGTCCCGCCCGGATTCCAGCTGGTTCAATGTGAGAAGATTCTTCACCAGCTTATTCATCTTCGCTGCTTCGTCCATGATAACGTCACAGTAAAATTCCCGGCTTTCCACATCGTCCGTAATGTTTTCCTTGAGTCCTTCCGCGTACCCCTGCACCAGGGCAATGGGAGTTTTCAGCTCATGGGAAACATTATCCAGGAATTCCTTACGCATTTCATCAATCTTAATCTTATCCTGAATATCCTTCTGCAGCTGATTGTTGGCAGATTTCAGCTCGGAAATGGTCTTTTCCAACTGTCCGCACATACGGTTAAAGCTGTCGCCCAGCACATCGATCTCATTGCCTGCATGACTTGTGTATCTGGCGTTAAAATCCAGATTCCACATTTGTCTGGAAATCTGTGTCAGCTCACTGATTGGCCTGGTAATCCGTTTTGTGACAAACCAGATGAGAAGTCCGCTGAAACACAAAATCAAAATTCCCACCATAAAATAAAAACGGTTGGCAATAGAAACACTGTCCTTGATGCTTTCCAGAGGTGTGCGAATCAAAAAATGATCCCCGTTTTCAAAAGTCCCCCAGCACTCCACATAGTCCATTCCCACATAGTTGTCATGAACCTGCTGAACCACACAGTCCTTCTCTTCCTTCAAGATACGGCTGCCCGCTCTTTCGTCTTCCAGGTATACATACCCAAACAGACGGCTCTGCAGCATACGGTCGTTCTCCCCCCAGTGCATATAACTGGAAACAGCCCTGTCGATCACAACCCAGGACAGATTGTACTGAGAACTGGAAACAGCAATATTTTCCGGATAATTCTTTGGTTCTTCCTCTTCATAATATTGGATATCCCCCAGATTTGCGCTCAAATCCTCCATATAAGGCTCCCTGTCTATGGACTCCAGAATCCCTTTTGCCTGAAGGAGCACCTCTGCTTTTTGAAACACATAATATTTTTCCAGAAACAGGCCATTGATTATGGTAATCGCCAGCATGGAAAGAAACAAAAGCCCAATAAATGTGACCGTAATCTGACTTTTCATAGTCCGGGACTTTTTTCCCCTGGTTTTCATTCTGTCACCTCAAATTTATAACCCATTCCCCACACGGTCTTAATGTAATCACCTTTTTCGCCCATTTTGCTGCGCAGCTTCTTTACATGGGTATCAATGGTACGGGCATCTCCAAAATAGTCATAATTCCATACAGAATTCAGAATTTTTTCCCTGGAAAGGGCAATTCCTTCGTTTTCCAGAAAATAAGTAAGCAGCTCAAATTCCTTGAAGCTTAAGTCCACCGACTGACCATCCACCGTCACCATATGCGCTGCCTTGTCAATCACGATTCCTCCGGCAGAAAGCATCTCATCCGGGCTGCTCTGGCCGCTTCTTCGAAGAATAGCCTCCACCCGCGCCACCAGGATTTTGGGACTGAACGGCTTGGAAATGTATTCGTCTACGCCCAGTTCAAAACCAAGAAGCTCGTCGCGTTCATCTCCTCTGGCCGTCAGCATGATAATGGGCACTTTGGAATTCTTGCGCACCTCCCGACACACCTCCCAGCCATCCATCTTCGGCATCATCACATCCAAGATTAAAAGGGAAATGTCTTTTTCCCGGTAAAAGACATCCATGGCTTCCTCGCCATCCCCTGCCTCCAGCACCTGAAAATTCTTTCTGGAAAGGAAATCTTTCACAAGCTTTCTCATACGACTTTCATCATCCACCACAAGAATTTTCAAACCATCCATCTCGTTTCCTCCTGTCCAGGCAAAACAGAGTGATTCCCTGTTTGCTCTTTTTACTCCGCTTGATTATAATAATTGTAGCAAAAAAATATGTCTCTTTTGTGAACGAAAAAAAATTCATTTTTCATGCACCCATTTTGAATTCTGCAGCGTCTAATAATTAGAAACACAAAAACACAAATGACCGGTCAACACAACAGGAGAATCCCTATGACAGAACTTCTCATACGAAAAGCAAAAAAAGGCGACGCCGATGCATTCTGCCGGCTCATGGAGCTGGAAACCCAGAACATGTACAAAATCGCACGGGCGTACCTAAAAAATGACGAGGATGCTGCGGATGCCATTTCCGATACCATTCTCACCTGTTTTGAAAAACTGCACACGCTTCAGAACAACCGCTATTTCAAAACATGGCTGATACGCATTCTCATCAACAAGTGCAAGGACATGCTGCAGACCAAGAGCCACATCCTCTATACCGACCGTTTTCCGGATGCGCCTGTGTATGTGGAGGATTACGAAACAGCGGAGTGGAATCAGATGTTGGCGCCCCTTGACGAGAAATACCGCACCATTCTCCTCCTATATTATCTGGAAGGTTTCAACACAAGAGAAATCAGTGAAATTCTGGATTTAAAGGAGAATACCGTAAAATCCCGTCTCTTAAGAGGACGGCAGCAAATTTCACAGGAATACCTTTATAAATTCAAGGAGGGACAGGCATGAATTTAAATGACAGAGAAAAACTCGTTCAGAAAAAGCTTCGGGAGGACATCGAAATCCCCGCAGTTGTCACTGACAAAATACAGAAAACCTATCAGCAGATAAAGAATCAGGAACCTTTGGCGCACACATCCGGCCGTTTTATGAAAATCGCAGCCAGAAGCTGCGGCGCCGTGGCAGCGGCACTGGCCGTCGGCTTTATCGTCTGCGTCACCAATCCGGTCATGGCAAGAGAGCTCCCTCTGGTGGGCGGACTCTTTGAAAAGCTCCAGAACGAGGTCAGCTTTTTTGGAAACTTTGCAGACAACGCCACAGTTCTCGAGGAGCCTCCGGTAGAGATGAACGCTTCTGACGGCCTTTATACCAAGACTGCAGATGGTCTCACCATTACTTTTTCCGAGGTCTATGCAAACGAACAGGCAATCTACCTTACCATGCTGGCACAGAGTGAGGAACCGTTCCCGGATACCATGATGTCCCAGACAGACAACGGCAGCGAACGTCCTGTCCTGACACTGGAATATCTGAAAAACTACAGCTTTATGGATGCGGCGCAGAATGAAAACTGTTCCATGGGCTTTGCCAATCTGGAGGGCATGTTCCTGGATGAAAACACCTACTCCTGTATTCTGCGGATCGACCTGGATTCTGACACCACTGACATGACGGAATATAACCTCAAAAACGAGGAGCTTTCCCAGGAAATCCTGGACAGCATGGGTATCACCTACGAGGATATGAACGATGAGACGGAGGAAGGCTACGCGCTTCTCTCCCAGTATGTGGACGAGCTTTCCTCCAGACAGGGCGCCCTCAAAGATTACATCAAAAAAATCGAGCTTCCGGAAAGCTTCACTCTCACCCTTGATATCACCAGACTGGTGGGTGATAAGGCAGAACCGGAATACTGGGATTCCGGCTACACTGCCGAGGAGCTGGCTGCCATGAGCGATGAAGAATGGCAGGAAGTTATGGCTCAGGAACCGGCAGAGTACCGCGAACATCCCAACCAGTATCAGAATTACTGGTACGAAGGCGGCTGGAGCTTTGAAATTCCGGTTACCATCGACACTGCTCAGACCGAGGTCCTGGAGCTCAATGAGACAAACGCAGACGGCATCGGCCTGGAAAAAGTCGTAAAAACACCTTACGAAATCACCGTGTACGATAAATATGAAGAAGGCGCATACAGCGATACCTTCCTGGTTGCACTGGATGCCAACGGCAACAAGCTCCCCTACAACGATTCCAACGGCAGCTGTGATAACTTTGCCATCCAGGACAGAGACATCTCCACTGTAGACATCTACATTCTGGATTACACACAGTACATGGATGAACTGAAGGGCGAGGAGCGCTACAATAACAACGAAACCAAACCGGAGGAAGAAAAATGGAGCACGCTTCTTGACGCAAACGCGCTGTACCACAAGACCGTCCATTTTGAAACCGCCAACTAAATTACGGTAACCCATTGATCACAATAAATTCTATAGCACACGAAAAGTCCCCCGGATTCCGGGGGACTTCGTGTTTTGCACTTCATTCCGTTAAGTGGACCTGGCGGGAATCGAACCCGCGTCCGAAAGCCTATTCATTGAGGCATCTCCTATCACAGTCGCTGTTTTGACATTCCCTCGATCATACGCCCACCGACAGGCTTATAACCTTAGTAGCTTCATGATACATCTACCGGGGCAAAGCTTACCCGGCAAGGTTTCTCACATCGTCGACGCCAGATTCCCAATGTGTGAGTGCACTGAGGCTGACGAGCAGCTTAGGCTGCTAACGCTAACTTTTCGTCTGCGTTTATATTTAGGTTCCCGGTTGATACGCAGTCCAGGAGTCTGCGGATAGCTTCCTCAACTTCAAAACCCCCGTCGAAACCAGTACAAGCCCTCAATGACTTCCGACAGAATATCCTGCCGCTGGCTGACAGACGAAAGAAGCAGAATTTCATTCCGCTACTGCACATTATATGCGGGAACTGCCCGATCTGTCAAGGCAGTTCCCACTTTTTTTATATTCCAAACTCTTTTGCGCACTTTTTCAGCATCTGGCGGATCGGCAGATGATAGGGACATCTCGCCTCACAGTCCCCGCATTCCACACAATCCGAAGCTTTGGCAGAAAGAGACTCGTACCGCTCTCTTGCCCAGCCCTCCAGATTGTAGCGCTCCAGATATCCCGCAAAAAGAAAGACATTGGGAATACTGATGCCTACCGTACAGGGCGCGCAGTAATTACATCTGCGGCAGAAACTGGTGCCAAGCTCTCTGCGCACCTTTTCAAAAGCCTCCTGCTCCTCCTCGGTAAGCGGTTCTTGGTTCCCGCAGGCGGAAAGGTTCTCTTTAAGCTCTTTCTCCTCAGCCATGCCGGGAATCACCACATCCACCCCCGGATTGGCACAGACATAGCGAAGGGCCAGCGTCGCATCCTCAATGGCACCTCCCGCCAGCGGCTTCATATCGATAAATCCAATGTTTTTCTCTCTGCACCTAGCGATATATTTTTCTCCCTGATTCTCGACGATATTATAAGGGAACATGATCGTCTCCACAAAATCCAGATTCAGTGCCCGCTCAAATACCGCAGCTGAATGGGCAGTGAGCCCGATGTGGCCGATCTTTCCCTTCTCTTTGGCCTCCATGAGGGCTTCCAGCGCGCCGCCTTCCCCGCATACGGTGTCCAGCTGCTCCATGCTTGGATTATGTATCTGGTACAGATCAATATGATCGGTGCGCAGATTCCTGAGACTGGTCTCGATATCCGCAGCCATAGCCTCTTTTGTGCGCGCCATACTCTTGGTAGCAAGCACAAACCTGTCCCGGATCCCCTCCAGGGCATATCCCAGATATTCCTCGCTGACCGTATATCCCCGCGCCGTATCAATATAGTTGACGCCTTCCTCCATGAGACGGTGAATCAGCACCTTTGTTCCCTCCGCATCGATCCGCTGAATGGGAATTCCGCCAAAGCCCATGCGGGAAATCTTAAGTCCTGTTTTTCCCAGTATTCTGTATTCCATAACGCTCTCCTCCCCTGCCTTTTCAACCTTAAAACTGCCACCGGCAAAAACCGATGGCAGCATGTAATTCAAAATCGCTCTTTATACGCGGGACAGATACTCGCCGGTTCTGGTGTCAATCTTCAGAACATCGCCCTGATTTACAAACAGGGGAACCTGAACCTGTGCACCGGTCTCAAGTGTTGCCGGTTTGGTAGCGCCCTGAGCAGTATTTCCTGCAAATCCAGGCTCTGTCTCAGTAACCGCAAGCTCTACAAAAAGCGGCGGCTCAATGGCAAATACATTGCCGTTGTGGGAACAGATCTTTACAGACTCGTTTTCTTTTACGAATTTAAGCGCATCTCCAACCTGCTCTGCGGTCAGACCGATCTGATCGTAGGTCTCATTGTTCATAAAGAAATACAAATCTCCATCCTGGTACAGATACTGCATGTCCACGCGGTCAATACGTGCCTGCGGGAATTTTTCCGTAGGACGGAAAGATTTTTCCAAAACAGATCCGGTAATGATATTTTTGTATTTGGTTCTGACAAAGGCGGCGCCTTTTCCTGGTTTTACATGCTGAAACTCAACAATCTGACATACATTTCCGTCGATTTCCAGTGTAATGCCGTTTTTGAAATCACCTGCTGAAATCATATTAAAATTTCCTCCTTAATTGTACACTTCACTATGAATCATTCTATAATAACTGCTCTTATTTTTCAACTGTTTTTTTCATGAGCATCTAATTTTTCCTTAATTTCTTCTATCAGGTCGTCAAAAGGTTTGACGCCGGTCACTACTTCCACATCTGCAAATTTCCTGTAGACCGGGTCGCGAAGCTTCAGAAGCTTCTTGATCTTTTCTTCTCCGCTCTCTTCATTGGCCAGCGGACTGTTGGTGTCAATGAGACGCTGCTTCAGAGTTTCGTAAGAGCCTTTGAGGTACACTACCGTACCCAGCTCTTTTAAGTATTTGTAATTCTGCTCCTGCATGGGAGCGCCGGCTCCCAAAGAGACCACTTTTTTGACTTTATCCTCCAGCAGCTCTTTGATAATGGTAGTTTCCATTGCCCGGTAAAAAGGCTCACCGAACCGCTCGTAAATTTCCTTTGAACTGAGATTCAGCCTGTGTACAATCTCTCTGTCCACGTCCACAAAAGGCAGTCCCAAATCCTTGGACAGACGTTTTCCCACTCTTGTTTTTCCTGAACCCCGAAATCCAATAATCGCGATGTGATTCATGAATTTCCCTCCTCTTTGCGGTAAAAATACAGTACGATTTTTTCAAGATACCGCTTTAGTACAATTTGAATTTCTTCCTTTGGATGGATCGGTTTTACCAGAATGCTGCGGATTCCCGCCCGCCTGGCCCCATAAATATCCGTAAACAGCTGGTCTCCGATAAAAATGGTGTTGCCTGTGTCTGTTCCCAGAATCTCCATGGCTTTCTGATAATTTTTTACTGAAGGCTTATGGGCATTTTCGATAAAATGCTCGCCGATCTCTCTGTTAAATGAGGATACCCTCTCAATCTGGTTGTTGGAAAGAAAACAGCTTTTAAACCCCAGGTCCTTAAGCCTTGCAAACAATTCTTTCGCCCGGTCATCTGCCGGGGCTCCGTGGGGAACCAGGGTATTGTCTATGTCAAACAAAAGTCCCCGGTACCCCTCCCTGTAAAGTTTTTCGTAATCAACGGCATATGCCGATTCCAGATATTCGTCCGGAAAAAAGCAATTAAACATCGGTTTTTCCTTTTCTCAGCTATTTAAGTATTCCAGCATGGCAGAAAGATTTTGATCCATTACTTCTTTGCCATGTTCATAAAACGCCGTCAAAGCTTTTGCGTTCTGTTCTGTCCGGGACACCGGCCGTATCTGGGGACGCACCACAAAGATGTGCCCTTCCCGCTCCCATTTTTCGATGAGCTCCATGGTGCGGTTGTAGTTTCGATAACGGTTTAAAAGTGTGTTCAAAAACGCAGGATATTTTTTGAAAGCCGCCACATAAAGTGCTTTGCTTTTGCCCGGACGTTTTTTGCGGTAGCCTGCGTTTCTTGTGAGGATCACAACATTTTTCCGGTAGCCCTTTTTCATCGTATGGATGAGCGGCACAGAATCTGCCACACCGCCGTCCAGACAGGGGAACCCGTCTACCACCACCATGGGGCTGACTGCGGGAATGCTGCTGGACGCGCGGCAGATGTTCATAAGCCGCCGTTTATCGGACTGCTCCGAAAGATACTCTGCCTGTCCGGAGAGACAGTTTGTCACAACCATTTCACATAGGGTATCTGACCGGAAAAACGTCTCAAAATCAAAGGGAAAGATTTCATTGGGGAACCGGTCAAAAACCATATCCATATCAAACAGGCTGTGATTGCGCACGATATTTCCAATAGAAATATAGCGGTACTGCCTGTCCTCAAGGATCATACATTTCTTGGTGCGCTCTATCTGACCAGACACAAAATCCACCGCATTGCAGGCTCCTGCCGACACCCCGATCACATAGGGAAATTCCACACCCTTTTCCATCAAGAGGTCCAGCACTCCGGCAGTAAAAACGCCCCGGGTGCCTCCGCCCTCCAGTACCAGAGCTGACTGTTTCTTTTCCGTCATTCCCTTATTTTCCTCCTGTCTTAACGCTCATCAAGCGGCACATAAACTGCCGGCTCCAGAACATTTTTGTATGCCGGACGGATGATCTTGTCTGTATTGATAAGCTCTTCCATACGATGCGCACTCCAGCCCACGATACGCGCCACGGCAAACATGGGGGTAAACAGCTCCAGCGGCAGATCCAGCATGCTGTACACAAATCCGCTGTAAAAGTCCACGTTTGCGCTGACACCCTTGTAGATCTTGCGCTCCTCTGCGATCACCTCCGGCGCCATGCGCTCTATCATGGAATAAAGCTCATACTCTTTCATCCTGCCCTTTTCCTTTGCAAGAGATTTCACAAATCCCTTGAACACCTCTGCTCTCGGGTCGGACACAGAGTAAATGGCATGGCCCATACCATAGATAAGACCTCTTCTGTCAAAGGCCTCCTTGTGGAGAAGACGTTTCAGATAGTCCCGCACAGCATCCTCGTCAGCCCAGTCGGAAATCTCTTTTTCCATTTCCCGGATCATGCTGACAACCTTAATGTTCGCACCGCCGTGCTTCGGGCCCTTCAGGGAACCCAGCGCAGCCGCAATGGCAGAATAGGTATCTGTACCGGAGGAGGACACCACATGGGTGGTAAAGGTGGAGTTGTTACCACCGCCATGCTCCATATGCAGAATCAGCGCAATATCCAGAATGGTTGCCTCAAGCTGCGTATATTTCTTATCCGGACGAAGCATCCGCAGAATATTTTCCGCTGTGGAAAGCCCCTTCTTCGGATTGTGAATATACAGACTCTTGCCTCTCTCATAATGATTGTATGCCTGATAGCCGTACACGGACAGCAGCGGAAATACACTGATCAGATTCAGACACTGACGAAGAACATTTGGAAGAGAAATATCATCCGGATTCTTGTCATAACAGTACAGCGTGAGCACGCTTCTTGACAGCGCGTTCATGATATCCTTTGACGGAGCCTTCATAATAACGTCCCGCACAAAGTTTCTGGGCAGTGTTCTCTGGTCTGTGAGAAGCTTATTGAATTCTTCCAGCTGCTCTTTATTGGGAAGTGTTCCAAACAGCAGCAGGTATGTGGTCTCTTCAAAGCCGAAGCGCTTATCGCGGATAAAGCCGCCGGTAAGCTCTCTGATGTCATATCCACGGTAAGAAAGCTTTCCTTCGCAGGGAACTTCTTTTCCGTCCACCATCTTTGTGGCCTGAACGTTGGATACCTGCGTCAGTCCGGCAAGAACACCCTTGCCGTTGATGTCACGCAGACCTCTCTTCACATCATACTTTCCGTAAAGGGAAACGTCCAGTTTTGTATGGCTCTGACAAACTTCTGTCAGATGTTCGATTTCCGGTGTTACTTTCATGTTAAATCCACTCATGTTTTTTTACCCCTTTCTTCCAATTGCTTCCGATATGTGTCCCTCCTCATATTTGTCCGCAAAATCTGCCAGCCAGCTGTCCGGCAAATACCGGCATGGACTTCGTCTCTTTGGCCTGTAAACCGGCACAGGACTCCTCCATACGGCTTGCGTTCACCACTTATACGCCACATTATACCATTTTTTTAGTTTTTGGTCTATACATGAAAATTTTGTACATTTTCATACTATTTCTGCACATAGGTGCTCAAAAACTCCGCAAGCTTGTTCGTCGCCTTTTCCAGCTGACGGATCCCCGGCAGATAGACAATGCGGAAATGATCCGGTTCCTTCCAGTTAAATCCCTTGCCCGGTACGAACAGCACCTGCTTCTCATGAAGAAAATCAAGGGCAAACTGCTCGTCATTGACAATGTTGAATTTCTTTGTATCAATTTTAGGAAAAATATAAAAAGCAGCTCTTGGCTTCACCGCCGTAATTCCCGGAATATCCGTCAGCGCCTTGTATATGAAGTCTCTCTGCTCGTACACACGTCCGCCCGGCTGTATGTATTCGTTCACACTCTGGTAACCGCCCAAAGCAGTCTGCACAATGGACTGGGCCGGCACATTGGAACAAAGGCGCATGGAGGAGAGCATATTGAGTCCCTCAATATAACTCTTGGCCCTGTGCTTGGCCCCGCTCAATACCATCCAGCCAATGCGGAATCCTGCGATCATGTGGGATTTGGACAGTCCGGAAAATGTGACGCAAAACACATCCGGCGCAAGGGAGGCTATGGAGGTATGCTCGTAGCCGTCCATGACCAAACGGTCATAAATCTCATCCGAAAAAATAATCAGCTCGTGTTCTCTTGCCACCTGCACTATTTTTTCCAGAATCTCTCTGGGATATACCGCGCCTGTAGGGTTATTGGGATTGATGATGACAATGGCCTTGGTGCGGTCTGTGATCTTGCTCTCAATATCCGCAATATCCGGATACCAGTCAGACTGCTCATCACAGATATAATGGACCACATTGCCTCCTGCCAGGGTTGCGGTTGCCGTCCACAGAGGATAATCCGGCGCCGGGATCAAAATTTCATCTCCATTGTTGAGAAGCGCCTGCATACACAGATTGATAAGTTCGCTGACTCCGTCCCGGTAACTCTTGGCCCTGTGCTTGGCCCCGCTCTATACCATCCAGCCAATGCTGA
>QFCE01000656.1_pt1 | contig 19021 bp, 8 predicted proteins | sample 5346091 | NCBI WGS metagenome assembly QFCE01 (sample SAMN09062252, study PRJNA434731) | Human gut metagenome, whole genome shotgun sequencing project. | isolation source: stool timepoint A chromium assembly | host: Homo sapiens | collected 2015 | reverse complement strand
GAAAAAGCGTCCACCGTTCAAGCTTTAGCATCTCAGGGCGGTGTGCAGGCGTTAAAAACATCCCCCTCCAGCCGCCGGATCTTTTCTGGCCCGCAGGAGGTTTTTTTTGCGCAGTTCTCCGGCCGGCCATAATACAGTCATCTCATGCCACGCGCATCGGAAGAGGAGGTTTTGCCTATGCAGAAGGAGTATTTGTCCCTGGCCGTTGATTTTATTGAAGAGTTGTTGTCCCAGCGTAAATATGCCACCGTGCGCGAACAGCTGGTGGATATGGAACCGGCGGACGTCGCGCTGCTGCTTTCCGAATTTTCAGAGGAGCAGCTTCCTATTCTGTTCCGTCTGCTGCCCAAGGAACTGGCCGCCGAAACCTTTGTAGAAATGGACAACGATCAGCAGGAGCTGCTGATCCGCTCATTCAGCGATACCGAGCTGCAGGAAGTGTTGGAGGAGATGTACCTCGACGATACTGTGGACGTGATTGAAGAAATGCCCGCCAGCGTAGTGCACCGCATCCTGCGCCACTGCGACCCTGAAAGCCGGAAAACCATCAATGAACTGATGAAATACCCTGAAGACAGCGCCGGCAGCATCATGACGACGGAATTCGTCAGCCTGACAGCCGATATGACCGTGGAGGACGCTTTCAAACGCATCCGCCGCACCGGCGTGGACAAAGAGACAATCTATTTGTGTTATGTGGTCAACGACAGCCGCGTCCTGATCGGCCTGGTTTCCGTGCGCACCCTGCTGCTCAGCGATGAGGACGACATCATCAGCGATATTATGGAAAGCTCCATCGTCAGCATCAACACCCTGGACGATCAGGAAACAGTTTCCCATATGTTCAATAAATACAACTTTCTCGCCATGCCCGTGGTGGACCAGGAACACCGTCTGGTGGGCATTGTCACCATTGACGACGCCATGACTGTTATGGAGGCCGAAGCCACCGAGGATATGGAAAAAATGGCCGCCATTATGCCCTCCGACAAGCCCTATCTCAAAACCGGCGTGCTGGAAACCTTCAAAGCCCGTGAGCCGTGGCTGATGATCCTGATGCTTTCGGCCACGTTCACCGGACTCATCATGACCCATTTTGAAAACGCTTTGGTCGCCTGTACCATTCTGACGTCTTTCACCCCCATGCTCTCCGGCACCGGCGGCAACTCCGGCACGCAGGCTTCCACCGCCGTCATCCGCGCGCTGTCCCTGGGCGAAGTGCGTTTCCGCGACACGTTCCGCGTTATCTGGAAAGAAGCGCGGGTGGCCCTGCTGTGCGGCCTGATGCTGGCGGGCGCCAACTTTATCAAAATGATGCTGGTGGATCGCTGGATGATGCACAATCCCGCCGTTACTGTGGCAGTAGCCGCCGTTGTCTGTGCCACACTGGTCTGCACCGTGCTGTGCGCCAAAGTGGTGGGCTGCAGCCTGCCCATTCTGGCCGAAAAACTGGGCCTTGACCCCGCTGTCATGGCCAGTCCTTTTATCTCTACCGTAGTGGATGCCATTTCCCTGCTGGTCTATTTCCAAATTGCCACCGCCGTGCTGCATATATAACCGGAATCCACAAGTCTTTTTGGCAAAACCTTACAATTTTTTATGTAAATCTGTCAGTCAAAGCAGGCAGCTTTTTCCCTTTTTTCCACAGAATCTACCCCTTTTCCCGCAAAAACGTCATTGTTCACAGAATGTTCATGTTTTTTTCAAAATTCGTTCAACATTTTCCCGCCCCGGCATGGTATCTTATGGTTGCAGGCAAGAAGTAACCAAAAAATTCTTTCTTTTCCTTACTCTCTCTTAAAAGCAACACCCGCTGTTCGGAAGGCAGAACCGAACAGCGGGTGTTGCTTTTCTTTTTTCTCGCCTCCCTCCCCAGCGCCTCTGCACAGACCATCCCCAGCCTGCAGCCACCGGGGAAAGGAATTTTCCGAATGGTTGCACTCTTGCGTACAACTTTTGCCCTGCCCTACACGGTAAGTGTAGGGCTTTTTTCGGAAAAGCTCCAAATTCGACTACATAAAGGAGAAATCGACTTGAAGTATACAGAACACTATCAATTAAACCAATGGGATGCGGCTGACCGTGTCCTGCGGGAAGATTTCAATGCAGACAATCGGAAACTGGACGCAGCATTGACAGACATCAAAATGCAGCGAAGCCTGACATTGCTGCACGAATGCAACGTAACGAAAAGCAGCCAGGAAATTGAGTTTCCTTTGTCCATCGACTGGAAAGCCTGGAAAGCGGTGCACATTCAGTGCGAAGCCTTCACGGCAGAGGACCGCACGGAAGTATATGTGGATCTGGGCGGCAAAACCATCATCCGGGCCTGGGGCAATGTGGCCGGCAGCGGCACGTCTTCCTACCTGGGCTACGCCATCCTCCTTCCCCTCTACGATGCCCGCCGCCAGTTGTTCTACTGCAACACCAACGGCTACACCGGCATCGGCTGGGTCGTGGGCGACGGCACCTTTGCCGCCTTATCTCCGCGCCTGACGCTGACCGCTTACCGCAAAGCAAATGTGAATACTGGTACCACCGTTACCATCTGGGGCGAGCGTTAACTGTATAAAACACACAAAAGCAACACCCCCGCTCAAAAGAGCGGGGGTGTTGCTGAATTACAGCGCGGAATGCGCTTTGTTCCATTGGGTAAGCGATCAGCCGCCGATAACAGTGCTGGTCGTCAGGGTTTCGCCGCCAACAGTAACACTCACCTTATAAGTAGAGGTGCTGTTCGTTGCAAAGTTAAAGGTGTAGTTTGTACCCTTCTTCACGGTACCCTTAGTGATGTCGAACGTAGCAACAGAGCCAGAGTTGGTATTGGTCATGGTCACAGTTCCCTCAACATCAACCTGAGTCTCACTGTTGCTGGTCACAGTCAGGGTAGCGGTACCAGCATTATTGGTCAACGTAGCGGTATAAGTATCGCTCTGGCCTTCGCCGGGATCGCCTGCATCTGTATCAACCGTCTGAACGAAGACATAGGTCAGCTCGCCGTCGTCAACCACATAGTAGACGATGTCATCCTCATCGGTAGCAATGCCGGAAACGGAACCTTCGGTAATCACGCCGTCTTCATCAGCATAGAACACCTTGCAGTCGTTAGCAGCAGTGAAATACTTGATGCCGCTGCCCGTGCCGAAGCCCAGTGTATTGTCGCCGGAGACTTTCACGGTGCCCTTTACATTGTTAACAACATAAGGATCAGAACCCACACTGGTGTTGTAAGCGGACAGACCGGTGATGATATCATCGCTGGTAGTAACATTGCTGAACAATGCGTTCGTCAAAACGAGCTTACCATCCCGCATATTGCCGGGAACCAAAGTCTTATTATCTACCATGACAGTGGTGATTTCACCATTGACCACTGCATTGTAGGTATAATACTGATCGTTGTCAGCGTTAGTGATCAGGCCAGAGATGGACTTGCCAGCCAGGAAGGTCACATCCTTGGAGGAGGTGGACACGCTCTTGGCGTTGGTCGCATCAATGTACATCATGGTCACGATGGAACCGGACTTAATGTAGTAGTGAGCAGTCACCTTGTGGGTGCCATCTGCCGTAATAGAAGGCACATTGGCAATGCCGGTGTATGCCTTGTAGACTTCATCACTGCCGCTCATAGTTTTAACAATGAAGACAGTCTTGCTGTTTGCATACAGGGTTGCAGGAGTTTTACCAGTGGCGATAGCTGCGGTACCCTTGGTCAGCGCAAAGCTGGTGCTGTCCGTGATATTCTGAGTGGTAGAAACCGCACGCAGAACATAATCTTTGTTATCGTTGATCTTGTAGGTAACGATCTTTCCAGTCAGATCTGCATAACCTTCCTTGGTATCAACCGTCTTAACCGTACCATCGGTAAAGGCCAGCTTTGCACGGTCTGCCTTCACCAAGTCAGCATCCGTCTCATTTTCAGCCTTGATGACATAAGCATAGTCGCTGGAAACAAATTCTTCCTCATCCACATAGATGGCATAGCCGTATGCATCCAGATAAACAACATAGTCGTTCTTGGTTGCGGGAGCAGTCTCACCGGCAATGTTCTTGGAATAATCATACTTGGTGCCGCCAACAGTGATGTTCTTGCCAGTGGTATAAGTGGTCACTTCGCCAGAAACGGACTCGGCCACAGCCACGGACTGGACTTCGTTGTTGGCATAAGTATACAGCACATAAGCGTCATCGTCAAAAGATTCATTGGTCTCATAGTTGACCGTGCCGCCAGTGACAGGCTTCTGGCTCATCGTGTTGATTACGATGTAAGCATCCTTAGAAGAAGTAGCAGCCACAGAACGGTTGACCTGGCCCACATAGGTGTTGATTCTGACAATGGTCACATTGTCGTCATCGTCCACATAAGCTTCGGTCAGAACGCCGTTTGCGCCGATCTTCGTGCTGTTGCCCTTGTACAGAACCTCAGCATTGGTGTTCTTCAGATCCTTACCATCTTCAAAGACGGTGGGAACTGTACGGGTGCTCAGGCCCAGGTCGGCATAAATATCGCCCAGCTTGACTTCCTTGGTGTAGGAAGCGTCGGCCTTGTCAGCATAGTTGCCGATCTCATCGGTCTTCATCTTCCACTGAGTGGAGGGACGGCCGAAATCGTCGGTCGTTTCGACCTTCTTCAGATCCTCGCAGTACTTTTCAGCGAACTGCAGGCCGTTGGCCTTCATGTTGTTGTCATAGTTGCCCTGTGCCATGGTCTCGGCCTTGGAAGCGTTGACAATCACGCTGCTGCCGTCGGGCAACTTGACCTCGGTGCCGCGGTTCTCATAATCGACCATGTCGGCCTTCATGGCGTTGAACGCCATCTGAGCGGCCTGCTCACGGGTCAGTGCAGCGGACAGGCTGACATCCAGGCCTTTGTCCAGACCGGCAGAAGCTGCCAGCTTGGCCGTGTTGATAGCCCAGCTGTTGCCCACCAGTTTTTCGATCTGGGGATCATAGCCCAGAGCTACCAGCAGCATCTTGGCAAACTGCAGGCCCAGTACGCTTTCAGTGGGAGCAAATTTGCCGTTGCCGTCGCCGGCGATAATGCCCTCGTTGGTGCAGTAGGCAATGGAGCCTGCGCTCCAGCGGTTGGCCGCCACATCGCTGTAAGGAGCAATGGTAGTCACCAGCTTGTCAGCAGCCTCCTGGCCCACCAGCATGTAGGTGATGATCTTCGCAGCCTGCTCACGGTTCAGGTTTGCGTCGGGGTTGAAGTTATTGCCGTCGCCGCCATTGAAAATGCCGGCAGCAGTCATAACGTCGACCGCCTCTTTGTAAGTGACTTTGGAGTAATCCTTGTAGTCACTCGCGTCCGCGGCGAAGGCGGCGGTCATCAGGCTCAATGCCATGGCCAGCGCCAGCACCAGGGACAGAACCTTTTTCAGATTCTTCATGGTTCGGTAGTCCTCCTTTTTTGATCTTTTTGCTCCAAAAAGTGATCCATTTTGGCACAAATAACCCGTTTTTCCTCCAAAACACCGACTTATAAATACCGCATAGCACCTCTTTGACCGCAAAGCAAAATCCCCGGAAAGCCGCGCCACAGCGGCCTTTCCGGGGATTGCAAAACGTATGGATGTTCAATTTGGTAGACATTTCGCCGGCAGGCGCTGTCGTTGCTTTTCTTCTATCTCTTGTCCCCCGGCTGTTTTTCTTTCCCATTTGGGTAGACATTCGGTAGACATGGTAGACAGCGGCTGGAAAAAAACGGAACCTCCATCTCCTCTGAACAAAATTCGAGTCCTCTCCATCCTGCATTGTACACCTCGGTTCCGCTCCCTTCTCCACATACGAAAAAGCATCTATCTTCCCTCCAAAAAAACGACGGGAATCTCCTCAAAACGACGAAAAAGTTTTCGGTTTCTGATATTGACAGAGGATAAGTCTGTGTGGTTAACTTATTAAGATAAAGGTTTATTTACCGAGGTGTTGCCTCGTGATCCATCATCCATCATTTCGAATCTTGGAGGGAATCGTTTATGCCGCTGAATCCAAAACTGAGAAAAGTTATGGTCATTGGTTCCGGTCCGATCGTTATCGGGCAGGCCGCCGAGTTTGACTATGCAGGCACGCAGGCCTGCCGTGCGTTGAAGGAAGAGGGCCTGGAAGTTGTTCTGGTCAATTCCAACCCCGCCACCATTATGACCGACAACGCCATGGCCGACCATATTTACGTCGAGCCGCTGACACTGGAAACCGTTAAGCGCATCATCAAAAAAGAAAAGCCTGACAGCATTCTGTCCACACTGGGCGGGCAAACGGGCCTGACCCTTTCTATGCAGCTGGCCAAATCCGGGTTCCTGGAGGAACATAATGTAATGCTGTTGGGCGCAGACCCGGATACGATCGACAAAGCAGAAGATCGCCAGATGTTTAAAGATACCATGGAAGCCATCGGCCAGCCAGTGATTCCTTCCAAAGTCGTCAATACACTGGAGGACGCGCTGGCATTTGCCGAGGAAATCAGCTACCCTGTCATCGTGCGCCCCGCTTTTACTCTGGGCGGCAGCGGCGGCGGCATCTGCTACAACCGCGCCGATCTGGAACGTATCGGCGAAGCTGGCCTGCGGCTGAGTCCCATTACCCAGATTCTGGTGGAACGCTGCATCGCTGGTTGGAAAGAAGTGGAATTCGAGGTGATGCGCGACAGCCGCGGCAATGTGATCACGGTGTGCTCCATGGAAAACTTCGACCCTGTAGGCATCCATACCGGCGACTCCATCGTCATCGCCCCCACAGTAACTCTGGCGGATAAAGAGTATCAGATGCTCCGCTCTGCCGCACTGGACATCATTACCGCCATGGGCATCGAGGGCGGCTGCAACTGCCAGTTCGCCCTGAACCCTGACAGCTTTGAATATGCGGTCATCGAAGTCAACCCCCGCGTATCCCGTTCCTCCGCCCTGGCTTCCAAAGCCACAGGCTACCCCATCGCCCGCGTGGCCGCCAAGATTGCAATCGGTTATACTCTGGACGAAATTCCCAACGCTGTTACCGGCAAAACGTTTGCCTGCTTTGAGCCGACGCTGGACTATGTGGTGGTCAAGCTGCCCAAGTGGCCCTTCGACAAATTCGTATACGCCAAGCGTACGCTGGGCACCCAGATGAAAGCCACCGGCGAAGTGATGGCCATTGGCCAGAGTTTTGAGCAGGGTATCATGAAAGCCGTGCGCGGCGCCGCTATTTCTCTGGATTGCCTGCGTCAGGAAAAGCAGGCCGAACGCAGCGACGAAGAGCTGCACCAGAAACTGTACGATCAGGATGACGAGCGTCTCTTCGTCATCTTTGAAGCCCTGCGCCGGGGCATTTCCTGCCAGGAAATTCATGAGATCACAAAAATCGACCTGTGGTTCCTGGAAAAGCTGCACCATTTGGTAGACCTGGAAACGCAGATGGAAACCCAGCCGCTGACAGAGGATCTTTACCGCACCGCAAAAAAATTTGGTTATCCCGACAAAGTGATCGAGCGTATCTCCGGCCAGCCCCTGCCCTGCCACATTCCCGCCGTGTTCAAAATGGTGGATACCTGCGGCGCAGAATTTAACGCCGAAACCCCCTATTTTTACAGCACCTACGACGAGGAAAACGAAGCCGCCGAATTCATTGCCGAGCGCAACGATCCCCGCAAGACTGTGATCGTGTTCGGTTCCGGTCCCATCCGCATCGGCCAGGGCATTGAATTTGACTATGCCTCAGTGCACTGTGTCTGGTCGCTGCGCGAGGCAGGGTTCCAGGTCGTCATTGTCAACAATAACCCCGAAACCGTCTCGACAGACTTCAACACAGCAGACCGGCTGTACTTCGAGCCGCTGACCGGCGAGGACGTGATGAACGTCATCGAAACAGAAAAGCCCTACGGCGTTGTGGTCGCCTTCGGCGGTCAGACCGCTATCAATCTGACCAAATTCCTGGAGAGCAACGGCGTACACATCATCGGCACCAGCGGCGATTCCATCGACATGGCCGAAGACCGCGAGCGTTTTGACGAATTGCTGGAAACGCTGCACATCAAGCGCGCCGCCGGCCACACTGTGATGACCTGCGAAGAAGCGCTGAAAGCTGCCAATGAAATCGGCTACCCCGTTTTGATGCGTCCCAGCTACGTGCTGGGCGGCCAGAACATGATTATTGCCTTTACCGACGATGATATCCGCGAATATATGGACATTATCCTCAGCCATGAAATCGAGAACCCCGTGCTGATTGACAAATACCTGATGGGCACGGAATTGGAAGTGGACGCGATCTGCGACGGTGAAGACATCTTGATCCCCGGCATTATGGAGCACATTGAGCGCGCCGGCGTCCATTCCGGCGACTCCATCGCTGTGTACCCCGCCTGGAACCTGGACGGCAAAACCACCGAAGATCTGATCGCCTACACCAAAAACCTGGCCCTGGGCCTGAACACCCGCGGCCTAGTCAATATCCAGTATGTCGTGTACGAAAACACAATCTATGTGATCGAGGTCAATCCCCGTGCCTCCCGCACCATCCCTTACATCAGCAAGGTGACCGGCGTGCCTATGGTGGATCTGGCCACCCGTACCATGCTGGGAGAAAAGCTCCGCGATTTGGGCTACGGCACAGGCCTGTACCGCACACCTCCGTATGTAGCCTGCAAAGTGCCTGTGTTCTCCTTTGAAAAACTGACCAATGTGGATGTGGCTCTTGGCCCGGAAATGAAATCCACCGGCGAAGTGCTGGGTATCGGCAAGAATCTGGAAGAAGCCCTCTACAAAGGACTGGTGGCTGCCGGATACAACATGAACAAGAAAGGCGGCGTTCTGTTCACCGTCCGCGACAGCGACAAGCATGAAATCGTGGACGTGGCCCGCAAATACGACGAACTGGGCTTTGCGCTGTACGCCACAGAAGGCACGGCCCGGGCTTTGGAAGCCGTGGGACTCACCGTGCACCACACAGCCAAGGTCAGCGACGGCGCAGAGGAAAATACGGTTTCCCTCATGGAAGAGGGCAAGATCAGCTATGTGATCTCCACCGATTCCAAGGGCCGTCTGCCCCAGCTGGACAGCGTGAAAATGCGCCGCAAAACCGTGGAGCTGGGTATCCCCTGCCTGACCTCTCTGGACACGGCCAACGCGCTGGCCCGCTCGCTCCTGAGCCGCTACAGCCAGGAAAGCACCGAGCTGGTGGATCTGAACCGCATGCGCAAAACGCCGCTGAAGCTTCACTTCACCAAAATGGAAGGCACCGGCAACGATTATATCTACTTCGACTGCATGCAGTATGAGATTCCCAGCCCCGAATCCATCAGCGTAATCCTGTCCGACCGCCATTTCAGCATCGGTTCTGATGGCATTATCCTGATCCTCCCCTCCACCGTGGCCGATGCGAAAATGCGCATTTTCAACCGCGACGGAAGCGAGGGCAAGATGTGCGGCAACGGCATCCGCTGCGTAGCCAAATATCTCTACGAGCACAACATCGTGCGTAAGAGCCGCATGACCATTGAAACCCTCAGCGGTGTGCGCAGCCTGCATTTGTACATCCAGAATGAAACTGTGATTTCCGTTATGGTGAACATGGGCAAAGCCATTTTGGATCCGGCCCATATCCCGGTTTCTATGGACGGCGAAACGATCATCAACCGGCCTCTGGAAGTGCTGGACAAGTGCTGGTCCGTGACCTGCCTCTCCATGGGCAACCCCCATTGCGTAACCTTTGTGGACAACGCGGACACTTTGGATATCGCCAAAGTCGGCCCCGCTTTCGAGCTGCACAGCTGCTTCCCCGACCATGTGAACACCGAGTTCGTTCAGGTCATCAACCGGGCCACGCTGAAAATGCGTGTGTGGGAGCGCGGCAGCGGGGAAACCTGGGCTTGCGGCACCGGTGCCTGTGCCGCCGCCGTGGCCGCCGTACTTAACGGCTACTGCGAGCGCGACTGCGACATTGCCGTGCACCTCAAAGGCGGTACCGTCATTATCCGCTATGACTCCGACGGCACCGTGTATATGACCGGCGACGCAAAAAACGTTTTTCAGGGCAGCGTGGAGCTGTAAAAAAACAAACACAAAAAGAGATCCGTGTCCGCAGTTGCGGACACGGATCTTTTTTACAGTATTCGGCAAAATGTGCAAAGTATATGTAGATTACACAATTTCCAGAACCGTCGCCATGGCGGGGCCGCCGCCGACACACAGAGAGGCCACGCCGTACTGCTCGCCGCTGGCAATCATTTCGCTGATGCAGGCGGTAATGATGCGGGCGCCGGTCATGCCCACAGGATGGCCCAGGCCAATGCCGGAACCGTTGCGGTTAACCTTGTCCATGGACAGCTTCAGCTCGCGGTTGCAGGCCAGGAACTGAGCGGCAAAGGCTTCGTTGATCTCATAGTAATCAATGGCATCCGCCGTCAGGCCAGCCTTTTCCAGGGCCTTGGGGATAACGTAAGCGGGGCCGATGCCCATCACTTCGGCAGGCACGCCTTTGCTCTCCACCGCCAGCACTCTGGCAATGGGCTTGAGGCCGTGCTCTTTGGCATATCTGGCCGTGGTAACCACCATGGCGCAGGCGCCGTCGTTAATGCCGGAGGCGTTGCCGGCTGTCACCGTGCCGCCGTCGGGCTTGAACGCAGGGCGCAGCTTGGCCATGCTTTCCAGGCTGACATCACGACGGGGATGCTCGTCGGTATCGAACACCGTTACGCCCTTGCGGGTCTTGATCTCAATGGGGACGATATCCTGCTTGCCACGGCCACTGTCGATGGCTGCAATGGCGCGCTGATGGCTCATCAGAGCCAGTTCGTCCTGCTCCTGGCGGGAAATATTGTATTTATCTGCCAGATTTTCCGCTGTAACGCCCATATGATACCCTGCGATCGCGCAGCTCAGGCCTTCCTTGGTCAGGGCATCCACCATCTTCACATCACCCATGCGGAAGCCGGTGCGGCCGTTCAGGCAAAGATACGGCGCGCGGGACATAACGTCGGCGCCCACCACCACGGCCAGCTCACAGCCGTCCGTCAGCAGGCTCCGCCGGACGATATCCAGCGCTTTCATACCGGAGGCGCATTGCTGATCCACCGTATAGGCCCATGCTTCGGCAGGGATGCCGCACTTGATTTCCACCTGACGGCCGGGGTTTCCTCCGTTGCCGTGCTTATAGATACAGCCCATACCCAGCTCATCGACATCCTCGGGCTTCACGCCGGCACGCTCCATAGCAGCCTTGGCTACCGTGGTGCTCAGATCTACCAGCGAAACATCCTTTAGGCCGCCCAGAAAGTCGCCGATTGCGGATCGCGCATACCCTACAATAACGATGTCCTTATCCTTCAGTTCCATATGATTGCCTCACTTTCTTCACTTAAAAATTTTATTTTTCAGATCGATGGTTAAAATTATAGCAAGATGCTTCCTTTTTGCAAGATTTTATCGATCTTTCTTTATCTTTTCTACGTTTTCCACAACTTTTTTCATTTTTATTTGTTAATAATTTAACGTTAATCTTTTAACACTGCCCGCAGTCTCTGCTGCCCCCTGCATCCTGCCTCGCCCCCTTTACCGCCCCATGTTTGTTCCACTGTACCATACCCCCCTTGCCCCGTCCAGCAAAACGTCCCCTCCCGCTGCAACTTCTCCTTTTTCCCTGTACCTGGGCGGATCCTTTTAGTGCATATGCCTTCCTTTTCCACCTCACGCGCCCACTTAATCTAATTTTTAACGTCAAATTTTTCACGGAACAATGTCCTGCTGAATATTTATGAATAATCTGTAAAAATGTCCCGTTTGCCGCGAAAAACGCGTTTTTCCTTTTGCATATAGGGATATGCTGTGGTATACTTCAACTATTAACGTGTCTAAAAATTCATTCCCGAAAGGAAGAAGCGTATGGGACTTTTTGATAAAATTTTTGGTACCTACAGCGACCGCGAGCTGAAAGACATTAAGCCGATCGTGAACAAGATCTTGGAGCTGGAAGCGCCGTACAAGGCCCTGAGCGACGAAGAGCTGAAGGGCAAAACCGCCCAGTTCAAAGAGCGCTACAAAGGCGGCGAAAGCCTGGACGCCCTGCTGCCCGAAGCCTTTGCTACGGTGCGCGAGGCCTCCGACCGCGTGCTGGGCATGCGGCCCTACCCCGTGCAGCTCATCGGCGGCATCGTGCTCCATCAGGGGCGCATCGCCGAAATGAAGACCGGCGAAGGCAAAACCCTGGTGGCCACCCTGCCCGCCTACCTTAACGCCCTGACCGGCGAGGGTGTGCATATCGTCACCGTCAACGACTATCTGGCCAAGCGCGACAGCGAGTGGATGGGCAAGGTGCACCGCTTCCTGGGCCTCACGGTGGGACTGATCATCCACGATATGGATAACCCCGCCCGCCGCGAAGCTTATGCCGCCGATATCACCTACGGCACCAACAACGAAATGGGCTTTGACTACCTGCGCGACAACATGGCCATTTATAAAAACGAACTGGTGCAGCGGGGCCACTCTTTCGCCATTGTGGACGAGGTGGACTCCATCCTGATCGACGAGGCCCGCACCCCCCTCATCATTTCCGGCATGAGCGAAAAATCCACTGCCATGTACAGCACTGCAGATCAATTCGTTTCCCGTCTGAAAAAAATGGTCGTCTCCTCTGCGGATACCAAGGAGGAAGAGGCTTCAGACATCGACGCCGACTATGTGGTGGATGAAAAGGCCAAAACAGCCACCCTCACCCTGCGCGGCATCCACAAGGCGGAGGAGTATTTCCATGTGGACAACCTGGCCGACCCGGAAAACGCCGAATTATCGCACCACATCAACCAGGCCATCAAGGCCCACGGCGTGATGAAGCGCGATATCGACTATGTGGTCAAGGACAACGAGGTCATTATTGTGGACGAATTCACCGGCCGCCTGATGTTCGGCCGCCGCTACAATGAAGGCCTGCACCAGGCCATTGAAGCCAAGGAGCGTGTGGAGATCGCTCACGAGTCCAAGACCCTGGCCACCATCACGTTCCAGAACTATTTCCGTCTGTATAATAAACTTTCCGGCATGACCGGCACGGCTACCACCGAAAAGGACGAGTTCGCCACGATCTACAAGCTGGACATCATCGAGATCCCCACCAACAAGCCTGTGGCCCGCATCGACAACCCCGACGTGGTGTATAAAACTGAAGCCGGCAAATACCGCGCTGTGGTGCGCCAGGCCAAAGAGTGCCACGAAAAGGGGCAGCCCGTGCTGATCGGCACCGTGTCCATCGAAAAGAACGAGCTGCTTTCGGGCATGCTCAAGCGCGAGGGCATCCCTCACAACGTGCTCAACGCCAAGAACCACGAAAAAGAAGCTGAGATCATCGCCCAGGCCGGCAAATTCGGCGCCGTCACCGTAGCCACCAACATGGCCGGCCGCGGTACCGATATCATGCTGGGCGGCAATGCCGAATACCTGGCCAAAAACGAACTGCGCAAGGCCGGCTACAGCGACGAGATCATCAACGAAGCCACCGGCTACGCCGATACGGACAACGAGGAGATCCTCGCCGCCCGCAAGCTCTTTGCGCAGGCCAACGACAAGTTCAAAGCCGAGATCGCCGAGGAGGCGGAAAAAGTGCGTGAAGCCGGCGGTCTGTATATTATCGGCACCGAGCGGCATGACTCCCGCCGGATCGACAACCAGCTGCGCGGCCGTGCCGGCCGCCAGGGCGACCCCGGTGAAACCCGCTTCTATATTTCCCTTGAGGACGATCTGATGCGCCTGTTCGGCTCCGAGCGGGTCATGGGCATGATGGAAACCCTGGGCGTGGACGAAGACACTCCCATCGAGCAGAAAGTGCTCTCCAACGCCATTGAATCGGCTCAGAAGAAGATTGAATCCCGCAACTTCCAGACCCGAAAAAATACTCTCGAATTCGACGACGTGATGAACACTCAGCGCGCCCTGATCTATGAGCAGCGCAGGCAGGTGCTCGACGGCGACGATCTGCGCGAGAGCATGCAGAAACTGATCCACACCTCCATCGCCGATCATGTGGCTTCCGCCGCCGCCCACAACGAATATGTAACCCAGGCAGTCTTTGCCGACATGTGCGCCCCCTATCTGGGCCTGTTCCTGGACAAAGAGGACTTCTCCTTCACCGACCAGGAACTGGAGGGCATGAGCACCGACACCATCACTACCATGCTTTTTGACAAAGCCGCCGCGGTATACGGCCAGCGCGAAGAAACCTTCGGTTCCCCCATCATGCGGGAGCTGGAGCGCGTGGTCATGCTGCGTGTAGTGGACGAATATTGGATGGAACACATCAGTGCCATGGATGAGCTGCGCCGCGGCATCAATCTGCGCGCTTATGCCCAGGAGAAACCCACCGACGCCTACAAGCGCGAAGGCTACGAAATGTTCAGCGAAATGATCGCCGCCATTCAGAGCGAAACGCTGCGCCGGATGTATCTGGTGCGCGTGAAGAAGGACGAAGAGATCAAGCGCGAGCGCGTAGCCCGGGAATCCGGCGAGAACGCAGGCGGCGACGATTCCCTGAAAAAAAAGCCCCGCACCGTGAAAAAAGTGGGCCGCAACGATCCCTGCCCCTGCGGCAGCGGTTTGAAGTATAAAAAATGCTGCGGGCGCAACGAGAAGTGAACAGCGCTTTTACCACACATATCCAGGAGGACGGCCTGCTGTACCTGACCGCCTCTTCCCTCAGCGTTCCAAGCCTGGCCCACGGGTTTTCCACCCGGCTGGGCGGCGTCAGCCGCGGCGTATTCGCCGCGCTGAACCTGGGACTGCACCGGGGCGACAGCACAGAAAACGTGCAGGAAAACTATCGCCGGTTCTGCGCCGTGCTCGGCGTAGCGCCGCAGCGCTGCGTGCTGGCCAGACAGGTACACCGGGATGATGTAAAAGTCGTCACCGCCCAGGATGCCGGAGCGGGGCTCCTGCGTCCGCAGGATTACGAGGCCGACGCCCTGGTGACCAACGTACCCGGTTTGACGCTGACGATCTTTTCCGCCGACTGCATCCCCACCCTCTATTTTGACCCCGTGACACGCTGTATCGGCGCAGCCCACGCGGGTTGGCGCGGCACCGCCCTGGGCATCGCCGCCAAAACCATCGCCGCCATGGAGCGCCTGTACGGCGCCAAAGCAGAACACATCCGCGCCGCCATCGGTCCCGGCATCTCCCGGTGCTGCTTTGAAACGGATGCAGACGTACCCGCAGCCATGCGGGCGGCTCTGGGCGCGGAGGTGGAGCCATACCTGCAGCGCAGCGCCCAGGACGGGAAATGGCACGTTGATCTTAAAGCCATCAACCGGCACTGGATGCTGCGCGCAGGACTCGCGCCGGAACACATCGCCGTGAGCGGCGCGTGTACCGCCTGCTGCACGGATCTGTACTGGTCGCACCGCCGCATGGGCGACGTGCGCGGCAGCCAGGCCGCCATGATCTGTTTGAAGGAAACACCATGACAAAGGAGGCCGCGCCACTGTGAAGCGTTTCACCCGAAGGGGTCTTTTCCTGCTGCTCACCGCCGCACTGTGCCTGCTGCTTGCCGGCTGCTGGGGCAGCGACCCGCTGGCGGAGGAAAACGGCGATCTGAACGGCCTCCTGGGACTGGAAGGCTCAGATACAGCCGACGATGTGGTTCCCATCACTTCCTTTGCCCTTCCTATCCTGGCCGGGGAAACGCTGGACCCCATTGACTGCGGCGACGGCGTCCAGCAGCTTCTGCTCCCTCTGCTCTACGAAGGGCTGTTCGAACTGGACCCGTCTTTTGAGCCGCAGCCCGTTTTGTGCGAAAGCTATACTCATTCCGAGGATTTCACGGTTTGGACTTTCCAGGTACGCAGCGTCTCCTTTTCCGATGGCAGCGCTCTCTCCGCCGCAGATGTAGCCGCAGCGCTGCAGCGGGCAAAAACATCCGCACGCTACGGCGCACGGCTGTCTTCCGTATCCTCGATCCGTGTCCAAAACGGCGCTGTGGAAATTACGCTCAGCCAGGCCAACAACCGTTTCCCCGCCCTGCTGGATATTCCGATCCCCTCCAAATCCAGCGCCGGAAGCGCCGTGCCTATCGGCACCGGCCCGTATGTATACACTACGGGGGACAATGGCGCATCCTTGATGAAAAACACCGCCTGGTGGAAGGGGGAATCTCTACCGGTGGACACAATCCCTCTGCGCACCGTGGACAGCGAGAACACCCTGACCTATTTGTTTTCTTCCCACGCCATTCAGATGCTGCTTACTGACTACACTGGCAGCGACCCAGTCAGCTATAAAGGCAATTTATCCATAACTGACACACAGACCACCACGCTGCAGTACCTTGGCTTCAACTGCCGCAGCGGTCCCTTTTCCGACGCCAAACTGCGCCGGGCGATTTCCCTGGGAATTAACCGCGACAGCATCTGCAAGGCTTATCTGTCCGGCCACGCCGTCAGCACCCAGTTTCCCGTGGCTCCGGCCTCGTCCTGGTACCCTGCAGCTTTGGAAGAAAGCTACAATGCCGAATCCTTCGCCCAGGCCATGACCGAAGCCGGTTATAACGGCGGTGCCCACGCCGCCTCCGTCCGCATGCTGGTGTGCGAAGGCAATGCGTTTCGTCTAAGCGCAGCCAAAGCCATTGCCGCCGCGCTTTCCGTATACGATTTGAAGGTGGAAGTACACACACTGCCCTACGAGGAGTATCTCTCCGCCCTGCAAAGCGGAACTTTCGATCTCTATTACGGCGAAACGCGCATGACCCCGGATTTCAACTGCGCCGCCCTCATACAAACCGGCGGCAGCCTGAATTACGGCGGCTTTTCCGATCCGGCGCTGGACGCTCAGCTGACCACCGCCTTTTCCACCGCCGCATCGCCCAGCGGCGCCAATGAAACACTGTTTTCCACTTTCCAAACCAATGCGCCCATCGCGCCCATCTGTTTCAAAACCCAATCTGTGGTGCTGCAGGCCGGCGCAGCCGACAACATTACACCCACCGCTTCTAACGCTTTCTACCGCTTTCCGGACTGGACCATCCATTTGACCGGTGCCGACAGTTGACGGGAAAACTTCCCGCTCCGGGGGTAGGCATGGCACAGTAAATATGGTACAATCAAAACAGGCGTTGTACGCCTTATCATTTCACTTCACCGGACCGGCCCGCTTTGCGGGCCGCGCCTGTTTGAAAAAGAGAGACTATTCGCAAAATTTCATTAGGGGGAATCTTTATGGCACATGTATTTCGATGCTACACGGAAAAGCGGGACGGCTTTGACGTAGAGGCAAAAGCCCTGCTCAAGGATCTGACCGGCACCTTAGGCGTGACGAACCTGACCGGCGTGCGCCTGTTCAACCGCTACGACGCGGAGGGGATCGACGAAGCCACCTACAGGGCAGCCCGCAGCGGTGTGTTTTCCGAACCGCAGTGCGACCTCTGTTATGATGAAGAACTGCCCGCGCTGCCGGAAGGATCCACCGTTCTGGCTGTGGAATCTCTGCCCGGCCAATACGACCAGCGCGCCGACTCCTGCGCTCAGTGCATCCAGATGATTACCTGCGGCGAGCGGCCCCTGATCCGTACTGCCCGCATCTATGTTCTCTCCGGCTCCTTAACCGCCGAGGATCTTGTCGCCATCAAGGGCGACCTGATCAACCCTGTGGAATCCCGTGAAGCGTCTCTGGACAAGCCCGAAACACTGAACCAGGAGCATCCCGCCCCTCCGGATGTGGCTGTGCTCACCGGCTTTATCGGACTCAGCAGCGAGGCAGAACTGGAAACTATCCACGAAACTTACGGCCTCGCCATGGATATGGAGGATCTGAAGGTATTCCAGGCTCATTTCCAGGAACTCGGCCGGGACCCCACGGTCACCGAACTGAAGCTCATCGATACATACTGGTCCGATCACTGCCGCCATACTACTTTTTCCACTCACATTGACCAGGTGGAAATCCAGGACTATGAGATCCTCAAATCCTATGAGCGTTATCTCGCTGCGCGCGAAGAGGTCTACGGCCCGGAGAAAGCCGCTGCACGGCCCAAAACTTTAATGGACCTGGCCACGCTGGGCACCAAAGTGCTGAAAAAGCGCGGCCAGTTGCCCATGCTTGACGAGAGCGAGGAAATCAACGCCTGCTCCGTGCGCATCCGCCCCACCATTGACGGCGAGGAGCAGGACTGGTTGCTGATGTTTAAAAACGAAACCCACAACCACCCCACAGAGATCGAACCGTTCGGCGGCGCGGCCACCTGCATCGGCGGCGCCATCCGCGATCCCCTGTCGGGCCGTTCCTACGTCTACCAGGCCATGCGCGTCACCGGCGCGGGCGATCCCACGGTGCCGGTCAGCGAAACGCTGCCCGGCAAGCTTCCCCAGCGCCGCATCGTTACCCGCGCAGCCAACGGCTACTCCTCCTATGGCAACCAGATTGGCCTGGCCACCGGCGTGGTGCAGGAATTTTACCACCCCGGCTACATCGCCAAGCGCCTGGAAGTGGGCGCGGTGGTGGCCGCAGCTCCGGCAGAAAATGTGATCCGGGAAACCCCGGAACCGGGCAACGTAGTGCTGCTGCTGGGCGGCCGCACCGGCCGCGACGGCATCGGCGGCGCTACCGGCTCTTCCAAAAGCCACAATCTCAAATCCCTGCAAACCATGGCCTCCGAGGTACAGAAGGGCAACGCGCCCGAAGAGCGCAAGATCCAGCGTCTGATGCGCAACGGCGAGGTCACGCGCATGATCCGCCGCTGCAACGATTTCGGCGCAGGCGGCGTATCTGTAGCCATCGGCGAGCTGGCCGACGGCCTGGACATCGATCTGGATGCCGTACGCAAAAAGTATGAGGGCCTGGACGGTACGGAACTGGCCATCTCCGAGAGCCAGGAGCGCATGGCCGTTGTGGTGCGCGCCAAGGATAAGGACGCTTTCATCGCCGCCGCCAGTGCCGAAAACCTCGAGTGTTACCAAGTGGCCACTGTCACAAAAGAGCCGCGCATGGTCATGCGCTGGCGGGGCAAGACCATCGTGGACCTCGACCGCGCATTCCTCTCTTCCACCGGCGCCACCAAGCACACCGCAGTAAAG
>QFCE01000670.1_pt1 | contig 19055 bp, 20 predicted proteins | sample 5346091 | NCBI WGS metagenome assembly QFCE01 (sample SAMN09062252, study PRJNA434731) | Human gut metagenome, whole genome shotgun sequencing project. | isolation source: stool timepoint A chromium assembly | host: Homo sapiens | collected 2015 | reverse complement strand
TCGGCGTGGCGAAAATCATGCCGTCTCCACCGATCCGAATGAACTCCTTTTGATTGAGATACATTTGCAGATGGATCACTCGGGCCACAGCACCTTTCGTAATCACAGCATCATTCAAAACAATGTTGGAATAGACCTGTTTTTCCGCACGAAACACCCGCACATCCAACATCATCCTCGCTTCGCGCTTTACCTTCCCGCTTTTCAGCTTGCGCAGCAACCCGATATCTGTACTCTCCAGCTCTGCAATATAGCCCAGATTTCCCAAATTGATGCCCAAAATCGGCAAATGGTTCACCGCAGCGGTTTTGGCCAAATGCAGGATGCTCCCGTCGCCGCCGAACGCAATCATCAGATCTGCACCCTTGATTGCCGTTTTTACCGGGAGGTAAGTCAATTCCTTCGGTAAAACATCTCCCTCCGGCTGGAAGGGAGGCTGATCACGCTTTCAATGCCCTCTTCTGCCAAAATTTCGCGTACTTTCTGTGTCATGCGCAGTCCATGATCCCGGTAGGGATTCGGGCATAACACGATCTTTTTCATTTTCCTCACCCCTCGCCCCTAAATGCGCGGTGGGACGCATCGATCACCGCCTGCAGATCCAGTCTGCAGCCACGGCCTGCCCCCTTCTCCAGAAAGCCAAGATATTCAATATTGCCCTCCTGTCCCGTAATGGGGGAATACGTCAGATCCAGAACCGAAAAATCGGCAGCTTCTGCATGCTCCAGATACTGTTCCAACACCATCCGGTGCACTTTTGGATCGCGCACGATCCCTTTTTTCCCAACAAACTCCCGGCCGGCTTCAAACTGCGGCTTGATCAGGCTCACTACCTGCCCGCCTTCGCGCAACAGATCATGAAGGGCCGGAAAAATCAGTTTCAGAGAAATAAACGAAACGTCCACCGATGCAAAATCCAGCGGATCCGGTACCTGTGCACGACTCAGGTACCGCGCGTTAGTACGCTCAAGCACTATGACGCGTTCATCGCTGCGCAGTTTCCAGGCCAGTTCGCCGTAGCCCACATCCACCGAATAAACCTTTTTCGCTCCGTTTTGCAACATACAGTCAGTAAAGCCACCGGTGGAAGCACCGATATCAGCGGCTGTGCAGCCGTTAAGATCGATGGGAAACACTTCCATAGCCTTTTCCAGCTTGAGACCGCCTCGTCCCACATAGCGCAGCGTATTGCCGCGCACTTCCAGCGGGATGGTATCCTCCACATTCATACCGGCTTTATCCAGTTTCCGGTCACCGGAAAATACCTCTCCGGCCATAATCAGCGCCTGAGCCTTTTGGCGGCTTTCCGCCAGGCCGCGTTCCGTGACAAGCACGTCAAGTCGCTTTTTCGCCATGCCCCAAGGCCTCCTCCACAGCAGCGGCAACGCTTGCGCCATCCAGCGCCTTAGCTTTACGCAGCAGCGAAACGCTGCCCTGCGCCGTATAGGCATTGCCAAGATTTTTCAAAAGAATGGTACGCGGCAAAGCATTTTGCTTCGCCAGTTCCGCCGTCAGGCGCTGCCCTACGCTGCCGTTCTCCACGCAGTCTTCCAAAACCAGGAATCCCCCGGTTTTTTCCACCGAAGCCGCAACGGCATCCACATCCAGCGGAACAATGGTGTTGAGCTTTATGATTTCTGCCGAAATTCCTTTTTCCTCCAGCAGATCCGCCGCCGTGAGCAGTTCATTGAACAGCACACCGTAGGATACCAGTGTAAAATCCTTTCCTTCCCGGCAGCATTCGGAAGCACCGCAGGAAAGGCCTTTGTATGCGCCCTCTCCGCCGCGCGCATACCGCACGGCCACAGGCCCGGAATCTTCCAGCACAGCGCGCTCCAACATGGCGCGCATCTCCGCAAAACTGGCCGGGCAATAAATCCGGATCCCTGGGAGCTGGCTGAGATATCCTACATCAAAAACGCCATGATGCGTTTCACCGTCTTCGCCCACCAGTCCGGCGCGGTCTACTGCAAACACCACATGGAGCTGCATCAACCCCACATCGTGAAGCAACATATCGAATCCGCGCTGCAGAAAACTGGAATAAACGGCAAACACCGGCACCATGCCCTGGGCCGCCATACCGGCCGCCATAGCCACCGCATGCCCCTCGGCGATGCCCACATCAAAAAAGCGCTCCGGGTAATCTTTTGCAAAAAGATGCAGCCCCGTACCAGATTCCATGGCCGCCGTGATGGTGCAGATGCGCGCGTCCTGCCGTGCCAAATCGCACAGCGTTTTTCCGGCAACCTTACTGAAATTTTCCCCGGAAGGCTTTAAAACCATCCCGGTCTGCGGATTAAAGGGCGCGACCCCATGAAAACGATCGGGGTTTTCCTCTGCAAAAGAATACCCTTTCCCTTTCACCGTATTCACATGCACTACCACCGGCGCGCGAAGTTCCTTGGCCCAATTGAGCACATGGCACAACTGATCCAGATCATGCCCATCTACAGGCCCCAGGTACTGAAATCCCATGTCCTCAAAAAAGCTGCAGGGCCACAGCGCTTTTTTGACACTGGTCTTTACCCGGTGGACGCCGTGATACACGGCCCTGCCACCGGGAAGATGGTGCATCATGTTGTGATAACATTTTTTGAACTGATAATATCCGGGCCGTGTGCGTATGCGCGCCAAATGCGAAGCCACGCCGCCCACGTTCTGCCCGATGGACATGCCATTGTCGTTCAGCAAGATGATCAGCGGTTCCTGCGAGGCGCCGGCATTGTTCAGCCCTTCGTAGGCCAGACCTCCTGTCAGGGCACCGTCCCCAATCAGCGCAAGCACACGGTAATCGGCGCCCTGCAAGGTTCTGGCCCGCGCCATCCCCAGCGCCACCGACACTGAGTTGGACGCATGCCCTGCAACAAAAGCATCATGGACACTTTCATGGGGCTTGGGGAACCCAGACATTCCTCCAAAACTGCGCAGCATGGAAAACAGCGCTTGCCGCCCCGTCAGGGCCTTATGCACATAGCACTGATGGCCCACATCAAAAACAAGGCGATCCTTCGCCGTATCAAACACGCGATGGATCGCCACGGTCAGTTCCACCGCGCCAAGATTCGACGCCAGATGTCCTCCGGTTTCAGATACCGAATCCAGCAAAAAAGCGCGCAGTTCTTCACATAGCTGTTTGCATTCCTCCGATGAAAGTTTCTTCACATCATCCGGAGAAGCAATCATTTTCAAAATAGTATGTTTCATATTAGAACCCTTCTGCGTTTCACAAAAGAGAATCGCCTGCTTTTATTTTCTTTTGACCATATGGATCACGCGGGATACTGAATGTACTACCTGCGTACTGTTGTTAATAGCAATTTTTTTGCCGATCGCTTTACCGCCAATGGTCAATCCGGAAACCAGCGCCGAAATCACAAGAGACATCACCATAGAATCCAAGTCAAAAGAGGTGCAGAGCTTCGTTACAATCACCGCCGCGGTGGAACCGCTGACAATACCGGAAATATCGCCCACCACATCGTTACACACACTGCTGACTTTTTCGGCGTTGCGGATTAGCTGCATCGCGCAGGAGGCGCTCTTTTCGCCGTGAGCCGCCATGGAATGGAACGGGCGCTCTTCCGCCACTGTGACCGAAACGCCAATGATATCAAACACAATGCCGATCAGGATAAATGCCGCCAGCAGCAAAAAGGCGATAATATATCCCGCCCCGTTGAGCACATTGGATGACACCAAGCTGAACACAGCCGAAATGATGATGGACATCAAAAAAATTTTTGGTATCCAGTAATCCCGCTTCTTCTTCCCCTTTTCACCAATCTGCTTCTTTCCTCTGCCCGCTTTTTGGCTGTCCAACAAAGAAACCTCCCATATCCGTCAAAACAATACAAACAAAAATAAAACGCTAAACAGGACGGCAGCATCAGAAGTAAATCTTACGGCTTAGGTACGGGTAGGCTTTCCCCATGGAGCGCCGCGCGTTTCCGCTTGGCGGTTTCCCTTTCAGCTCCATGTCAGCGCGTTGCCAACGCTGCGACCCGACTGCCACTTAGTCCGCACTGCAATCCTTCTGATACCCGGGAATCGACAGCCTAGGTGTTTTCCACAGCAGTCAACCCATTTCTTAGCCTCTTTTGCAGCCGTGGTTTCAGCGGGCGATCGCAGCACTTCCCTGGCCGGGGAAGGCCTGCGTAGTTCCCGCATTCACCACGCCCACTCAAGGCAGGCTACTCTGCACATAGCGACTTTGGAGCGAAGCCGCCCCAGCTGCACCACATTGCAGGTTTAACCCTGCTTCGTAACAAGTCACAAGCCTGCAGGCAGGTTTTACCTTGGCTCATCACAAGAGCAGGTCTCCACGGTAAGAGGGTCGAACTTGCATGCCGTTGCAAGCCGCCCCCAAACCTTAACCCCCAGCATCCACCCCAAACTGGGCGTAAGAAGCAAACACCAGGGACTTCATCGATATGCCCTTCAAAGGATTTTTAGGCCCTTCCTGGTAAACGGTTGAAACTGACTAGGATACTGCGCCGCTGTTTAGCAATTTTTAATTATATCAAATTCCTGAAAATATGCAAGTTTTATTCATTGCAAAACCGGTCATTTTTCGTATTTTTCACACTGTTTAGCGCCGTCTCAAGGCCAATTTATCCGCTATTGTGCATAAAAACTCTGTTTTTTGTTTCCATTCTCCCGTATTCAGAGCCTCTTTTGCCCGCTCGGTATAATCCAGCACACGGCGCTCGCACTCATCGCGGCCCAACAGCGCCACATAAGTGGATTTCTTATTCGCCGCATCCGAACCGATAGGTTTACCAAGCTCTTCTGCCGTGGCAGTCACATCCAGGATGTCGTCACGGATCTGAAACGCGAGCCCCAGATATGTGGCATAGTCCCGGGCAGCGGTCATGCAGCTGTCGTCCACCGCCCGACGCCCCATGGCCGCTGCCACGCCCATCATGCAGGCAGCACGCAGCAACGCCCCGGTTTTGTGATCGTTGATCTCCGTCAGTTCTTCCGCCGTGCGGCTTTTTCCATCTCCAATGGTATCCAAATACTGACCGAGACACATGCCGCGCTCCCCGGCCGCTTCCGCCAGGATCTGCGTGGCGTACGCACGCGCGGCTCCCTCCCCGGCGCTCCAGTTTCCCTTCGCAGAAAGCACCGCAGAAAAAGCCGCTGCCTGCAGCGCGTCGCCCGCCAAGGTCGCAATGCACTCGCCGTAAACTTTGTGGCAAGTAGGACGGCCCCGGCGCAGATCGTCGTTATCCATGCAGGGCAGATCATCGTGAATCAAAGAGTAAGTGTGCAGCATTTCCACACCACATCCAAAGTCCAGCGCCTCTTCCATGGTTCCGCCCGCCGCTTCGCAGAATTTCATGGTCAGAATCGGCCGGATGCGCTTTCCGCCCGCCATCAAACTGTACCGCATGGCCTCTTCCAGTCCGCTGTCCGTAAAATATTCTGCCAAGCGCGCTTCCACCATGGCTCGCGCCATTTCCATTTCCTGAGCAAACATATCCGCCATTTATGCTTCCTCCCCGCTGTCAAACGGCTCTTCCCGCGGCGTTCCGTCGGCGCTTTTGACCAGCCGGACCACTTTCTGCTCCGCTTTACCCAGCAGATCTGTACAGGAAGATACCAGCCTGGTTCCCTCTTCAAACAGTTTCAAAGAATCCGCCAGGGGCGCGTCGCCTTTTTCCAAAACGGCCACAATCTCCTGCAAACGCTCAATGGATTGCTCAAAACTCAGTTTTTTTTCTGCCATTTTTATGCCTTCTCTCCCTTCCGGATGCCATCGACGGTGCAGTCCAGGCTGCCGTCGCCCAAAGTGACGGTGATTGCCTGTCCCACCTCTGTCTGTTCTATACTTCTCAAAAGCTGTCCCGTTGTGTCCTTTGCCACAGAGTAGCCCCTTCCCAAAACTTTCAATGGGCTGAGTGCATCCAACGATGCTGCCAGCGCAGCAAACTGCTGACGCCGGCGGGCCAGGTCAGCCTGCGCCAGGCCCGTAAGCTTCCGGTGGAGCAGGTCCAGTTCCATGCGTTTATCCTGCACCGCAGCAGCAGGATTCCGCAGAATACGGCTTTCGGAAAACGTTTGCAAGGTCTGCCGCCGCAGCTGCAGGCTCTGCCGGAGCACTTGGAGCATGTGGGCACGGGCACCGGACAGCTGCGCCGCCAGCTCCACAGCATCCGGCACAGCGATCTCCGCCGCATTGGACGGCGTGGACGCCCGCACATCCGCTACAAAATCGGAAATGGTCACATCCGGTTCATGTCCCACAGCGGAAATCACCGGAAGCTCCGATTCATAAATGGCGCGGGCCACCCGCTCGTCATTAAAGGCCCACAAGTCTTCCATGGAACCGCCGCCCCGGCCTGTGATAATCAGGTCCGCCACCCTCCAGCGGTTGGCATAGCGAATCGCGCCTACAATCTCCGGAGCCGCTTCAACGCCCTGCACGCGCACCGGCAAAACAATCACTTTGCAAATTGGATAACGCCGGCGAAGAATCCGGAGCATATCGTGTACCGCAGCTCCGGACCCAGAGGTAATGATGGCGATACGCTGCGGAAACGGGGGCAGCGGTTTTTTATGGGACGCATCAAACAGGCCTTCCTGATACAGCCGCGCCTTGAGCTGTTCGAAAGCCACGGCCAAGTCGCCTGCGCCTTCCGGTGTAACGGCATCGCAGTAGAGCTGATACTGTCCGTCCCGCACAAATGCCGTAATCCGTCCCCGCACGATCACCTTCATACCGTTTTCCAGCCGAAAGCGAAGATGCGCGGCACTGGAACGGAACATGACGCAGCGCAGTACTCCCTCCGGATCTTTCAATGTAAAATAGTGATGCCCGGAAGGGTAAATTTTATAATTGGACAACTCGCCGCGCACATAAAGGTCCTGCAGAGCCGGCACGCCGTCCAGCATGGTTTTGATGAACTGATTGACCTCAGCCACCCCAAAAACGTGTTTTTCACTTCCGCTCATCGCTGCGCCTCCCGGCTTTCCCAAACGCGGCGCGCCAAAACGGCAATGCCCATCGCATTGTCCCGCGAATACTCCGGCAATGCAAACACCGTATCCTGCAATACAGAGCGGAGCACAGAATTCGACGCCACACCACCGGAACAGAGCACCGGCAATCCAGGATACATTTTTTTAGCAGCATTCGTGACCCGATAGACTGCCCCAACCACAGTATCCACCGCAAAGCGGGCAATGTTCGCTTCTGTTTCTCCCATTTCCCGCAGTGATTTCACTTTGTTTTCCACTCCGGAAAGCGAAAAGTACAATTCATTCACTTTCACACGAAAAGACGACGTACTATCTGCCCGATAATAAAGCTCGTCCACATATTTTCCCGCAGGAAACGGCAGGCCCAGCAAAACGCCAGTACGATCCAGCAGCTGCCCGGCAGAAATATCCGTGGTGCCGCCGATTTTTTCCGCATAAGGCACCCCGTTTTTGGGCTGCACCAGTAAAAGTTCTGTAGTGCCGCCGGAAAGATGCCAGGCAAGAAACGGCTGATCCAGCAAATCTTCCCGCCCGGCAGACCAAGCCGCTGCCGCCAGATGGCCCTGTTGATGCGAAAACTCCATATACTCTGCGCCCAAAACACTGGCAAGGGTTTTCGCTTCACAGACGCCAGCAAGAAAACAGGGCATATAAGAGTCCTCCGCTGCGCGCGGACGGCTGCTGGCTGCCACCACTTTTGCCTGATGCAGATCGTCCCGATCCGTTAAAAGCCGCGCCACAACTTCAGGAAGGCGTCGGACGTGCAAAAAAAGGGCGTCGCTCTGCCGCAGCCCCAACGCGCCCTGCGGCACATCCAGGATACGGCTTTCGTTCCGCCCTTCGCGGCCGTCCCACCAGGCGGCCGAGGTTGTATAGTTACTGGTATCAAATCCCACACACAATGCCATTCCGGCTCACTCCCCGCACTCCTGCCGTACAAAACTGCCGAGAATCCCATTCAGAAAGGCAACAACCTTTTCATCCTCATATTTCTTGGCAATTTCCACCGCTTCGTTAATCGCCGCAGCATTGGGTATTTCCGGCATATAGAGAATCTCATACATAGCCACGCGCATGATTGCAGACGCTACCAGAGGAATGCGCTCAAACTTCCAGCCCACTGCATACTTTTCAATATAGGAATCCAGCTCCGCACCGTGCTCCGCCACGCCGCAGACCAATTTACGAATATAAGCAGACTGCTTTTCGCCGGGAAGTTCGGCATACAACGCATCTTCCTGGACCAGATTTCTAAAATAATCGGGGGTCAGCGTTTGATCCAGCAGTGCTTCGGCCCTGAGGTCGGTGAAGCTGAGTTCATAAGACAAACGAACCGCGATTTCCCGTGCAGTTGAACGAACCATACTTAAAACATCCTTATCTATTTCGATCTTTTTCTCGTATCTTTGGAGCACAAACGAGGCGGAGGAGTTTCTCCGCCTCGTTTGCAGCACTTCTTCTTACTGGGCGGAAGCTGCGTTTTCGCCGAATGTAACGCCGCTGATGCGCACATTCACCTGGCACACCTTAAGCTCTGTCATGGATTCCACCGCATTCGTGACCGCTTCCTGCACATTCTGCGCCACCTGTGGAATCGGCACGCCGTATTTCACAGTGATCTGCAGATCCACAATCACACTGCCATCGCCGATGGTCAGTTTGACGCCTTTGACAGCACTGCTCTTCTTGCCGCGGCGGCCGGCGCTTCCGGCATCCAGCTCACCCACACCGTCCACTTCCAGCGCAGCAGACACTGCAATAGCTGCCACAACGTCTTCCGATATATTGATGCTGCCCATCTCATCCGGACAGACCACATATTCCTTCTTGGTATCGCCCACAGTCGTGCACGCCCCTTCAAACAGTATTTGTATGTATTGTACCATCATCGGGCGTAAAAAACAATCCTTAATTTGCCTCCATGATCTTGATTTTATCAGCCGTCAGCCCGGTTTCTTCCATGACAATGTCCGTAACCTTGGCGATATCAGAATTCTGCAGCCCCTCTCCTGTGCCGGCAATCACCACGCTGACACTTTCCTTATTGACAAACGCCACACAGTCGCTGTAACCTTTGGCCATCACCAGATTTTCAATGGTGGCCTCCGTCGTGGTGTTCTGGGCAATCTGCTGAATCTCCCGGTTGGCTTCATCGATTGCCGCTTGATCTGCCTTTTCATCCGCCGCAGCCTCCTTGAGCAGGCTGAGCGCGCTGTCTCTGGATTCCTGGCGGTTGAGACGCGCTGTGTCAAAATAATTCTTTTTTGCCCCAAAGGCTTCCTGATCCTCTCCGGAAGCGTCTTCCTCCAGGGATGATCCATCCGCTGTGCCGCTCACCAGTGCGGACTCTCCAAGAATTTTGCCTACATTCGCCGCGCTTTGTGAATAATTCCAGTTCAGGTATGCCGCCGCGCTGACAAACAGCACCACCGTCAAGATCATCAGATTGCGTTTCATTTTTTTATTCATGGTCCTTTTCACCTCATATAAGAATTTTTTAAGATTCCGTCCGCCTGGCAACGGAAATACAATCGCTTCCAAGCCCTGTCAGCACAGACACAGCCTCTTTTACTTTCAGCACTGTACCTGAATTGCCAGCACCGTCGCATACCACCAGCGCCCCCACATAAGGCGGATAGAGCTCCTGCGTCTGCAGCGCTTCGTCTCCGCTGCCGCTGCGGTCCAGCAGTACAGTCTGCGTAGTGCTGGTATAGTCCTCCGGTGTACTGGCCAGACCGCTGTAGGAGATCTCCCGGTCGCTTTGATACACGCGCTGTATGCCGGAGGCTACCGTCAGCATAACGCGCACACGCCCCACACCGTCGATATCGGATAAGATTTCCTCAAGCTCTTTCTGTGTCTGTTCCACTGAAAAGTCCGCAGCATTTTGCAGCTGCGCAGTGCGGGCATCTTGTCCCTTTTCACCGCCGAATGAAGGCATCAGCATCAGTAAAATCCCCACTGCCGCTATCAGCAGCACGAAGCGGTATTTTGAGATCAACTCCATCGGTTTTGCCAGCGGCAGTATCTTTTTGTCCAAAATGGTTCTCACCCCGTTTCCTTGGTACCCCAGCTCTGGTATTGCTCGGCAATCCCAAGCTCTTGTGTAATCTGCGCGGAAAGCGAAGCGTGATAGGGAATATCCAGCCAGACCTCTGACGGCTGCGGAATGCCCTCCTCCGATTCCTGCAGGGCAACCCGGGTATGGACCTCCAGCCCCATTTCCTGCGCTGCCGCTTCAATATATGCCTCGCATCGCTCTTTTATGAGCAAGGAAAACGTATCGTTTTGCGCATTACGGTATTCCTCTTCTTTTTGCGCCGTCTCCGCCAAATGCTCTGAAACGGAAAAGTCCAGTTCTGCGCCGCGCAGATGGATCAGCGGTCCCAGCAGAGCCACCAGTAAAAGCAGCCCTCCCACCAACCGCCCTGCCTCCCGTACCTTGGTATCCGGGATCAGCGCTTCCGCCAGTGCCACCAAGAGCGCTGTGCCGATGACAGAAAGCAGCCAACTCGTCAAAAAATTCATACAGGCATCACCGCCGAAATCGAAGTGATCATGGAAATAATCAACAGCAGCGCACATGCTCCTGTCATACCGAGAATCATGCCAAAAGCGCCGCCAATCTCGCTCATAAAGCGGGAAAGCCCTGTTTCATCCACCAGTTCTGCCAAAAACGCGGTCACTTTGTACATCAGATACTGCATCCCGATCTGCAGAAACGGGGTCAGACACAAAGCAAACACCGCCAACGTGCCAAACACGCCAATCGCATTTTTCAAAATAGATGCCCCCACCAGGATTGTAGAAGCCGCATCAGACAAAATGCCGCCCACCACCGGCACCGTGCCGGATATGGCAAACTTTGCCGCCTTGAGCGCTGCCGCGTCCGCCGTACCGGAAACGGCGCCGCTGATGGTGAGATAGGCCGTAAAAGCAGTCAGCAGAATCGTCAGCGCCCAAGTGATAACTTTCCGGATCGCCGCAGCTATTGCCTCCAGGCTGTGCTGGTGCAACACTGCATTGGCGGTAATAGCGCCAATATAAATATATACCAGTGGCACTAAAAGGGTGTCGATACAGGTAATTAAAAGATCAGCAAACAAAGATGTGGCCGCCTCGCGCACCGCCGCAGCCGTTACGCCGCCCGATGCCGCGCAGGCCGCTCCCATCAGGGGAAGCAGCGTTTTGGAAAAATCGTTCATTGTGTGGATTGTTTCCACACCCAGGCCAATCATCTGATCAATGCTGCCCGCACTGAGGAGCACAATTGCCAGTGCCCCCGTCATGGCCGTACACTGCAGAAGCTTGCTGTCTTTTTCCTTGAAATACAGCAGCTGTGCTCCATCGCACAACAGCACAATCAGCAGCAATGCCGCACCGCCGCCCAACGCCTGACGGAACAGGCGCTGTATCTGTCCTTTGCCCTGCTCCAACAACGAGGCAAACCCTGCGCTGATATCGCCGGAGGCTATGTCGGAATCCTCCAAAACAGACTGTGTCTGGTGCGGCAAAGCGTCCATCAGGGTATCCAGCGCCACGCCCCGCTCCGTTTCCGCCTCTGCACCATACGCGCAGGGTATTGCCAGCAGACACAGCAGGAAAAGGCACAGCAAAGAAGTTACTCGTCGTCGCAGCATCTTTATCCCGCCTCCTCATCAAATGATTTCCACCAGCAAATCCAGAACCTGACTCATCAGTGGCAGGGCCGCCAGCAGCGCGCAGCAGGTTCCTCCCATCTCCAGCAGTGCTGCCGCCGTATCCGATTCGGCTTCCTTACAAAGGCTCGTCCCCACTTTAGTCACAGCGGCAATTCCCACCACTTTCAACATGGGCGAAAACACTTTTTCTGACAGACCGGAAAGCGTGATCAGCCGTTGGAAAAAGGAAAACACCTCTACCAATGCTTCCCACAAAAGCGGGATCGCCGCCAGTACCAGGGCGAAAATGACAAAAATGGCCAAAACCTGCTTTTCCTCCCTGAGCAGCAGGGCAAATACCGCTCCCAAGACACACAGTGCCAGGAGCTTCACAAGCAGCTCCATACCATTACAGATTGAACAGGCTTTTGGTCAGCGCAAACAGGTCGCTGATCTGCTGTACCATCACCATCATGACAATGATCAGCGCCGCCAGTGTAACCATTAAAGCCTGCTCTTCCCGGCCCGAACGCACCAGCAGCTGATTGAGTACCGCCACAATGATGCCGATGGCCGCAATTTTAAAAATGAGATCGATATCCATGCATTATCCCTCTAAAACAATAAAATAAGCAGCAGCAAAGCCGCTGAAGCTTGCAGACCCGTATGCGTTTTGAAATCTCTGCGGAAGGAACCGGCCTCTTTGTTCCGATACTCTTCCAGTGCCACGGCCATCCGCTCCAGCGCATGCAGCACCTGTTCAGTATCGTAAGAGCGCAGCGCCGCCGGAAACGGCTCTAAAATCCGCTGCGCCGCCTCCGGAAGGCCGACATAATCCAGCTCCTGCCTCCAGAGCCGGACCGGTTCCGCGTCCCGTTCTTCCATTGCATGACACAGCTGCCGCCAGAAAGAGCGCAGTAATACCGGCCCCTGCTGTGCCATATGCGCTGACAACACAGGCAATGCAGTGTGTTCACAGCGTATGGACCCCATGCAGCCATCCAGCGCCTCGAGAAACGCTTCCAGGAGCCGGTCTTCCTGCCAGTGTTTTGCCCAACGGGACAGGGCCAACAGTACCGGCGAAAGGACAATCAGCCCCGCTCCCCACAGCTTCAGCATCGTTCCACCCGGCTTGTACGTGCACTGCCGCGGCCCTCCAGAACAATAAATTGGTGAAACAGCTCTGTATCCAAAAGCTCCCGGCAGAGCTTCCGCCGGCGCAGCTCGTCCAGATCCCGGCCATGCACCGTCGCCAGAAAGGCCACACCGCAGTTGGCAGCCACAGTCATGGCGCGGATATCCTCCGGCGCCGTAATCTCGTCCACAGCAATCACTTGCGGATTCATAGCCCGCAGCAGCATGGAGATCCCTTCGGCCTTTTCGGTTCCTGTAAGTATGTCTGTGTGCGGCCCCACATCGAATTGCGCACAGCCGCCCCGGGCGGCAGCTATCTCTCCGCGCTCATCCACCACTGCCACGCGGAGAGCCGGATGCGTCTGCGATCCTTTTGATAAACAGCGGATCAGATCCCGCAGCAGGGTCGTTTTCCCTCCGCCAGGCGGCGACAGGATCAGCGTACTCTCAAAGCTGCCTTCACTCCACAGTTTCGGATACACATCTTTTGCCACCCCAAGCGCTGCCCGGGCAATACGGATGGAGAGCGACGACAGCTCTCCCACCGTGGCGATCTCACCGCCGCGTAGCACAGCTGTGCCGCAGATTCCCACCCGGCAACCCCCGCGCACCGTAACGTACCCCTGACGGATACTCCCGGCGCAGCGATAAGCTGAAAACTCTGTGGCCCGATCCAGCACGGCCTGCAGATCCTGTCCAGTCACCGGCTCTTCCGAAATCGATGTCTCTCCTTCCGGCCCCAGCAGCGACATCTTCTGCCCGGAACGCAGCCGGAATTCCTCTGCCACAGCCTGTTCATCTGCGCAGCGAGCCAAAGCTGCGCGCCGAAGGTGTTCCGGCAGTACTTCCGCCGCCTGGCGGTACGGTATCAGATACAACTCCTCCTGCTCCTCCCGCATTTGCCTCTCCCCTTTTCTTTCGTAGTTCCTTTGTAACGGATACTAAACTATATGGGTGGTTGTCCTCTTTTAGAACGCAAAACAAAAAGTCGTTTGATCCGAGCCGCAAAATACTGCTCCACCCTACGGCATTGGACAGAAAGAATGCCGGCCGCCTGAGACGGATGCAGAAAAAGCCCGGCATATGCCGGGCTTTTTTCCGCGCCGCCATATCGGAATCGGCAACGCACGTTTCTTTATTCTGTAAAATAGACGGGTGCTGTGCACTCAGCTTACCGCTTCGAACAGCAACAGCACTTGACGCCCTCATAGTCGCACTTTTTCTCCAGCGCGTTGGGCGGGAAAAATTCGTTGACCGGGAAAGCAATTCCGCGGAACAGCTCGCAGGGATCTGTGCCGCAGCCACAACCGCCGCCGCAGGTGCATTCCTTTTCAGGCATACAATAGCTGTAGCTGGGGATCAGCAGCTGAGTATCCCGCTCCAGCCGCACAATGGAGAACTGACCCAACGTGATAAATACGCGCTTGCCCTGATCCGCACCGCACAGCTCCGACTGGAAGCAATCGCAGATACAGCTGGGAATCTCGCAGATGTCGCAGTCGCAGCAACGGCGCTCACAGGCATCTACCAGCTTGGTATCCAGTACAATGGGGTCTACTGCAGTGACAACGGCGCAGGGCAGGTTGCTCTTTTCGATACTGCCCGCATCCATGGAATTCATGCAGGTGCCGGAGGTAAATACCTTCGCGCCGCCTTCGCTGCCGAAGAGGATCACGCGTTTGTCAAACACACAAAGTCCTTCCACTTCCGTGGGCCGGCCGCAGCCGCAGCAGACCTGCAGCACCACGCGGTAAAAATAACGCAGATCCACAGTATAGAATCCACGGTTGAAATTGATCGGCTCCACGTCTGTGTACACGTGCAGCAGTTCGGCTTTGGCGTTTTTCACCGAAACAGCGTTGTTGATGACGTCCTGGCCGCACTGGACAGGGTAAAAGCGCAGGTCCTCAATACAGTCCTGATCGCGGCAGCTGTCAAAGATTTTTTTCGTATTGATACAAACGGCCTCCTGAATCGATGCAGAGCAATCCTGCAGAGGGCCGGGAACGATCTTCTCAGACATATATATATCCTCCTATAAGTAATGGAAGGAAAATCTCCCTTCATGCTCATTGTATGCCGCTCCCCAAAATCCGTTCCCATTCGCTGTACGGACCCTTGTTGCTTTTGCAAAGATGTGGTACAATGAAATCACAAAGCGGATTATGAAACCAAGGAAGTGAGCAGTATGGGCCGCATCGGCTTTATTCATGACAAACTGGACATCAAATTTTTGATCCTCTATATCGCCTCCCGCCTAATCGAACCGGTTGGCATCGACGTCTTAACGGATCTTGCGCTGTGCGACGACGGCGTGGATTATTTTTCTTTCTCCGAATGCCTGAATGAGCTGGTGGACAGCGAACACATGAAACGGACGGAGGATGGACTCTACTGCGCCACGCCCCGCGGAATCCGCAACAGCGAGGTGTGCGAGAGCAGTATCCCATACTCCGTGCGCATCAAAGCCGACAAAAACATTGCCGTATATAATCAAAAACTGAAACGAAAGGGATTGGTCCGTTCCATGGTAAACGAGCGTCCCAACGGGACGTATACCGTCACCCTTTCCCTGAGCGACGATGTGGATAACATCATGAATCTTGACCTGATGGTATCAAAAAAAGAGATGGCCGAACAGCTCAGCGCACACTTTCAATCTCATGCAGAAGAAATTTATAACAGTATTCTTGACGCGTTGCTGAAAAAGTACCCAAAAGGAACCTGATTTCGCCCAAGCCAAGCAAAAGGACGGGAACCGATTTGCCATCGGTTCCCGTCCTTTTCAATATATCCCTTACTGCTGCAATACAACACACTCTTTGCCCAGCGTTTCTTCCAGCTCCTCCACCAGCGCGCGGTGCAGCAGGCATTTTGCTCCATACCGCTTTCCGGTATCTGCCATCACCATGATCAACTGAGATGGGCCGGGGAACATTTCCAGCACCAGCTGAATATGCCGCATCACAGGATCATCAATCGAAGGGCACTTGACAACAAGCCGGCGGCCCTCCAGTACCTTTGGTCCCTGCCGGGCTGGTTTGGCCGCCGCAGAAATGGTGCTGTCCAATGGAAGGGCTTCGTCACACATAATTTGAGGCGTCTTTTCATCCCGCAGGGAAATACGGCCCCGCAGCAGCAGCGCATTCCCCTCGGACAGATAACTGCCCGAGGCAGAAAGCACTTTGGAAAAACACAGCAGCTCAATCGACGCGCTGCTGTCCTCCACCATGACATAGGCCATTAGTGTATTATTCTTTGTGGTCTTCGTTTTACTGGAAGTCACCACACCCGCAACGGTCACATACTGTCCATCCCCATACCGAACCGGCCCGTTCTCATCGCCGCAATCTTCCAGAATGGACAAAATCGGCACCGCGCCCGCCGCCTTGGCACGCTCGTGATAGGCATCCATCGGATGGCCGGAAAGATAAAGCCCTGTTGTTTCCTTCTCTTGGCGCATACGCTCTTCGGGAGAAAATTCCTCGAGATTGGGCAGCGGAATTTCGGCGGAAACAGGCGTTGCTTCCCCGGAAAAACCGCCGAAAAAGTCGATCTGTCCCTCCAGGTTCTGCCGCCGGCTCTCCACCACACCACCCAGCACCCGTTCATAAACAGCGTGCAGCTGCGAGCGGCGCGCACCAGTGGAATCAAACGCGCCGGACAAAATCAAATTTTCCAGCGCCCTCTTGTTGATCTCCGTACCATACATTCGTTCACAGAAACTCTGCATGGAAGCAAACCGCCCATGCTCCCTGCGCTCGTTCATCACCGCACGGATAAAGCCGCGCCCAATGTTTTTAATTGCCACCAGTCCGAACCGGATCCCACCGTCCTCCACGGTGAAGGTATCATCGGAGTAATTAATGTCCGGCGGCAGAAGGCGGATGCCGCAGTCCCTGCATTCATTGATATACTCGGCGATTTTGTCGGAATTATCCAGCACGCTGGTCAGCAGGGCAGCCATGTATTCTTTTGTATAATGGCACTTGAAGTAAGCCGTTTGATAGGCCACCACCGCATAGCTGACCGCATGCGCCTTGTTAAAGGCGTAGTTGGCAAAATCATAAATCTGCTGATAAATATCCTGGGCCGTTTGTTCTGGGATCCCATTGTTGACACAGCCGCAGATACCGCGTTCCGCATCGCCGTGCAGAAACGCCTCTTTTTCCCGCTGGATCTGAGCGGCCTTTTTTTTGGAAATGGCCCGGCGAACCATGTCCGCCTGCCCCAGGGAATAGCCGGCCAGTTTCCGGAAAATTTCAATGACCTGCTCCTGATAAACGATGCAGCCGTAGGTGTTGCTTAGAATGGGCTGCAGAGACGGATGCAGATAGGTGATGTTTTCCGGATGGTGCTTGCATTCGATAAAGCGCGGAATGGATTCCATGGGACCGGGGCGGTACAGGGCAATAATGGCTGTGATGTCTTCAATATTCTGCGGCTTCAGCCCAATACACACACCGGTCATGCCCGTCGATTCCATCTGAAACACGCCGCTGGTCTGGCCCCGCGAGAGCATCTCATAGGTTTCCGGATCTTCCTCCGGAATCTCTTCCAACCGGAATTCCGGTTGATGCTTCTGCAGCATTTTTACCGCATCGTCCAGCACCGTTAGGTTGCGCAGGCCCAGAAAGTCCATTTTAAGCAGGCCCAACTCTTCCAGCGTGGTCATCACATACTGGCACACCACTGCTTCATCGTTTTTCGCCAGAGGAACATATTCATACACCGGCCGGCGGGTAATGACTACACCGGCTGCATGGGTGGAGGCATGCCGCGGCATTCCCTCCAGTGCCTGAGCCGTATCGATCAGCGTTTTATAGCGCGGTTCGCTCTCATAAAACTCCCGCAAAGGCTTGCTCAGGCGCAGCGCATCGTTGAGAGTGATATGCAGCGTGTTCGGTACCTGTTTGGCGATCTGATCCACCTCGGCATAGGGAATGTTCATCACGCGTCCCACATCGCGAATCACGCCGCGGGCTGCCATCGTGCCGAAGGTGACGATCTGTGCCACATGGTCATCGCCGTATTTCCGGCGAACGTAATCCACCACTTCACCCCGGCGGGTATCGCCGAAATCCATATCAATATCGGGCATACTCACACGCTCGGGGTTCAGGAAGCGCTCAAAGTATAAATTATACTGCAGTGGGTCGATTTCTGTAATATTCAGGCAATAGGATACCATGCTTCCCGCTGCGCTGCCACGTCCGGGACCCACAGGGATCCCCGCATGTTTGGCATAGTTTACAAAATCGGACACGATGAGGAAATAGTCGGTAAATCCCATTTTTTCGATCATGTCCAGTTCATATTCCAGCTGCTGGCGGCATTCCGGGCGGTCAGGATAGCGCTCGGCAAACCCTTTGCCGCACAATTCACGCAGATATGCCGCCGAATCATACCCCTCCGGCAGCTGGAATTCCGGCAGATGATATTTTCCGAATGTGAACTCCAGGTTGCAGCGCTCGGCAATCCGTCCGGTATTCTCAATGGCCTCCGGGTGGGTGGGAAAGAGCGCCGCCATCTCTTCTGTGGAGCGAAGATAAAAGTTCTGCGGCTCATATTTCATGCGGTTGGTGTCGTTCAGAGTCTTCCCCGTCTGGATACACAGCAACACATCATGGCTATATGCATCCTCCTTGCGCAGATAGTGGGCGTCATTGGTGACCACCAGCGGGATGCCCGTTTCATCGTGAATGCGCAGGATGCCGGCATTCACCGCCGCCTGCTCGCGGATCCCGTGATCCTGCAGCTCAAGGAAAAAGTTGTCTGCACCGAACAACTCCTTCATCTGCAGGGCATAGCGCTTGGCGCCCTCGTAATCCCCGCCCCGGAGGCGGCGGGGGATCTCACCGGCCAGGCATGCCGAAAGGGCGATCAGCCCTTTGGAATGAGCGCGAAGCAGCTCCAGATCAATGCGCGGTTTGATATAAAACCCCTCAGTGAACGCTGCACTGACCATAAAAGAAAGGTTGCGGTAGCCCTCCTCGTTCTCACACAGCAGCACCAGATGGCGGGATTCAGCGTCAAATTCGTGCATCTTGTCAAACCGGGTACGCCCTTCGGGCGTAACATACACCTCACAGCCGATAATGGGCTTAACCCCCTCGGCTTTACAGGCGCGATAAAAATCAATGGCGCCATACATCACGCCGTGATCCGTGATCGCTACCGCAGTCTGCCCCATGGACTTGACCAGTTTCGGCAGTTCGCTGATCCGGCAGGCACCATCCAGGAGACTGTACTCCGTATGTACATGCAAATGCAAGAGCGCAGTTCTGAGTCGAA
>QFCE01000345.1_pt1 | contig 19062 bp, 20 predicted proteins | sample 5346091 | NCBI WGS metagenome assembly QFCE01 (sample SAMN09062252, study PRJNA434731) | Human gut metagenome, whole genome shotgun sequencing project. | isolation source: stool timepoint A chromium assembly | host: Homo sapiens | collected 2015 | reverse complement strand
GCCGTGAACTGGAAACGCTGGATCTGGATCAGCGGCTGACGCTGCCGCCGAACTGCAGCTTTGTGCTGGCCCGGATGACGTGCGCGCTGGCGCGAATCCATTCCAGTCTGGCCGTCTGGGAAAGTCAGCGGCAGGAAGCGATTCAGGGCTGTCTGAACACCTTGCGTCAGCAGCTTCCGGAGGCAACGGCGTTAGCAGAGTCGCTGACTGAGAAAATATGCGGTTCGCTTGAATTGCGTTCCCAGCCGTTAAACACGATCTTTCTGACGCTCAACATCCGCTTTTATAATCAGGAGCCGATACGCCGGCAAAACTGCGGCATCATCATCAGCCACGGCTATTCGACGGCGTCCAGCATCGCGGACGCGGCGAATCAGCTGTTGGGAAAACGAATTTTCGACGCGCTGGATATGCCGTTAGATACGGAGGTTGGCGAGATCGAGAAAAAACTGAACGAATTTATCCGCTTCCATTCCTATCTCCGTTCGATGATCCTGTTAGTTGATATGGGATCGCTGGAAGGAATTGCTGAGCATCTTGACTGTCCGATGGAAGTCGGCGTGATCAACAACATCTCAACCGGACTCGCGCTGGATATCGGTATGCGCTTAAGCCGTTGCGAACCGCTGGAAATGATTTTGAAATCAGCGTGCGAGAGTTATCAATGCCGGTACCGGATTCTGGCGCGCAAGCAAAAAGAAAGGGCGATTCTCTTTACCAGCGATATTTCGGTGAAGATCAGCGGCAAGCTGGCGGAGCTGTTCGCCCGGTCGCTGCCCCGTCCATTAAATATCCGGTTTATTGAAGCTGATTACGCGACGCTGCAGTCGCCGCAAGAACGGCAGGTCTTATTCGACCGCTACGAGGTTCTGATTCTGATCGGGCCGTTAGGTTTTCATCCGGAAAACGTCAATACGATGGCGCTGGAGGATATCGTCAGCTTCCGCTCAATGGAGCCGCTCAATCAGGCCTTGGAAGGCGAGCTGGATGCGGCGGAGCTGGAATTGTTTCAGCAGCAGCTGTTAAAGAACTTCTCACTGCAGAGCTTGATGGAAAATTTGACGATTCTCAATCCCGCGCGTCTGTTGGATTGTGTATACGAAGCGGTCAGCGCGCTGCAGCGGCAGATGAACCGGCGCTTTCAAAGCCGGACGCTAGTCGGCATCTATATTCATGTCAGCTTTCTGATCGAACGGTTAGTGACCCGCACGGCGATTGAATCGCTGGCAGATCTGACGCCGTTTGTCCAGACTCACCGCGATTTCATTGAACAGGTCAACGCCAGCTTTGCACCGCTGCTTAAGAATTACAACGTCACCGTTCCGATCGACGAGATTTCCTATCTTTACGACTATATCGAAAACGACCGACAGGACCCTTCAGGGGTTTAATTTTCAGGAGGAAAAATGATGAGAGAAATCATTCTGGCTTCGCACGGCGCGCTGGCGGCGGGCATGGCGGATACCGCGCGGATGATCATCGGCGATGATCCGCATCTGAGCACGCTGGCCTTATTGCCCGGCAGTCATCCCGATTGCTTAAAGCATCAGATCGAAGAACGGCTGGCGGCAGGGACCGCTGACGAATTTCTGATTCTGACCGATCTGTGGGGCGGCAGCGTCAACAACGCCTTGCTTGCCCTGGCGCAGGATCCGCGCGTGCATATCGTCGCGGGGATGAATCTGAATCTGGTGCTGCAGCTGTGTCTGAGCCCTGAACCGCTGGCCCAGGCGATTCCTGCGGCGCTGGCGGAAGCCCGGCAGGGGATGATCTACGGCAATGCCGTCCTGGCTTGTCCGCCAACGGAAGACGAACTGTTCTGACGCGGCCGAAACAACCGGGAAACAACAAGGGAATTCACCGGAGCGATCCGGAGGATAAAAAAGAAAGGAGGCGTGACAATGATTAAAATGCTGCGGATTGACGATCGGCTGCTGCACGGACAGGTGGTGTTCATGTGGACGAAACAGCTGAACATCAAAGGCATCATCGTGGCCAACGATGAGCTGGTGACGGATCCGATCCAGAGCTTAGCGATGAAGCTGGCGGTGCCGGAGCATCTGAAGCTGCTGATCAAGACGATCGACGAGGCGGCCAAGCTGATCAACGATCCCCGTGCGGCGGGCATGAACATTCTGGTCGTGATGAAAAATCCGGTCGATGCGGCGCGTTTGCTGCAAAAGATTGAAGACAAGTCGGTCATCGAACGGGTCAACATCGGCAACAGCGGGCGGATCGACAAAGGGGACCGGATGATGATGACCAAGGAAGTCTATGTCGACGACGCGGACATCGCGGCGATCGAAGAAATTCTGGCGGCCGGTCTGCCGTTTGAAATTCAGATGATCCCGACGAGCAACAAGGTTCAGGTCAAAGAGGCGTTGAAAAACGTCCGGAAATAGGGAGGACTGTTTATGACACTGGTTCAAGCACTTCTGATCGCCCTGGTGGCGGCAGCCGGTCAGGCGGCGGGGGATATCGGCGGCAACGTCATGGTTAACCGGCCGATTGTTCTGGCTCCGTTAGTTGGTGCGATCCTCGGCGATTTACAACAAGGGTTAATCATGGGCGCGGCGCTGGAACTGATCTTCTTAGGCGTGGTGTCGATCGGCGGCGCAACACCGTCGGATTCCAACATGGGGTCGGTGCTGGGCACGGCCTTCGCCATGAGCATGCATCAGGGCGTGGAGATCGCGCTGGCGCTGGCGGTTCCGATCGGAATTCTTCAGCAGATGGTCAAATATCTCGTTTATTTCTTCCGTGCGACGACGATGCACAAGGTCGAGGAATTCGCCGAAGCGGGCGATTTCGGGAAGATCACGCGCTTCCATTTCGGTCACTGCGCGCTGTATGCCGCGCTGTACGGTCTGATCGCGTTTGTTTCGCTGCAGTTTGGAGCCGGAGCGATGCAGGCGCTGGTCGAGAAAATCCCGGCGATCATCATCACCGGCCTGGGTGCAGCCAGCCAGATGCTGCCGGCTGTCGGCTTCGCGTTGTTGATGAACATGCTTTGGGATAACCGGCTGTGCGTCTTCCTGTTCTTCGGCTTCATTTTATCAGTCTATCTGAATCTGCCGATTATCGCGATTGCCGGCATCGCGGCGACGATCGGAATCGTCATGATCGTTCAGGATATCAGCGCATCCCGCACTCCGCGGATGGCGGCGCAGCCGGATGCCCAAAGTGAAGAGGAGGCGTTCTTCAATGAGTAACGTGATGAAATCCGATGAGAAAAAACTGATCAGCCAGCTGTTTTGGCGCTCCTTCGCTTTGGAAGGCTCGTTCAACTATGAAAAGATGCAGGCGCTGGGCTTTGCCTGGGCGATGTTCCCGGCGATCAAGCTCTATTGCAAAACGCCGCAGGAACAAGTCGAAGCGCTGAAACGGCATACCGCGTTCTTCAACATCACACCGAACATCTGCACGTTCTCGTTAGGCATGGCGGCGTCGATGGAAAAAGAATACGCCGAGAAAAAAGATATGGATCCTTCGACGATCAATGCGGTCAAGGTTTCCCTGATGGGGCCGCTTTCGGGCATCGGGGACTCGTTTTTCTGGGGAACTTTCCGCGTCATTGCGGCGGGCGTCGGGATTTCGCTGGCGCAGCAGGGCAGCATTCTCGGCCCGATCCTGTTCTTGCTTCTGTTCAATGTGCCGCATCTGATCATCCGGTATTACTGCACGATCTGGGGCTATCAGCTGGGCTCGAAGTTTATTCAGACTTCGTATGAAAACGGTCTGATTCAGCACATGACCAAGCTGGCGACGGTGATCGGCTTGACGACGGTCGGTGCGATGATCGCGACGATGGTAACGTTCAACGTTGGGTTTACAGCGCAGATCGGTGAAACAACGCTGGTGCTGCAGGAGGTCTTCGATCAGATCATGCCGAAGATTCTGCCGCTCTTATTGACACTGGGAGCCTTCGGTGCGATCCGCAAGGGCGTCAAGGTCAATACGGTGATTCTGGCAATCTTTGCGTTCGGTTTGATCGGAACGCTGATCGGTCTGTTATAATAGGGTTAACCCGAAGCGGCTTGTTTCAACAGGGCCGCTTCTTCAACTGGGAAAGGAGTTGACGACATTGGGCAACGAAACAGTTTCATTTTACAGCCGCCGGATCCTGACGGAGCAGGGCATGGTGGAAGGGGTGCTGCAGGTCGCGGACGGGAAGTTTGCGGGTCTGATCGAAAATCCAAATCCGGCGCAGATCGCGGCCGCCCGGGACTTTGCGGATCAGCGGATCTTCGCGGGCATCATCGATCTGCACAGCCACGGCTATTGCAGCTGGTCAGCCAAAACGATCGACAAGGCGGAAATTCAGGGTTTATCGAAAATTCTGCCTTCGATTGGAGTCACGGCGACGCTGGCGACAACCTCGGGCTGGAAGGCGCATGAGATGGAGATGCTCAGCGCGATCGCGGAGGCGTTGGACGAAGGCGTGACCGGTACGCGGATTTTAGGCATTCACATGGAAGGGCCGTTTTTCAATCCGGACAAGCACAACGCGACGCCGCGGGAAGAAGTCATTCTGCCAAGCGTGGAAAAGTGCGAGGCGTATTGGCAGGCGGCCCGGGGAAAGATCAAGTATATGACGCTGGCTCCGGAAATGCCGGGCGCGGCGGAAACGATTCACTGGCTGCGGGAACACGGGATTGTCGCGGGGGCCGGTCATACCCTGGCGGATGACGAACAGATGTGTCAGGCAGTTCGGGACGGTATCCAGGTATCGATCCATACCGGCAATGCGATGCGCCAGATCGACCGGCGTGATATCGGCGCTTTGGGCGCGGCGCTGCTGGATCCGGAGGTCGTCTGTGAAATCATCTGTGATTTCTATCATCTCGCGCCGCGGATGCTGGAAATCATGTTCCGAATAAAGCATAATTTTGACAAGTTCATCATGATTTCCGACTCCGACACGCTCTCCGGGGTGGCACCGGGCACCTATTTCGCTTATGGCAAGCGCGTCCACGTACATTCCGACGGACGGATTCTGCTGGATGACGGCACGATTTCCGGCAGCTCAAAATATGTTCTCTACGGGATGGAAAACCTGATCGAAAAACTGGGGCTGGCGCCGCAGCGGGTCAGCCGGATGGCGTCGCTGAATCCGGCCCGGCTGTTGGGGATCGAAGCGCAGAAGGGTTCGATCGCTCTGGGGAAAGACGCGGATTTCTTCATAATCAACGACCGCTACGAGGTTCAGGAAACGTGGGTCGAGGGGCGGCGGGTCTTTACGTCCGCGGATCCGATTTTGACCAACGAGCATTTTTCACAGTTCTGTCAGAAGCTGGACTAAACGAAAAGGAGAAAATTCATGAAAATACGCTGCAATGAAATCGTAACCCCGGCAGGCGTGATCGACGGACTGGTCATCGTGGAGGATGGAAAGATCACCCAGCTTGTGCCGGCGTCTGAGTTAAAAGGGGAAGCGTGGGATGAGGATTGGCGCGGGTACAAGCTGCTGCCGGGACTGATCGACATTCATACGCATGGTTATTACGGCTATTCGGCCTTGTCGACGAAACCGGAAGATTTTCATGCGCTGTCCAAACAGATGGCGGCGGTCGGCGTGACGAGCTATCTGGTGACGGCGGGTGATCACAATGAGACGGAAATGGAAAATCTGGCGGCGATCGCGCAGGCGATCGGCGAACAAAAGCAGGGCTTAAACGGGGAAGCGCGGATGCTCGGCATTCACATGGAAGGACCGTTCCTCAATCCAAACCGGCGCGGTGCATTTCAGCCGGAAGAGCTGCTTGGGCCCTCCGTTGAGAAAATGCGGGCATATATTGAAGCCAGCCAAGGTCAGATCCAATATATGACGATGGCGCCGGAGCTGGATCCGCAGGGCGAACTGATCCGTTTCTGCCGCAGTCAGAACGTCTTGCTCAGCGGCGGGCATACCGTCGCGACGTTTGCGGAATATAATCGGGCGATCGAACAGGGGCTGGCGTGTTCAACCCATACCGGCAACGCGATGCGGCAAATGGACCGGCGCGAACCCGGCGCGTATGGTGCGGCGCTGCTTTCCGATCAAATCTTCAGCGAGGTCATCTGCGATCTGTTTCATATCAGTCAGCCAATGCTGGAAATCATGTTCCGGATCAAACCGATGTCGCGCTTTATCATGATTTCCGATTCTGGGCCGATGAGCGGACTGCCGGCGGGCGTTTATACGATCCGCGGACACAAACGGACGATCAGCGAAGCGGGGCTGGTGCTGCTGGAAGACGGAACGATTGCGGGCAGCTCCAAAAACATGCTTTACGGCGTCCGGAATCTGGCGGAAATACTGCTTAAACCGATCACAGAGATCGTTAAGATGACCTCGGAAAACCCGGCGGTCTTGTTCAGCCTGCCGCATAAGGGTTCGATTGCCGCAGGGCAAAGACGCGGATCTGATCGTTATCGACGCTGATTTTCAACTGATGAAAACCTTTGTCGAAGGCCGCTGCGCTTATCAAAAAGGCGACGTCCTGACGGTCAATCCCGGATTTCCTAAAAACCAGTGTTGCTTAAGCCAAGCTTGAGAAACCCGAAGCAACAAGAAAGAAAATCCAATAGAGGCTTCCCATGATCACAATATAAAAACTGGCCGTGCAGCGTTTTATTTCCAACGTTGCACAAGCCAGTTTTTTCTGTGTTTTTGAGTGGTTAAGTTTGTTCAAGTCCGATTTCACAGCTTGGATTCAGGCTTGATTGTGCGCTTTCAGCTGCCGGTTCAGCAGGTTCACCCGGCGCTTCATCAGACTGTATTCAATCAGCCAGATCGCGGCATAAATTGCGAAGAACAGGCCGAAATAACAACCGAAACCGATCAGCGTGTGCGGCATCCACCACATGAAGTAGGCGATCGGCAGCGTTCCGGAAGAACAGACGATCAAATGAACGAGCGTTTGCTTGAGTAAGCTCCAGCTTTCGATGGACCAGATCTGACTGGCAGCTGCCCAGATCGCGCCGTAAAGCATCGAACAGAGCGTCTGCAGGAACATTGCGCTGACCTCCGAGCCGCAGAAGGCGATCAGTTCCGGGACCACCGCGTAATAGTGCCCGTTGTTGTGCATCAGCGAGATCGCAAGCGTGATCAGCGTGGAAAGGGCCACGCCGACAAGCGCTCCGAACAGACCGGTCAGGATCATTTTCTTTTTCATGATTTCACCTCATATTCCACATGTTTGTTTGATTTTAGAAACGTAGCGCCGGGAAACGTAAGTCTGCACGCCGTTGGTCAGCGTTACGCAGATCGTCCCGGAAAAGCTTAAGTCAAAATGGTTCACCTTGCTCAGATTAATGATTTCCGAATGGGAAATCCGGACGAAATCCCCGGGGCTTAACCGGGCCTGGACTTCCTGCAGACTCAGCCGGACGATAAACCGGCCTTTCTCGGCTTCCGCAATCGTTTTCTTTTCCTGGGCATAGATGCGGATGATTTCCCGGGGCTGAAGCAGGACGAGTTCATCCTCCTGAAACCCTGCAAGATACGCGGCGGGTGTATTGGATAAGGATTGAATCAGTGTCTGGATTTCGTCAGTGACCTGGCGGGTGACGACGATGAGCCGGGGTTCGCCGCAGTTCTCGTCGATTTGAATCTCAACCTTCATGTTCATCACTTCCTTTGGCTGTTTTCTTGATCTGACCCTAGTATAGCGGAAATCCCGGCAGGATACATCCGCTTTCCGACAGACGGTCGGTTTTGCGGGTCAAACGGTTAAATTCAGGGAAGGAAAAGAGGCTGAAAAGGATGAATGCTGAAACGGTGAAAAGATGAAACAGAACAAGGAAAGAAATGCGGAGGAAAAGAAAAGTTTTCATTCAAATTTAAGCCGGGGTTTGATATAATGAAAAACAAGGTTTAAAAAAGGGGAACAGGAAATGAATTCAAAACGAGGACAATGGGCCAGTAATCTGGGCTTTATTCTGGCCGCGGCGGGCAGCGCCGTCGGCTTGGGCAATATCTGGAAGTTTCCAGGCAAGATCGCAGCTTATGGCGGCGGGGCGTTCTGCTTTTGTATGTGCTGATCGTTGCGCTGATCGGTTTGCCGGTGATGTTAGCGGAATTATCCATCGGCCGGGCAACGCAGAGAACGTCGTCGGCGCGTTTCACAGCCTGAACCGGCGCTGGACCTTCTGCGGCGGTTTGGGGGTCGTCACGTTATTCGTGATTTTATCGTATTACTGTATTGTCGGGGGCTGGGTGACGAAGTATGTCTTCGTTTATTTAACAGGGCGCGCATTTCCCGGCGACAGCCGCGCCGTTTCAGGATTTCTTCGTGCAGTTTATCAGTGCGCCGGTCGAGCCTTTGATCTGGGGTGCGTTGTTTTTCGGTTTGTGCATCTTCGTCGTGGTGCGCGGAGTTTCCAGCGGTATTGAAAAATTCAGTAAGTTTCTGATGCCGTGTTTGTTTTTGCTTCTGATTGCGATCGTGTTCCGGGCAGTCACGCTGCCGGGGGCCTGGGAAGGCGTCAAAGTATCTGTTTGAGATCCGGCCGGAAGCCCATCAACGGCGATACGCTGGTCGCGGCCCTGGGGCAGGCTTTTTTCTCACTGTCAGTCGGGATGGGCATTATGGTGACGTATGGATCGTATGTGCCGAAGAAAGAGAATCTGCTGCGCAGCGCCGTGATGATCTGCATTCTCGATACGCTGGTCGCGGTTCTGGCGGCGTTGGCGATCGTCCCGGTCGTGTTTGTCACGATGGGCGCCGAAGGGCTGGGCATGGGCGGCGGTTTTGCGTTTATGGCGCTGCCGGAGGTCTTTGCGATGATGCCGGGCGGCGGATTGTTCGGTCTGGCGTTCTTTCTGCTTCTGTTTCTGGCGGCGCTGACCAGCGCGATCAGTATTCTGGAAAGCTGCACGGCTTTTCTGAACGAAGAGCTGCATTGGAGCCGATTGAAGTCGACGTTGTTTCTGGCGGCGCCGATGAGTTTGTTAAGCGTTGGTTATTCGCTGTCGCAGAGCGCGGAACGCTCGCTGAACCTGCCATGGCTGGATTGGAAGCATGGGCTGCAATGGCTGCCGATGAATGCGGTCATGGAAAAGTTCACCGATAATCTGATGATTCCGTTAGGCGCGTTGTTGTTCTGTGTGTTTGTCGGCTGGATCTGGGGTTCGCAGAAAGCGGCGAAGGAAATCAGCGGTGAGGCGCAGAAGCCGTTTAAGCTAGAGAAATATTGGAGCTTTACCGTGCGTTATATCGCGCCGGCCGTGATCTTAGTCATTTTGTACTTCACGCTGATCCAGGGGCAGGGGCTGTCCTGAACGAAAGAAAGAAAGCAAACTGCCGCTCAAAGAAAGAGGACAGTCTGCTTTAAATCTGAACGGTTGGCCGCGATGGGAGATTAAGCCCGCATCGCGGCTTTTTCATCGGCCAGGATAATCTCCTGCATTCGCAGATAACGCTTCTTCACAAGCTCGCGGACAACCGGCTGATCGCTGAGATAATCCAGAATCAGCTGCATCCGCTGAAGGTTGGGATTGATCTGAAGCAGCTGGCGGACCGCCGGAGTCTGAAAATGAGGCCGCGCTTCTTTCCAAAACCAGCGGTATTGATCCTTAACGGACATCGGCAGCTGGAAGCTTTCCTGGATCGGCAAGAGTATTGTTTCTAATTCGATCAGATCGTCGAGCAGCGTGTCAGGCTCAAGATCCGACCAACGGAGCGATCGTAAAGCTTGCAGCTCTGATTTTGGCAGGGGAGCCTGCACAAAGGTGATGACCTTGCAATTGTGAAGCGGTTGCCCCGGTCTTTCTCTCGCCTGCAATTTTAGAAGGTCCAGGGTCAGCGCTTTGATCCTGATTTTGACTGAATGATAGGCACTGACGATCTGCATTCCGATCAGGCAGGAATCGTCGGCGATCATTGCCAGGCTGATCGATTTTTCAGCTTCGATGGTTTCCGGGCTTACGAAAATCCGGGAGATCTTGCCTGTCAGCGGATCCCTTTCCCCGGGGTAGCCGCTGAAAATGATTTTAAAAAGAAGATCGTTGGTCAAAGTGAAATACTCGTTGAGTGAAGGCTGATTCATCGGGATAATCCCTCGCTTTTCTTCCTCTTGAATGACTTCCTGCATCCGCAGATAACGTTTTTTCATCACCTCGCAGATTTGTTTCTGATCGCTGAGCCTGTCCAGATTCCGCTGCATGACCTCAAAGACCGGATCCATCTTGAATAGCGCTTTGATGATCGGCGACTGGGTATGCGGGCGGGCTTCTTTAATAAACCAGCGCCATTGATCTTCCTGACAGAGCGGCGGGGTGAAGCTTTCGTCCTCCGAAGGCAGCGGTATGACAACCATTGTGAGCTTGTCTTCAAACGGCGTAAACAATCCGAAATCCGATAAGTGCAGAGTCCGCGGTGTTTTCCATGTTTGCCGTGATCCGGGATTCTGGACAAAGGAAACGGCAACGACCGGCTGCGCGTCCTCGATTTCTTTGATGCCGGGGGATTGTGCGCCAAGCAGCTCGCTGGCCAGATCCTTTGTCCGGAGATGCGCCGACCGCCAGGCGGTGACCGTTTGAACGCCCAGGGTCATGAAATCGCCGACTTGGAGGCCGACGCCAATGGAATCTGCGGAATTCATGGTTTCAGAATCAATGGAAAAAACCATTGTGGAACCGACATCTTTATTTATGGAATGGGGTACGCTGGAGACGATTAACTTGAAAAGTAAATCGTTGGTAAGGGTAAAGTACTCGTTGAGTGTTGGCTGTGTCATTGTTTGTCCTCGCTTTCTAACTTTAATATTGCGGTTTTTTTCAAAAAGCCTTGCTGAAAAATAAAAAAAGTTCATTTTTTTCCCAAAAAGTGAGTTTTTTCCTGAAAACAGTTACATTTGGGTATAAATTGAACTAAATTTTCCGGTTTGGATCCAGCTTGGAATGTGAGTAATGAATCATGTCAGGTTTGACTGCCTCCGCATAACCTTGCCGGGATAACCTCGATTCCTGAACTAAAAAACAATTTAAACAGAAAAGTTGCGCTATCTTTCTTAAAGGCAGAGGAGAAGGGGAAACCGGTCATTCTTGATTTACCATGAAAATGAAAAAACCTTCCGTGGTTGACGGAAGGTTTACGATTCGGTTTCAAGAAATTCAGCGTTTAATTTAACGGAACTTCCGGATTGGTCTGAGTTTCGCCGTTTTCATTCTGCGGAACTGTGGTATTCTTCTTTTCCTGCAGGGTCAGAGAAACGGGTAACTGTGGATCCGCCGCGGCTGACCATGATTTCCACGGTATCGCCGACAGCGTAATTGTCTAACGCCGCGCTGAGATCCGCAAAGGATTCGACGACCAGGTTATTGATTGAAATGATCCGGTCGCCCTGCCTGCAGTCCGGCTTTGTCCGCCGCGCTGCCGCTTTCTACGTCCGTGATGTAAACGCCTAAGCTGCTGACGCCGTACTGCATCGCGGTCTGCGCGTTTTCAATGCTCAGAACGGTAACGCCCAGCGCCGGCCGGCCAGTGACATAACCGTTGGCGATCAGCTCCTGCGCGATCTTGCTGACAAGATTCGATGGAATCGCGAAGCCCTAAGCCCTTCGACGTCGCTGCCGCTGGATTTGGCGACGACCATGCCGATCAGTTCGCCGCGGGAATTGAATAAACCCGCCGCCGGAGTTGCCCGGATTAATCGCCGCGTTGGTCTGAAGCAGCGTCATCTGCTGATTATCGAGCGTGATCGAGCGATCCTTGGCACTGATGATGCCATTGGTCACGGTCCCGCCCAGCTCGCCTAACGGATTGCCGATGGCGACGGCGGTTTCGCCGACGTTGAGGGTTGTCTGAATCACCGAAGGTGACCGGTCGTCAGTCCGCTGGCATTGATCTTCAGCACCGCCACGTCGGTCTTGCTGTCGGTGCCGACCAGCACCGCGTCGTAGGTTGTACCGTCGCTGGTGCGGACCTGGATCGTTGAAGCTCCGTTGATCACGTGGTTGTTGGTCATCAGATAGCCGTCTTCGGAGGCGTGCCGGCGCCGGTCTGCACGTACTGCTGCAAGAAACTGCTGTTGGTGACTTTCTCCGTCTTAATTTCCACGACGCTCGGCTGATTCAGAGCGGCGACCTGCTCGACGCTCATCTCGCTGCCGGCCGAAACCGGCTGGACTTCCACCTTGCCGGCGGTGGAGCGGTACAGCGTTGTGGAAGAACTGTTCATCTGATTGGCCAGCAGCCCGCCGCCGAGCCGATGCCTCCGGCCAACAGGCCGCAGCAGAGGAGCCGGCGACCATCGTCCGTTTCATTGATTTGCGCTGTTTCGCTAATTCTTTCAGTACGGGATCGGGTTCGGGCTGGACATGGATATGTTCGTAGCGGGGTTGTTCTTTGGCTTCCGCCTGGGCATTCGCGCTTGTATGTTCCTGTGAGGCAGCGGTCATGCCGGCTTCATTTTCACAGTGATTTTCTTCTGGGATTCGATTTTCATGATTTTCATTCATCATCATCACACCTCTTTCTTTTTACGATTCTTATTCTAGCCCGGGGATGTGACTTCATATTGACTGAAACATGAAGATTAGGTGAAGGCTTAGGGAGATTTTGACGTTCACTTTCCTCGATCTGGGAAAAAAAGTCACGCAGGACGGGGAAATTCTCGAATATCCGCGGGTCAGGCGGCAAAGCGCTGTTAAAAAAAGAAGCGCCGGGATGTCCGGGCTTCTTTGTGTATAGGCGTACAGAACAATCGCGATGACGTTGCCTTTGCCCGCGGTTGATCAGTTTCGTCAGGATTCCCTGCAGGCGGATGCGGGCAGTTTCCGGGATCATCGACAGTTTGGAATTCATGCCGTCCTTAATGATATCGGCCAGCTTGCGTCCCGAAGATATCCGATTCCCAGATGGCTTGCGGATCGCTTTCCTGATCGCGAAGCAGATAGCTGACCAGTTCCTCACTCTGTTCTTTTGATCCAATGATCGGCTCAAATGTGCTTTCCACGTCGACTTTGATCATGTGAATCGACGGAGCGATGGCTTTGATGCGCACGCCGTAGCGGCCGCCTTGCTTGACGATTTCCGGCGTGGAGAGCTGGATGTCATGCAGGGAAGCGGAAGCGAATCCGTAGCCGGTCTGTTTGACCATTTTCAGAGCGCTGCTGATAGCGTCATATTCCCGCTTGGCTTCGGCGAATTCCTGCATCAGCTGCATCAGCTGTGCTTTGTCGGTGATGTCCTGACCGATGATTTCCTTTAAGACCTGGTTGTAGAGTCCGCTTTTGACCTCCAGATCGACGACGGCGACGCCCTTTGCCGGTATCAACAGTCGCCAAGTTGGCTTTCTCGACATATTCGTTCTCGTTGAGAATATCGACGATGCCTTCGACTTCACGCAGCTTGGTGATCGCCTTCATGCTTTCCTCAATCGAACCGTTAACGCTTTGTTTGAGCCAATGTTCGTCGCTTAAAACGGAAACCCATTTCGGCATCTGAACGTTGATTTCCGAAACCGGGAATTCATATAACGCTTCCCGCAGCAGGGCATGGATATCATCTTCGTCCAGGCGGTTGACTGCCATCGAAAGAACCGGAACCTGGGTCTTTTCCTTTAATTTATCGACGACGCTGCGACATTGAATCGAAGATGGATCCTTGGAGTTGACGATGATGATGAACGGCTTGCCGATCTGGGTCAGTTCGTCGATGACCTCGGCTTCCGCTTCGATATACGAGTCACGCGGCAGATCTGCGATCGAGCCGTCGGTGGTGATCACGATGCCGATTGTAGAATGATCCTGAATGACCTTCTGCGTGCCGGTCTTGGCTGCTTCATTAAACGGGATCGCTTCGTCATACCACGGCGTCCGCACCATCCGCATGCCGTTTTCGTCTTTGTAGCCTTTGGCTTCCGGAATGACAAAACCGACGCAGTCGACTAACCGGACCTTGACCGTAAAGCCGTCGTCGAAAGCGATCGTCGCGGCGTTGTTCGGGACAAATTTCGGCTCGGTCGTCATGATCGTCTTGCCTTCTCCGGATTGCGGGAGTTCATCAATCATCCGTCCTTTTTCGTATTCGTCTTCGACATACGGAATGACGGCCTGCTCCATGAACTTTTTGATGAAAGTGGATTTGCCTACCCGTACTGGTCCGACAATGCCTAAATATATATCGCCGCCAGTTCTTTCACCGATGTTTTTCAAAATTTCTGTCGTTTCCATAACTTCCTCCCTTAGCTATTTGAAGTGTATGAATTTGATTGGGGCTCTATGCCAGCGCAATGTGAAAAATAAGTGGAAATCTGCCGGGCGGAAGGGGATTGGCGGCGATCAGGAAAGGAATCGTGGCGGACATGCATGAGAAGCAGGCAAACGAAGGCAGTGAACGCAGAAAAAAAACAACCCGGACCGGCGGATTGTCTTTTCGTGATGGATTTGAATCTGGTGGAGCCAGAAGAAGGCCGGTCTTCCTTGCGGAAGGGCTGCGCTATTTGATTTCCCGTTCGGTATATTCCGCGTCGATCACGTCTTTTTCATCGACGTGCGGACGGGACTGGGGCTGCGAATAGCCGGCGTCCTGCTGCTGTTGCTGCTGATAATAATCTTGCTGCTGTTGCTGCGCTTTGTAGAAAGCCTCGCGCTGTTTTTTATTGCGGTACAGAAACCAGCCGATGATCCCGACCCATAACAGCAGTCCGACCAGCGGATAGGCGTAAAGCAGCGGCGAGAGCACCTGCAGAATAATTAACAGAATGAAAAAATAAACAAAGGATCCCATCATCGCGCCCTACGACTTTCTCTCGAAGGTCGTCTTGCAGCGCGGACAGGTGATTTCAATCTTCCCGTGTCCCCGCGGCACGCGGACCGTTTGATGGCAATGCGGGCAGCTGAAATATTTGTGCTCTTTATCACTGGCGTTCTTTTTGATCAGTGAGAAGGCGGAGCGGACCGGCCGGGTCAGTTCCATAAATTTGATGTTTTCTTTCTGGCGTTTCCAGATATTGCGGGAAAGCGTGCGGAACAGCGAACCGAAGATCAGCACGTCGCCCAGCAGGCCGAGAAATACGCTTTTGAAGGTCAGCGTGTTGATCAGCAGGACGGCCAGGGATGCGAACAACAGGAAGTTGTTCAGCGCATCGGTGCCATAGCGTCCGTTCATAAAGCGGAACAGTGCGTTTTTAATTTTTTCAAGCATGGTTATCGTTCTCCTTATAATGAAGCTTACGCATGATCTGCGTAATATCTTTGAAGCTGCGGTGCAGCGTCGCCAGTTCGTCTTCGCTGAGCTGAGCGAAATACGGCGTCAGATGACGAATCTGCTTCTCCTTGTACTGCCGCATGATTTCACCGCCCTGGGGGCTGACAGAGATCAGAATGCTGCGGCGGTTGTTCGGATTGGGTTTGCGGTCGACGATCCCGCGCGTAACTAAACCGTCGATCAGCTTGGACAGCTGCTGTTTAGAAATCAACGTCTGCCGGCAGCAGTCCGCCAGCGTCATTTCCCCGCGGCACTGCAGCGTGAATAAAACATATAATTGAACAGGGCTGAAGTTCTCGTTCTGCGCGATCCCCATGGACCGGTTGAGCATCAGCGGCTGCAGATCAAACAAATCTTCAAGTACACTGCGAATCGCTTCTTCCATCGTTATCACCTCATGCAAACTATTATACAGAATTTTGCGGTCTTGTAAACACGTGTTTACAGACTTCACATGATTTCACATGAAATGTTCACACAGTCTTCACGTTTTAAAGCAACAGAAAAGCCGTCGCAAGTTGACGGCTAATCCAGCTTTCTGAAATATTGAATTGCCTGCGTGTTCAAGCCGGTATGAACGGCGACGACGTTGACGAGCTTAATGATCTGAATTTCGGTTTTCGGGAAGGTGCGGCGCAGGATAGCGGCCAGCTGTTCGGCAGTCTGCGGCGCGTCGACGTGCGCGATGGTGATCGAATAATGTTCGTTGATGTTGTCTTCCTTCATGATCTGCACAGCCCGCTCCAGCGCGCGGGTATAGGTTCTGACCTTTTCCTTGACATCGATCCGGCCCTGGGTGTGCTGATTGATCTCCAGAATCGGTTTAATCTTTAATAATCCCGCTAAGGTAGCGGCCAGCGGCGTCAGCCGTCCGCCGCGTTTTAAATGCTGCATGTCGCTGGGCAGAATCAGGGTGTTGGTCGTGTCGATCACCTGCTGGCAGGCGGCCTGGATTTCTTCCATGGAGGCGCCGGCCTCGGCCATCTGCTTGGCAGTGCGGATCAGGTATTCCTGAACGACCGCCGTGACGTGCGTGTCGATTGTGATGATCGGCAGTCCGATCTGGTCGGCAGCTGTCTGCATCGCGCTGATCGTGCCGGACAGACCGCTGCAGATCGGGACGGCGAAGATCAGTTCCACCCCCTCAGCTTTTAACTGTTCAAAACATTCCTGGATCCGGCCCAACGCGGGCAGCGATGTCGCCATGACCTTCTGCTCTTGAAGCAGAGCGATCAGCTGATCCTTGTCAATGTCTTCCATATCCTGAAGACTGCGGCCGTCCACGCTGATCTGAAGCGGCAGGCTGATGATGCCATCGGCTGCCATTTCCGCCGCGGTTTTTCCGATGCCGCTGTCGGTAACAAAGGCAATTTTCATAGTTCCTCACTCCTTATATGCTTAATTTTAACGCGATCTGAATTAGAAGTAAACTAATATCCACTTACAGAATCGGCGGTTTGTCGACTTTGTGAGAAAGGGTGAATTTTGATTATGACCGCAGGCATGGAAAATTGACGAGGGTAAAAGGTTTATAAATAAGGAATGGGAATTCTTGAAGAATGGACCAGGAGAAAAGGGGTAAACTTCGGCCTCAATCAGAACTAGAAAAAAATTCAATTTGAAATTGACGAGGCTTGAGGAATCTCGTATAATTAACTCAAAAGAAAACAACAGCGTATAAAAAGAAAACAATGCCGTTCCGATCCGAGGGAACAAGTCGGATAAATCAGCTGACGGAAGTTCCCGCTGAGTTGAAGCAGTGGCTGAGCGGGCCGCTTTATGGTAAAATAAAGTAAAGAAGGGAGTGCTGAAAAATGAGTGTTCATCTGCATGCGCGAAGTTGTTATACCTTATTAAACAGCACCCTGAGAGTGCCGCAGTTAGTCGCGCTGGCGAAACAAGCCGGCTATGAGGCGATTGCCTGCACTGACGAAAACGTGATGCACGGCGCGATGGAATTCTGGAAGTGTTGTCAAAGAGAACAGATCAAACCGATTTTCGGTTTGGAAATCCTGGTTAAAATTGAAGAGGAAACGGTCGCCATGACGGTGCTGGCGCGGGATGACGAAGGCTTCGGCGGCCTGATGGCAGCTTCCAGCCGATTGTGCGACGGCCAGGACGCGCTGACGCTGGAACAGATTCAGCCTTATCTTGAGCATTGGGTGCTGATCGTCTATGGTGAAGGTGGTTTTGCCGAAAGCGAATTGATTCAGGAAGACCGCCGCGGGTTGGGTGATAAGCTGGGCTGGCTGAAAACGCAGCTGCCGCTGTTTTATATGGCGGTCTCGTTTAACGACGCCTCGTTCTGGAAATTGAAGAATATTTTATTAAAGCAGGTTTGCGCGGCGCAGGAAATTCCGACTGTCGCATTGTCAAAGATTTATTATGGCCAAGCGGAGGATGCCCGGTTGTTTAAGATTGTCAACGGAATCCGGCTGTCCAAGACGATCAACGATAAAACGCTGCCGTCGGTCAACGGCCGCTATCTGCGCACCCCGGCGGAAATGGAACAGCTGTATGACGCCGAGGATCTGCAGGCGAGCGATCACATCGCTTCGATCTGCAACGTGACGATGGAGCTGGCGAAGACGACGCTGCCGGCGTTTCCCTGTCCGCAGGGTGTATCCTCAAAACAATATTTAACCCAGCTGTGTCTGGCCGGCTTGAAGAAACGGCGGCAGGGACAGCCGGAGGATCCGGCGTATCGGCGGCGGTTAAAATATGAGCTGGACGTCATTTTAACGATGCACTTTGAGGATTATTTTCTGATCGTCTGGGATTTCATCCGATTTGCCCGCAAGGCGGGAATTTATGTCGGACCGGGCCGGGGCAGCGCGGCGGGCTCATTAGTCGCGTATGTGTTGGGAATCACGCACGTGGATCCGCTGGAATACGGATTGCTTTTTGAACGATTTTTGAATCCGGAGCGGATTTCCATGCCGGATATTGATACCGACTTTCCGGATAACCGGCGCGACGAAGTGATTCAGTATGTCGCTGAAAAGTATGGCGAAAAGCATGTCGCGCATATTGCGACGTTCGGTACGCTGGGCGCCAAGCAGGTGCTGCGCGATGTCGGCCGGGTTCTGGAGATTCCGCTGCGGGAGGTTGACATGCTTTGCAAAGCTGTGCCGTTTGGGATAAAGATGACGCTGCAGACGGCGATTCAGCAGAATCCGCGGTTTCACCAGATGGTCTATGCCGACCGGCGGTATCAGGAGCTGTATGAAACCGCCTTGCGGATCGAGGGTCTGCCGCGGCACGTTTCCACCCATGCAGCCGGGATTGTCTTCTCCCACGCCGAGCTGGAGCAGATCTGTCCGACAATCCGGATTGAAAACGATCTGCTTTCCACGCAGTACACGATGGAGCATCTGGAGGAGCTGGGACTGATCAAGATGGACTTTCTGGGACTGCGCAACCTGACGATCATCGACGATATCGTTCAGCGCGTGCAGCAGCGCCAGCCGCTCGATATTATGAAAATTCCCGCTGGACGACGCGAAAACCTACGCGCTGTTAAGAAAAGTCGACACCGTCGGCATCTTCCAGCTGGAATCGGAAGGTATGAAAAATCTGATCCGCAAGATGCAGCCGGCCTGTTTCGACGACATCGTCGCGACGATCGCGCTGTTCCGCCCCGGGCCGATGGAAAACATCCCGGAATATCTGCGCTGCCGGAAGGATCCGTCAGCTGTGCATTACCTGCATCCGGATCTCAAGCCGATCCTGGAAAGTACCTACGGGGTAATGATCTATCAGGAACAGATCATGCAGACGGCGCAGAAGATGGCCGGGTTTCTCGCTTGCCCGCGCAGATGTGCTGCGACGGGCGATGTCCAAGAAAAAGCTCAAGGAGCTGCAGT
>QFCE01001703.1_pt1 | contig 19199 bp, 16 predicted proteins | sample 5346091 | NCBI WGS metagenome assembly QFCE01 (sample SAMN09062252, study PRJNA434731) | Human gut metagenome, whole genome shotgun sequencing project. | isolation source: stool timepoint A chromium assembly | host: Homo sapiens | collected 2015 | reverse complement strand
AGCTTCCATGGTCTCGATCTGTTTCAGTCTTGCAATACGGCTCTGGATGGTCTTGAAGTTGGTGAGCATACCGCCCAGCCATCTCTCGTTTACGTAGAACTGTCCGCAGCGCTCTGCTTCAGTCTTGATCGCGTCCTGCGCCTGCTTCTTGGTTCCTACGAACAGGATGCTTCCGCCGTTTGCAACGATGTCTGCAACTGCGTTGTAAGCATCGTCAACCATGCCTACAGACTGCTGAAGGTCGATGATGTAGATACCGTTTCTCTCGGTATAGATGTAGGGAGCCATTTTGGGGTTCCATCTTCTTGTCTGATGTCCGAAATGAACACCTGCTTCCAAAAGCTGTTTCATTGAAATAACGCTCATGTTTCTTTCTCCTTTTTGGTTGAATTCTTCCGCGCAGATCTTTTTCCGTCCGGACCCGCCGACACACCCTCGGGCACCATCCTTTGGGAATCTCTGTGCGTGTTTATTTTGCAACTCTTGAATTATAGCATGGACAAAGCTTCTATGTAAAGAGGCAATTGCAAAAAAATTCCTGCTTTTTCAGCGCTTTTTACAGCATGGGCATGCGGTCGGGCAAAGAAATTCCTCCACGGCGGCAGATTGCCTCGGCGTGCTCCCGTCCGGCTTTTAAGATAGCAGACTCGTCCAGGGTGAGCAGGACCCGATCCTTCATCAGCCATTTTCCGTCGCACATGGTGTGGGTGATGTTGGTGCTGTGCATGGAGGTTACCAGGTTGGCGATCGGATCGTGGACCGGGAGCATATCTGCACTGCAGTTTGGATCAATGATGATCAGGTCGGCTTTTTTGCCTTCTTCAAGGCTTCCGTACAGATCCTTTTCGCCCAGAGCCTCAGCGCCGTTTATGGTGGCCATGGCCAGGATTTCCTGCGCTTTTACCACATCCGGCTCCAGGCGCCAGCCCTTATGAATGAGGGAGGTCACCCACATTTCATCCACCATGTTCATACGGTTGTTAGTGGGAGTACCGTCGGTTCCAAGCGCTACGCACACACCCTCGCGGAGCATACGCGGAATCTTGGCAAAGCCCAGAACACGCATGGCGGAGGCGGGATTGTGGGAAACCTTTACCCCGTGGTCTTTGAACATCTGTACTTCTTCGTTGGTAAGCCATACCGCATGGGCTGCCAGGATGTTTTTGTCCAGAAAACCCAGATTGTTCAAGTGTGTTACGGTGGTGCAGCCTCTGGTGGCCTTGGCGTATTCTACCTCTGAACGGGCTTCCGCAATGTGCATGTGAACGCCTACACCGTATTTGTCCGCCAGTTCCTTGGTGCGGAGTAAAAGCTCGTCTGTGGCATTAAATATGGTGCGGATGCCGAACCAGATCTTGACGCGGCCGTCTGCGGTGTTGTGGTATTTTTTCAGATCCTCCTCCTGGATTGAAAGCTCCTCGTCCGTGGTGTGCTGCCAGTTTTTGGGAAGGCCCTCTCCGCAGTCCATGGTGGATTTTGCCAGTTTTCCCCGGATGCCGGCCTCGGTAATCGCCCGGGCCATGCCGGAGACAAACTGCCCGCCGGGCTCGGCGATGGAAGTACAGCCTGCCTTGATCTGCTCCACGCAGAAAAGCAGGGTAGAAATGTAAGAATCCTCCTCGGTCATATTGCTTTCATAGGGCCAGATACGGTCTCTTAGCCAGGTGAGCAGATCCACGTCATCTGCAAGTCCCCGGGCAAGCTGCTGACTCGTGTGGGTGTGGGTGTTGACGAGACCGGGCATGATGGTTTTTCTGGTACAGTCCATAACCTCGTCGCAGTCTGTGGGAGCCTCAAAGTGGCCGATGCGAGTGATGCGATCTTTTTCAATGAGGATATTTCCCTGGCGATAAACCTCGCGGCGGTCGTTCATGGTGAGAATCATGGCGTTTTTCAGAAGAATTTTCATAAAGGTTTGTCCTCCTTGGCGGCTGTATTTCCGGAAAGAATCCGGGATTATCTGTATCCTTTGAAATTACTTTCAGTATATCTGAAAATTTTGCGATTGTCACTTGTGAAATATGAACAAAACCGCTATACTGAAAAAAAGAAAAGAAGTGAAAAAGGAGGTCGAAAGGTGAAAGAAATACTGATTATCGACGCCTGCGTGCGGCGGGAGGAATCCCGCACAAGAAAAATGCTGGACTGTGCAGTGCAGACGCTGAAAGAGGATCATCCAGACTGGAAGCTTACGACTCTGAATCTTGGGGATATGGATCTGAAATATTGGAATACACAGTCTCTGAGGGAGCGGGATGCGCTTTTGGCTTCCGGCCAGCTGGATGCTCCGGTATTTGCATTGGGACATCAGTTTCGGGAGGCGGACGGCATTGTAGTGGCAGCGCCTTTCTGGGATTTGAGTGTTCCGGCGGTTTTGAAGGTTTATATTGAGAATATTTCAGCAGATGGGGTGACCTTTGCCAGTGGCCCGGATGGACTTTATGGACTTTGTAAGGCAGAGTGGATGCTGTTCCTCACCACCAGAGGCGGACTTTACGAGGGCACGGACATGGAGCAGAGCAGCCGGTATATGGAGGCTGTTTCCCGATTCTTTGGCATTGACTCCTATTTCTGTGTGTACGGGGAAGGGCTTGATGTGGCTGAGCTTGACGGGGAAAGCATTCTTGCAGCGGCTTTGGCGGAGACGGAGCATGTGTGCCGCGGGCTTTAATTTAAAAAGAATAAATTTTAGTACAGGGAGGATTTTATATGGTATATTCAGACAATGGAAGATTGTATCACATTGACGTGGCACCGGGCGAGGTGGGAAAATATGTGATCCTGCCGGGAGACCCAAAGAGATGTGCCTCTATCGCCAAATACTTTGACGATGCGAAGCTGATTGCGGATAAGAGAGAATATGTGACCTACACCGGTTACCTGGACGGGGAAAAGGTCAGCGTGACCTCCACCGGTATCGGCGGCCCTTCTGCCTCCATTGCAATGGAAGAGCTGGTACAGGCCGGAGCAGACACCTTTGTACGGGTTGGAACCTGCGGCGGAATGGAAATCAATGTCAAGGGCGGTGATATCATTGTAGCAACCGGCGCGATCCGCAACGAGGGTACCAGCCGGGAGTACGCGCCCATTGAATTTCCTGCGGTTCCCAATCTGGATGTGGTGAACGCGCTGGTTGCCTCTGCAAAGGAGCAGGGAGTGACCTATCACACCGGCGTGGTGCAGTGTAAGGATTCCTTCTACGGGCAGCATTCCCCTGAGACCAAACCGGTGAGCTATGAGCTGGAAAATAAATGGGAGGCATGGCTTCGCTTGGGCTGTCTGGCATCGGAAATGGAGTCGGCTGCGCTCTTTACCGTGGCAAGTTATCTGAAGGTGCGCTGCGGTTCCACCTTCCTTGCAGTAGGGAACCAGGAGCGGGCAAAAAAGGGGCTTGATAATCCCCAGGCGCACGACACGGATATGGCTGTCCGTGTGGCTGTCGGGGCGGTGCGGAATCTGATCGCCCGGGACAGACAGAATTTGTAAATAACTTTGTTTTCTAAAAAAAGAAGGCGCCCGGCAGATGTCGGGCGTTATTTTGTGCAAAGCAAATAGGATGCGGGAATGTGTGAAGGCACAGTTCCTGTTTTAAATTGTGTCCTTTGTTTCCGCTGCGGCCCTGTCCCCGGCGGAGATTTTGTTATCCCAGATAATTCCGACAGCCACCAGGACAATGCCCAGGATTTTTCCGATGCTGATATTTTGAAATACAAAGGCGTCAAAAAGAATCCCGGCGGTGAGTTGTCCAACCAGCAGGAGAATGGTGGATTCCATAACCTTCAGCTTATTAAGCGTGATCATGGAAATGATAAAAGCCACAATGCCGAACGCGCCGCCAAGATACAGCCACCAGGGCGCCTCTGTAAAGGCATAAAGATCAACGCCTGATTTGGAAGAAGCAAAAAGCAGTATGAGGGAAAGGACAGAAGCGACCACATAGTTTACGAGGGAGCCGTTGTTGGTGCCCAGAATTTTGGTGCAGCGGTAGTTGATCATCTTGGAAATGACCGTGGCGCAGCCGTTTACAAACGCAAGAGTCAGTACAAAGGCCATAAAGCAGTCCTCCTTTTATGATAAATTGATGATGATAAGCCCGGCAAGGATCAGAAGAAAGCAGGGGATTCTGCGCAGGTTAAAGGGAACCCGGGAGACCCCGAACCAGCCGAAATGGTCGATGACAGCGGAAATGACGAGCTGTCCGGTCACGGAAATGCAGGTCATAAAGGAAACCCCGAGAATACTGATACAATAGCTGGAGCTTGCCACAAGGAAAATCCCGAAAAATCCGGCGCTGTAGAGATACCAGGGAAGTCCGGTGATCTTCAGCTTTTCTTTGGTGGTGACTTTCATATAAAAGATGAGCAGAATTCCGCCGATGGCGTGTACCATAAGGCTCATGCCGAACATTCCCACATGCTCTGTGAGCATGCCGTTTAAGCTTGCCATGGCAGACTGGCAGGCGCCTGCCAGAAGAGTAAATAATGCGTACATGGTTACCTCCTGTAGAGGAGTGCGTATCTGAAAACACCGCACTCCGGCTGTAATGAGATCAGTCGTAAAAAAATTATGACAGATGTCTTTTTAAATTGCAATAGATAGAGAGAAAATAAATATTTTCGTAAAAACAGAAAAATGTATGGCTTTTTTGCAAGGTGTATTGTAAAATAAACATATCAATTCGAGGTTTCAGCAGATAATCAGAATATTTCTGACAGAGAGACGGATAAAGGAGGAATTGCATGAGAAGAGCATGGGAGATCGCACAGGATGTTTTCTGGGGTGCGCAGCCGGTTGTGCGGAGTGCGGAGGAACAGACCTGGGAAGACAATGTAGATGTTTCAGAGTTTTATGACTCGAACCTTGCATTGGATTGGGGCAGTAACGTACCTGGCTCCGGAGCGCCGGAGAAGATCATGGTGGCAGCAGTGCAGGCATTGGAGAACCGGGGATATCTGGTGAGCCAGGAGGGATACCGTCTTCTGGAAGAAGGGCTTAAGGCTTCGGAGGAGGGCGACTTTGTGACACTTCACCAGTGTTCGGCGAAGCTTCGCAGAGAGCTGGGGCAGGCGGTCAGAGATACAGATTCCCCATACTGGAAGTACAAGGTGTATGATTCTTTTGCGCAGTACGAGGCAGCAGTTGACTTTCCCAGGAGGACGGAAGTGGATACGGACAGCGGGGCTTTCAGGGAACAGCTTCGCGGCGCATGGCTTTCCCAGATGATCGGCGGAGCCATGGGAACCATGGTGGAGGGCTATACCTCTGAGAACCTGTACAAGGCTTTCGGTGATGTGAGAGAGTACTTGAGAGAGCCGAACACCTACAATGATGATATTACCTTTGAGCTGGCATTTTTGGATGCCTTTGGCAGGAAGGGCTACGACGTGACCTCCGAGGACATTGCTCTTTCCTGGGTGGGACTGATTCCCTGCGGCTGGTCGGCAGAGGAACTTGCCATCCGCAATATCAAGAACGGCATCTTTCCGCCGGAGAGCGGCACATACCGCAATCCTTTCAACGAATGGATCGGAGCACAGATGCGTGCGGGCATCTGCGGCATGGTTGCGCCGGGAGACACTCATCTTGCGGCACGGCTTGCCTGGAGTGACGGGGAGGTTTCCCATGCGAACAACGGAATCCTCGGGGAGGTATTTAACGCTGTGATGACCGCCCTGGCTTTTACAGAGAGTGACATCCGGCGTCTGGTGAGGCGTTCCATAGATCTGATCCCCGGGGACAGTGAATATTATTCCGTGGTGTCTTTTGCCTGGGAATGCTGTGAGACCTGTGATACCTGGCAGGAAGCGCTTGGCCGCTGTCTGGAAAAATATAAACGCTACAACTGGATACATGCTTACCCCAACGCCTGCTGTGAGGTGATTGCCCTTTACTACGGCGGCGGTGATTTTGAAGAAACGCTTCATATTATAACGATGTGCGGGGTAGATGTTGACTGCAACGCCGGCATGATTATGCCGCTGATTGCCATTACCAAGGGAGTGAGTGTCATTCCACAACGCCTGCTTCATCCGGCATTTTCTTCTCTCAGGACGTATATGAGAGGACGGTTCCGGGAGATGACGCTGGAAGAGCTGGTGCATGATACTTTCAACAGTATAAAAAAAGCGAACATAAAAAAGGAGGAAACAAAATGAAGAAAAGAATGTTAGCAACCGTTATGGCAGCAGCCATGGCAGTATCCACTTGCGCGGTGAGCGTGCCGGTATTTGCAGAGGACGAGCCCTACAAGGCAGCGCTTCTTCTCAATGGTACTCTCGGTGACAAATCCTTCTATGATTCTGCAAACGAAGGTCTCACAAAGCTTCAGGAAGAGCTGGGCGAGGACAAATTTACCTTTAAGGTAGAGCAGATGGGAGCGACCTCTGCTGACGAGGCAAAATGGGAGCCGACTCTTTATGACTACTGCGACGACGGTTCCTATGATGTGATCATCTGCGGAACCTATCAGATGCTTGCAGCGCTCACAAACGCGGCAAACGATTATCCGGATCAGAAATTCATCTACTTCGATGAAATGTTTGATTTCAGCGCAGGCGGCGAAGAAAATGTATACAATGTAATGTATAAACAGAACGAAGTTTCCTATCTGGTTGGCGCAGCGGCAGCGATGATGACCACAGATGAGACACTGGACAAGGTAGACCCGTCCAATAAGATCATCGGCTTCCTTGGCGGTATGGAAAACTCCGTAATCAAGGATTTCCTGGTAGGCTACATTCAGGGCGCGAAGGACATTGAGCCGGAGATCCAGGTTGCTCTTGCATATGTAGGAAACTTCTATGATTCCGCAGCTGGCAAGGATATGGCACTGACCCAGTACAAGAACGGTGCAGACGTAGGCTTTAACGTAGCAGGAAGCGCTGGTCTTGGACAGATCGAGGCAGCAGTTGACTCTGACAGATATGCTTTCGGCGTTGATTCTGACCAGGCAGCACTGCTTCCGGACTATGCCGCAAACATTCCTACCTCCGCGATCAAGAATGTAGGAAACTCCCTGATCCGTGCGATCAAAATGGACATGGAAGATGAGCTGGCATACGGCACCCTGGAATACCTTGGATTCGCAGAGGGCGGCGTAGAGCTGGTAGAGGATGCGCATTATGAGGAAGTTGTTCCGGAAGAAATCCGCACAAAAGTTGCTGAGCTGAAAGAGCAGATCACAAGCGGAGACATCACGGTTCCCACCGCACTTGGAGACAATGCCATGAGTGAAGAAGAGATCCAGGAACTCATTGACTCCGTAAAAGTAAAATAAAACCTGGGCATGTAAAGATCCAGCTCCGGGTGATGCCCGGAGCTGGATTCTTTTCTACTTAGAGCAGAATTTCCGGCAAAACAGGAAAGCTTATACAAATCATGAGACGGGGTGAGAGAATTGGATAATCAGACAGTATTGCAGATGAACCACATCATGAAGATTTACGGCAATGGTGTGGTTGCAAATGAGGATGTATCCCTGGATTTGCGCAAGGGAGAGATTCATGCCCTGCTGGGTGAGAACGGTGCGGGAAAGAGTACTTTGATGAAGGTGCTTTTTGGGATTGAGGCACCGGACCAGGGGGAAATCCTTCTGAATGGAGCACCGGTTACCATTAAGTCGCCGCAGGATGCCATCAGCAAGGGGATAGGCATGGTGCATCAGCATTTTATGCTGGTTCCCTCCCTGACAGTGGCGGAGAACATCATTCTGGGCGTGGCGCCAAAAAAAGGCCTGTTTATTGACATGGACAAGGCGATGGAGGCCGCATCCAATATCGCAAAGGAATATAATTTTGACATCAATGTAAAGGACAGAGTGGAAGAGATTCCTGTGGGCATCAAGCAGAAGGTGGAAATCCTCAAGGCGCTTTACAGAGGCGCGGAGATTCTTATTCTGGACGAGCCGACGGCGGTTCTGACACCGCAGGAGACGGACGAGCTGTTTGTGCAGCTGATGAAGCTCCGGGAAAAGGGCCACACGATCATCTTTATTTCCCACAAGCTGGATGAAATCAAAAAAATCTGCGACCGCGCCACCATTATGAGAAACGGCCGCAGCATGGGAACCTATGACGTGGAGGGGATGACGACCCAGGAAATGTCAAGGCTCATGGTGGGGCATGAGGTATCCCTGAAATTTGACAAAAAAGAACAGCATTTGACAGACAATGTCTTCTTAAAGGTGCGAAACCTGACCGTACATAATTCCCAGGGGGTTATGAAGGTGGACGACCTCTCCTTCGATGTAAAGGGCGGAGAAATCCTGGGAATTGCAGGTGTGGAAGGCAACGGTCAGACAGAGCTGATCGACACCATTACCGGAATAAACAAGAAATACAAGGGCGTTGTGGAGCTCAAAGGCAAGGACATTTTAAATGCCAGCATTGAGGATATCCGAAATATGAAACTGGCGCATATTCCAGAGGACCGGATGACAACCGGATGTGCCAAGACACTGAGCATCCAGGAGAATCTGTTCTCCAATCAGTACAAGGACTCCAGGTATTCCGGAAAAGTGATGCTCAGGACAAAGGCCATGGAAAAGCGAAGCGACGAACTGATCAAGGAGTACCTGGTAAAATGCCGTTCCCGCAAACAGAACGTGGGCATGCTTTCCGGCGGCAATATCCAGAAGGTCATTGTTGCGCGGGAGTTCTCCACGGCTCCGGACATTATCATTGCCAATCAGCCCACCCGCGGCATTGATGTGGGAGCGGCTGCATTTATCCGCAAGCGTCTTCTGGAGTTTCGTGATGCCGGCTGTGCGATCATCCTGATTTCCGCGGATCTGACAGAGATCTTCTCCCTGAGTGACCGTCTTGCGGTTATGTACAAGGGAAAATTCGCCGGCTTTTTCACGGATGTGGAACATGTGACGGAGGACGAACTCGGTCAGCACATGCTGGGAATCAAAAAAGATGAAGTATTGGAGGGAGTAATGTATGAATAGCGCAAAAAGATTTGACATTCTGCGGATGATTCTCTCCGTTGCCATTGCCCTTGTGATTTCCTTCGGCATTATTTTTCTGGTGAGCGATCAGCCTGTGGAAGCCATTAAATATCTGCTGATCGGACCTTTTACAAACAAGAGAAGCATGGGCAATGTGATTGAGTCCATGATACCGTTGATCTTTACCGGAACCGGCGTATGTATCATGTTTTCCGCAAACCAGATCAACCTTGCAGGCGAAGGCGCGTTCCATGTGGGCGGTCTTATCGCGTCCTGCGTGGCGATCTATGTGACCGCTGACGTGGTATCCCCCGTGGCAGCACTTCTGTGCGCCGGTATTGTGGGTGCGGTATTTACGGCGATCCCCGCGATCATGAAGATCACCACAACAGCCAGCGAGCTGGTGTCTTCGCTGATGATCAACTACCTGGCGCTGTATTTCGGAAACTATATGCTGAATAATGTGATCGGGGATCCCAAGGCCAGCGCTGCTTCCTACGCGCTCTCCGAGGCGTCGCAGCTTCCGGTCCTCATCGACCGCACGCGTGTGCATCTGGGACTGATCATTGCTCTGGCCGTGGCGGTTCTGGGATATCTGTTCCTGTACCGCACAAAAATGGGCTATGAGCTTCGTCTTACCGGTGAGAATGAGGAGTTCGCAAAATATTCCGGCATCAGCATTGTCAAGGTCATCCTTGTTTCCCAGCTTCTGGGCGGCTTTGTGGCAGGTCTTGGCGGCGGTGTGGAAATGCTGAGTCCCATTTACGCAAGATTTACCTGGACCTCTCTTCTGGGATACGGCTGGGATGCAATCATCATCTGTACCCTTTCCAGAAAGAATCCATTGTACACGCCGTTTGCAGCCCTGTTCCTGGCTTACTTGAGAACAGGAGCATCCATTATGGCGCGAAGAACAGACGTTACTCTGGAAATTGTTCAGATTACCCAGGGCATCATCATCCTTTTGGTGGTTGCGGAACAGTTCCTGAGCAAATACAAGCATAAGCTGATCGCGAAAGAAGCGAAGGCAGCATTAAAAGAGGAGGAGGTGGCATAATATGTGGGATGCGATTTTATCTCCTGATTTTTTCAGTGCGATTCTGCGGGCGGCAACACCGATTCTCTTTGCCACACTGGCAGCGGGAATCGCGGCGAAGTCCGGTATTACCAACATGGCGCTGGAGGGTATTATGCTCTTTTCCGCTTTGTTTGGAGTTATCTTTTCCTCATTGACGCACAGCGCATGGCTGGGACTTCTGATCACCGTGGCAATCGGCGGACTTATTGGTCTGATCCTGGCATTCTTTGTGCTGAATCTTAAGACAGATGAGATCCTGGCAGCCATTGCCATTAATCTGACTGCAACCGGCGGCACGGTGCTCCTCATGGTGGCGTTTTCCGGAGACAGAGGCGTTTCTTCCTCTATCCGGAGTGTGTCTGCGCCCAATGTGACCATTCCGCTGATCGACAAGATTCCCTTTATCGGGGAGGTTCTGTCCGGACAGAATGTGCTCACCTGGCTGTCGCTTCTGGCAGTGGTGCTTCTGCATCTCTTCCTGTACAAGACGCCAATGGGACTCAATATCCGTTCCGTGGGCGAGAACAAGGATGCAGCAGAGTCCGTCGGTATCAATTCCCGCAAGGTGCAGTACATCGCACTTGTGATCAGCGGTGCGCTGGCAGCGTTCGGCGGATTCTATCTTTCCGGCGGATACATGAACATGTTTACAAAAGATATGTCCGGCGGCCGAGGCTTTATCGCCCTGGCAGCGTCCAGTATGGGCGGAAATACGCCGGTGGGCGGCTTTTTGGTATCGCTGCTCTTTGGTCTGGCGCAGGCGCTTGCCAATGTCATGCAGCTTACTGCAGTCATGCCCTACGAGATCATTCTTATGGTGCCGTACCTGACTACACTCATCGGACTTGGGGTATACTATTACTCCCAGAAAAAGAAAAAAGAGCGTCTGAGCGGAAAATAATCCGTTCAGACGCCGGTGTAAGCCGTAACAAAAATAAGGACGGGCTGGTGCGCTTTTTACACCAGCCCGAGTTTTTCAAAAGCTTCGTCCGGAAGAAGCGCGCCGGAGGTACCCACCACCCGGGAAGAGACGAGATTTGCTTTTTGGACAGCTTCGGAAAGCGAATCTCCCTGTTTCAGGCAGGCCATGACTGCGCCGATATGGCTGTCCCCTGCGCCGATGGTGTCCACGGGGACAACGGGAACGGGTGCAATGGTTTCTTCTGCGTTTCCGTCGAAGAAATAGCAGCCGCGGTCTCCCAGGGTAATGAGGACGGAATTCCCGGTTTTGGAAAAAAGCCAGCGGGCAGCCTCTGCCGTGGAAGAGGTACTGCTTGCGGTGAGGGCTTCCGTCTCATTGAGGTGCAGAATGGGATGTAGGCCGTAAAGCCTTTCGAGCAGCTCTGGCCGGATACGGTTCAGGCGGGGGCCCGGTGCAAAAAACAGGTTGAGATTCCTGTTCTTTTCCAGGAATTCCACCACATGTTCGCCGGTGGTTTCTTCGATTTCCAGACCGCAGATATACACGGTGTCGATTTCGTTCAGAGGAACCAGATCAAACCATTCTTTTTGGAACAGATATTCCGCACCATGGTAGGACATAAAGGTGCGCTCGCCGGTGTCTTCCACAAAACAGTAGCAGCAGCCGTTTTCCCTGTCCGGCGTGGGAATGGGAGAGGTGATGCCGCGTTTTTTCAGCTCCTCCCGCACGAAGTTTCCGTAGGTGCCTTTTCCCACAGGGGAGAAGAGGATATAGGGAACGCCGAAGTGGCGGATAGAGTCTGAGACATTGTAGGCGCAGCCGCCAAGAGACATATGCTGGCTTTTGATGTGGACATCCTCTCCGGTTTTGGGAAGGTGATTCACCAGATTGACAATGACATCGACGACAGTGGAACCGATAACCAGTATTTTTTTCATAGCTTACTCCTTTGTGTGCAGCATCAAGGCGTTTTTGGTATTATGCTAGCACAGATCACAGAGGATGACAAGAGAAAGAGGAACTATGAGCAAAGGAATTTTATTGAAAAACGCGGCCCTTCTGACAGAAAAAGCAGAGTGTGTTCCCCACAGGGATGTGTACGTGGAGCACGGGCGCATTGCCGGGATCGTGGAGCACGGACAGTCCTGGAGCGGGAAGGCGCCGGAGGAGATCATTGACTGTACAGGCTGTTACATAAGCCCGGGCCTTGCAAATCTTCACACCCACACAGCCATGAATATTTTCAAAGGCATTGCGGAGGATGTGACGGCGGACGCCTGGTTCAATGAGATGATATGGCCCTATGAGAGCAAGATGACCGATGCGGACGTGTACACGGGAACCCTTCTGGGGATCGCGGAAATGATAAATAACGGCGTCACCGTGTTTGCGGATCACTATTTTGGGGAAGAGCAGGTGCTTAAGGCGGTGAAGGAGACCGGAATCCGGGCAGACCTGGCGCCGACGGTTTTCGGCGCGTCCTCTGATTTTAAGGAGAGACTTGCCCAGGTCAGCGAATTTATAGAAACGCACCGGAACGAGTCCGGGCGTGTCGCCTTCCATATGGGGCCCCATGCCAACTATACCTGTCCGGGAGAAACCCTCGGGCAGATCGTGGACGAGGCGAAACGCCTTGCGCTTCCCATTCACCTTCACGTGTCTGAGGAGGACGTTCAGGTGGAGCGTGCCAGGGAGGAAACCGGGCTTACGCCTTTTGGAATCCTGCACCGGGCCGGCGGCTTTGACTGCAAGGTGCTCGTGGGACACGGCCTGTGGATTGAAGAGGAAGACCTGCAGCTCTTGCGGGAGGACACCTGGTTTGCATTTTGTCCCAAAACCTATATGAAGCTGGCTTCCGGGCGAGGCGGCTTCTTCGATTATTACAAAAAGCTGAACTACGGTTTCGGAACAGACGGGGCAGCAAGCTCCAATACGCTGAACCCCATGGAGCAGGCCAGACTGTTCGGCCTTCTGGGAAAATATCAGGACAGGGATTCTTCCCACTTTACTGCTGGGGAAATCTGGCAGCATCTTATGGCCGGACATCAGGCGTTCCCCTTCGGAACCGGGCGGCTGGAAGAAGGAGCTCCGGCGGATCTGGCGGTCTGGGATCTGGGCGAAATGGACACCTTTCCTTATTACAATCCCATTTCCGCCATTTTGTACAGCAGCAACAGCCAGAATGTGAAGTATACCATGGCGGCCGGAGAATTCCTGAAATATGACGGCGTTCTTTGCATGGACACAAAAGCTCTTCGGGAGGCGGCCTCTGACTGCCAGAAAAAGCTTCTTGCCAGAGGAAAGGGCAAGGCGGAAGTGTTCTATTGATTAAAATGTGTTCTGTAGAAACAAAATAAACCATATATTTAGGAGGTATGTGTTATGAGTATTCCAACCCCACACAACAATGCAAAAAAAGGCGACATTGCAAAAAAGGTGCTGATGCCGGGAGATCCTTTGCGCGCAAAATTTATTGCGGAGACGTATCTTGAAAATCCGGTATGCTTTAATACAGTGCGCAATGTCCTTGGCTACACGGGAACCTATCAGGGAAAAGAGGTTTCCGTTATGGCCAGCGGCATGGGGATGCCGTCCATTGGCATCTACAGCTATGAACTTTACAATTTTTATGATGTGGATCAGATCATCCGCATTGGTTCCGCGGGAGCGCTGCAGGATGACGTAAACGTTATGGATGTTGTCATTGCCATGGGCGCCTGCACGGACTCCAATTTTGCCAGCCAGTTTTGTCTGCCGGGCACCTTTGCGGCAACGGCAAGCTATGACCTGGTGGCGCGTGCGGTCGAGGTTGCAAAAGAGCAGGGAACGCCGGTACGGGTAGGAAACGTCGTTTCTTCCGACGTGTTCTACAGCGACAATCCCGACGCTTCCGCGGCATGGCGCAAAATGGGCGTGCTCTGTGCGGAAATGGAGTGCGCAGGCCTTTACATGAACGCTGCCAGAGCGGGCAAGCAGGCCCTTGGCATTCTTACCATTTCAGATCATATCTTCCGTGACGAGGCTATTTCCGCAGAAGCAAGGCAGACCTCCTTCGGAAAAATGATGGAGATCGCTCTGGGAATCTAAAAAAATCAGAAAATAAAAAAGAGAGGGGAAGGTTTTTGCAGGCGGTTGCTGACTGGATTCGCACGCTGGATGAGCTGGTGTGGGGGTGGTGGATGATATTCCTGCTTTTGGGAACACATATCTTCATGACGATCCGCACCGGGGTGATACAACGAAGGATCGGGACAGGAATACGCCTGTCCCTCTCAAAGGAGCCGGAGGCAGAAGGGGAGATCAGCCAGTTTGGTGCGCTTGCCATGTCTCTGGCTTCTACTATTGGAACCGGAAATATCATCGGCGTGGGAACCGCCATTGCCCTTGGCGGTCCCGGGGCTGTATTCTGGTGCTGGCTTACCGGGGTATTCGGTATTGCGACAAAATACAGCGAAGCCCTGCTGGCAGTGAAATACCGGGTGAAGACCGGAGACGGGCGGATGCAGGGCGGCGCCATGTATGTTCTGGAGCGCGGGCTTCACATGAAGGGGATGGCGCTGCTGTTTGCTTTTTTTGGCAGCTTTGCCTCTCTGGGGATTGGCTGTGCAACGCAGGTCAATGCCATTGCAGCAGTGTGCAGGGAGAATCTTGGGATCGCGCCGGAGGTGATCGGGATCGCAGCGGCAGCCCTTACGGCCCTGGTGATTTTTGGCGGGATTCGATCCATTGCCAGAGTGTGCGAATGCCTAGTGCCGTTTATGGCTCTTTTTTATATATTCGGCTGTATTGTTATTCTTGGAATGAATTACGATTACATTTTTCCGGCCTTAAAGACCATCGGAACGCTTGCCTTTACACCAGGGGCAGCTGCCGGTGGTCTTGTTGGAAGAGGAATGATCAAGGCGATGCAGTACGGCGTTGCCAGGGGACTTTTTTCCAATGAATCGGGTATGGGCTCTGCGCCCATTGCGGCAGCGGCGGCACAGACGAAAAACCCGGTGCGTCAGGCGCTGGTATCCAGTACAGGGACCTTCTGGGATACGGTGGTGGTATGTGCCATGACAGGACTGGTGCTTGTCACCAGCATTATGAAAGATCCGGCGATCCACATGGCGGATATCCGGGACGGCGGGATCCTCACAACCCTGGCGTTTGCGCGGATTCCCGTTCTGGGGCCCGGAATTCTTGTTGTGGGAATCATCTGCTTTGCGTATTCTACGGTGCTTGGCTGGGCATACTATGGAGAACGGTGTGTGGAGTATTTTGCGGGAAAAAAAGGCTTGCTTCCTTATCAGCTCGTGTATATTGCTGTGGCGGCACTTGCGCCTGTGGTGTCTTTGGACCTGGTGTGGACCGCGGCGGATATTTTTAATGCGCTTATGGCGGTTCCGAACCTGACAGCCGTGCTTCTCTTATCCGGTACAGTAGGGAAAGAAACAGAAAAATATATCCATGACCTGAATCAAAAGGATGAACAGGAATGCGATGGGAAAATGAGGTGAGATACATGTTGAAAAATTGGAATCCCGTTAAGAAACCGAAAAAAACGGAGCTGAAAGAGCGTTTGGAAAATGCAGAAGAACGGCTTTACCAGCTTCAGATGAAGATAAAAGAATACCAGCTGCCGGTGATCGTGCTGTTTGAGGGATGGGGCGCCTCCGGCAAAGGCAGCACCATCGGTAAACTGATCAAAAACATTGATCCGCGCTTTTTCAAGGTGGCCACCATGTCCTCTCCGTCAAAGGAGGAAGCGCGCAGACCGTTTCTGTACCGGTATTTCCGGCAGATTCCCGAGGCAGGAAAATTTACCTTTCTGGATTCCGGCTGGATGGAGCAGACCTGTCAGGAATACCTCGATGAAACGCTGAAAGGCAAGGAGTATGTGAGAAGGATTGACAGTATCCGGCGGTTTGAGCGGCAGCTCACGGACAATGGTTATCTTGTGCTGAAATTTTTCATGCACATCAGCAGGAAAGAGCAGAGCAGGCGAATGGAGCGTCTTCTGCAGGACAAGGACACAAGCTGGAGAGTCTCGGAATTTGACAGCTGGCAGAATGCCCATTACAAAAAATGCCGCAGAGTATTTGAACAATATCTTTCGGAAACCAGCACTTCGGCAGCGCCCTGGTATGTGATAGACGCCAAGGACAAAAAATGGGCGCAGCTGCAGACGCTGGAAATTCTGGTAAGCGGGATTGAAGCTGCAATGGGGAGAAGCAGCCGTCCGGCGCCGCTTCTGCAGAATGTATTCCCCCTGGAAAAGATGCCCAGGCTTTCGGAAGTGGAGCTTTTGGGAAAAACGCTTTCGGACAAGGCTTACAAGGAGGAACTGAAATATCTCCAGAAGAAGCTGGGAGAGCTTCACAACCGTCTGTACCGAAAGCGGGTTCCCGCAGTCATTGTCTATGAAGGCTGGGATGCAGCCGGCAAAGGGGGAAATATCAAACGGATCACCGGGGCTTTGGATCCCAGAGGCTTTGAGGTCCATCCCATCGCAAGTCCGGAGCCCCACGAAAAAGCCCGCCATTATCTGTGGCGGTTCTGGACAAGGCTTCCCAAGGACGGACACATTGCCATTTTTGACAGAAGCTGGTACGGACGGGTCATGGTAGAACGGCTGGAGGGCTTTTGCAGCGAGAATGACTGGAAACGGGCTTACAACGAAATGAATGAATTTGAAAAGGAGCTGGCAGAGTGGGGCGCAGTCATCATCAAATTCTGGGTGCATATTGACAAGGACACGCAGCTTGCCCGCTTTGAGGAACGGCAGAAAAATCCGGAAAAACAGTGGAAGATTACAGAAGAGGACTGGAGGAACCGGGACAAATGGGACGCCTATGAGGCTGCGGTAAATGAAATGCTGAAAAAAACCAGCACCCGGTTTGCGCCCTGGAATATTCTGGAATCGGTGGACAAGAAGTATGCGCGCATCAAGGCGCTGAAGATCGTGGTGGAGGAGCTTGAGAAAGCACTGAAATGAAGAATTTAGCGCATTAATGTGTTGACAAAGGCCGGATTTCATGGTAAGGTATGGACTATATTAAATACGATAAATGCTTGGAAGAGGAATAGTACACAATAACCGGAGCGCAGAGAGCTGCTGGCTGGTGGGAAGCAGCGGAAGGAATTTGTGGAACTCGCCTCGGAGCAGCTGCCTGAAATTCCCGGGAGAAGAGTAGGTGCAGACGGCATCCTCCGTTAAAAGGAAGGGATATAAGAATGCAGCGCATTCCGTATCCGGTGAGTGTATGAATTTATTCATGAAAAAGAGTGGTACCGCGTAGGACAAATGTCTTCCGTCTCTTGCATAAGATGCAGGGACGGGAGATTTTTTTTGTATCAAACAAAATCAACCCACAGGAGGAGAGAATTATGATGAATGCAGGAAAATACAGGAGACAGTATTTTATGCCGCCGGTGACATCCATGAAATGGGCACAGAAAGAATATGTGGAGAAAGCGCCGATCTGGTGTTCTGTAGACTTAAGAGACGGCAATCAGGCGCTGGTGATCCCCATGAGTCTGGAACAGAAAATAGAATTTTTTAAGCTTCTGGTCAAAATCGGCTTCAAGGAGATCGAGGTTGGTTTTCCTGCGGCTTCAGAGACAGAATACACCTTTCTCCGCACATTGATCGAGCAGAATCTGATCCCGGAGGATGTGACAATCCAGGTTCTGACCCAGGCCAGGGAGCACATTATCCGCAAAACCTTTGAGGCGGTGAAGGGCGCCCCCAAGGCCATTGTCCACGTATACAATTCAACCTCTGTGGCGCAGAGAGAGCAGGTATTCCGCAGATCCAGGGAGGAAATCCTTAAGATTGCCGTGGAGGGCGCGAAACTTCTGAAGGATCTGGCGCAGGAGACCGAAGGGAATTTCCAGTTTGAGTACAGCCCGGAGAGTTTTACGGGAACAGAGCCGGAATATGCGCTTGAGGTGTGCAATGCCGTGCTGGATGTATGGCAGCCTGCCGCGGACAACAAGGCGATCATCAATCTTCCTGTGACCGTGCAGCATTCCATGCCCCACGTATATGCAAGTCAGATCGAATACATGTGCGACAACCTGAAATACAGGGAGAATGTGGTAGTTTCGCTTCATCCCCACAATGACCGAGGCTGCGGAGTGGCGGATTCGGAGATGGGACTTTTGGCCGGCGCGGACAGGATCGAGGGCACTCTTTTTGGAAACGGTGAACGCACCGGAAATGTGGATATTGTAACCCTTGGCATGAATATGTATTCCCAGGGCGTGGACCCGAAGCTGGACTTTTCGGATATGCCCCATATCTGCGAGGTTTATGAGAAATGTACGGGCATGAAGGTGGACGAGAGAAGCCCGTACAGCGGAGCGCTGGTGTTTGCCGCTTTTTCCGGCTCGCATCAGGACGCGATCGCAAAAGGCATGCACTGGAGAGCGGAAAAGGATCCGGAGCACTGGAACGTACCTTATCTGCCGATCGACCCGACAGATGTAGGAAGAAACTACGATGCAGATGTTATCCGCATCAACAGTCAGTCTGGAAAAGGCGGCGTGGGCTATATTCTGGAGACAAAGTTTGGTCTCAATCTGCCGCCTAAAATGCGGGAAGCCATGGGCTATGTGGCAAAGGCGGTTTCCGACCACACCCATCAGGAGCTTCTGCCGGAGGAAATCTTCAGTCTGTTCAAGAAAACCTTCGAAAATGTGGTGGAGCCTTACAGTGTGAAGGACGTTCACTTCCAGCAGACAGAGGACGGCGGCATCGTTACCCAGGTGACTTCCAGATTTATGGGAAGAACCATTACCACCGAGGCGAAAGGAAACGGCCGTCTCAATGCGGTGAGCAATGCGCTTAAGAAGGCGTATGAACTGAAATTTGATCTGGTGACCTATCAGGAGCATGCACTGGAACAAAGCTCCAGCTCCCGCGCCATTGCCTATGTGGGAATCCGTAAGCCTGACGGCAGCCTTGCATGGGGAGCAGGACTCCACTCTGATATTATCCATGCCTCAATCGACGCTCTGGTAGCGGCGATCAATAACCGGTAATGGCACAAAAAGAGCTCTGGCGGGTATCGCCGGGGCTCTTTTGACGCCATGTCGCCTTCTGTCAGATGATGTCATGCGAAAAAACTTGACGAAAATGTTAAAAAAAGATATAATAAGTTTTGCAGGTGAGGAAACATTTTCCTGCGCAGGGGAGAGTTATATTAAAGCTCCAGCTCCCGCGCCATTGCCTATGTGGGAATCCGTAAGCCTGACGGCAG
>QFCE01002734.1_pt1 | contig 19270 bp, 20 predicted proteins | sample 5346091 | NCBI WGS metagenome assembly QFCE01 (sample SAMN09062252, study PRJNA434731) | Human gut metagenome, whole genome shotgun sequencing project. | isolation source: stool timepoint A chromium assembly | host: Homo sapiens | collected 2015 | reverse complement strand
TGAGAAGGCGAGAAAAAAGCCCTACTTCGGGAGAATTGATTTTAAGGACGGCATCTCCCAGGAGGAGGAGACCTGTTATATCGGAAGAGCCGGAATTGCGAAAAACGGCTCAGAGCCGGTGGTGCTGGACTGGAGAGCGCCCATTGCATCGGTATATTACGAGAGCAGCATGGGACCCTGCACTTATACGGTAAGCTCCGAGGGAACCTATGAGATGGATCTGGTGCGCAAGCGGACGTACGAGATCGAACAGGATGTGCTGAAGGATTTCTTCGACTCGGATGTCGTTGCCAATGATGAACTTCTGACAAAATACCTTGCAAAGAATAAAAAGGCGGTATTGGGAGAGATCATTGCGACAATCCAGAAGGAGCAGAATGTCATCATCCGCCGCTCGCCGCGGACGAACGTCATCATTCAGGGCGTGGCGGGTTCCGGAAAAACGACCGTGGCAATGCACCGCATATCCTACATTTTGTATAACTATAAGGATGATTTCCGGCCGGAGGATTTTTACATTGTGGGAAGCAACCGGATCCTTCTGAACTATATCACGAGCGTTCTCCCGGAACTGGATGTGTATGGAATCCGTCAGTTGACGATGGAGCAGCTGTTCGTCCGGCTTTTATATGAAGACTGGGACGATGCACGCTACTCGTACCACAGTATGGAGAGAGACGATCCGGAAAACAGCGTCAAGTGTGATACGGAGTGGTTTCTCGATTTGAAAGCATACTGTGAAGAATATGAAAAAGAGAGCGTGCCGGCGGAGGACATTTATCTGGAAAAGACGGGAAAGCTTCTGATCGGTGCGGATGAGATCCGCCGCTATCTAAAGGAGCATCCGGCGGATTCCATGGAGAGCAAAATGCTGATGCTGGGGGAGATTGTCCACTCCAGATATGAGAATGAGATCCTGGGAAGAGACATCACGTTTCCGGCAGAAGAGAAAAAGCGGCTCGACCGGAAATATACGATGTATTTTGGAAAGGGAAAATGGGAGGGATCGGTCTATGCGTTCTATCAGGATTTCCTGGCGGCGCAGGCAGTCCGTGGCAGGGAAGTAACCCCGCCGGGGAACTCCTTTGACGTCTATGATCTGGCGGCGCTGGCCTATATCTACAAGCGGATCAAGGAGACAGACCCGGTCAGGGAGGCAAGCCATGTGGTGATCGATGAGGCGCAGGACTTCGGGATGATGGCATACCGGTGTATGGATGCGTGCCTGTCGGGCTGCACCTACACGATCATGGGCGATACCTCGCAGAATATCCATTTTCAGTACGGCTTGAATGACTGGGATGAACTGCGCAGACTCATCCTGACCGGCGACTATGACGCCTTTGGGCTTCTGCGGAAAAGCTACCGCAACACGGTGGAGATCTCTACATATGCGAACGAGATTCTGCGCCACGGGGATTTTTCCATCTATCCGGTGGAACCGATCATCCGCCATGGCGCCGGGGTCTGTGTGGAACCGGTGCAGGAAGAGCGGGCGCTGCTTAACCGGGCGGCGGAGACGATACAGGGCTGGCAGAGAAAAGGATACGAGACCATCGCGGTGATCTGTCGGGATGAAGAGGAGGCAGAGCGGGTTGCGGCCCGGCTGGCAGAGGACGTTCCGGTAAAGAACGGCGCAAAAGGAGAGACGGAGGAGTTCGGGGACGGCGTCATGGTGCTTCCGGTATCCTACACGAAAGGGCTGGAGTTTGACGCGGTACTTCTGTTTGACCCGTCGGAGAAAAAATATCCGTCGGACAACGGTCATGTAAAGCTGTTGTATGTTGCGGCAACGCGCGCGCTGCATGAGCTGACGATTCTCCATCGGGGGGAGTTGTCCGGAATTCTTGCGGGCAGGGCGCCGCAGGATAAGCATATAAAGGAATTTGCGGCGGAACCGCTCACAAAAGCCAGGGAGTATGAGAAGCCTGTCCGGACAAAAAAGGAACAGATGCAGCAGCGCAGGGTGGAAGGCACCATGGATATGGCGGAGCGGGAATATTTCGGCCCCAGACGCATTGCGGCAAAAGCGCCTGCGGCGGAGGAGAAACCGGTCATAAGACCGGCGGCATCCCCGGCGGTCCGTCCGCAGACAGAGACAGTGCGCGGGCAGCAGGCAAAGACAGTGCACCGTCCGCAGACCGGGGCAATGCACCGTCCACAGGCAGAGACAGTGCGCGGGCAGCAGGATATGGCGACGTCTCCGGCGCCGGCAGGGAAGCGTCCGGGACCGGAGGGAACCAATCCGTCCCCGTATGCATTCGGGACGATCCCGGAGAATACCAGTCTGCGCGTCCGGGGGCACGCAAAGGGAAATCATGCGGTCCGGTGGGTAAAAAAGAGCAGATCCTATGTAGAGATGGCGAGCATGTACGGGCTGATGCGGATTACGCCGGTCGCTCCGGACATCATCCGGGTCAGCTTTGTAAAAGGAGTGACGGAAAAAATTGCAGCTACGGGCTGGATGGCCAAAGCGGAGGAAGCGTTTTCAAGGAGCGCCAGGGAATCCAAAAGCGTTGTTGAGATTGCCGCGGGTGAGATTACGGTGCGGGTAGATAAACGGAGCGGAGCGGTCTCTTTCTGGAACAGGGAGAATCAGCTTCTGCTTGCGGAAAATGCCGCGGAGCCGAGAGTGATCGGCGAGGAGGGAAGCTGGGTATTTTTCGACTGGGACAAGAAAGAGCGCATCAAGGCAAAGGGCATGCTCGATACGGATTTTCTGGATGTGACATTAAATGCGCGTTATATATCCTTCGGAGGGAAAAAGCATAGAATGCCGCTTGTGCTGTCGAACCGCGGCTATGGCATCGCTGCGGCGGCAAAAAATACGGTGCTGCTCTGCGATATTAAGACGTACGGGCAATATCTCTACGCGGAAGGCGAGAGACAGCTCGACTACTATTTTATCTGCGGGGAGAAGCCGGAGAATGTCATCACACGTTATAAAGGGTTATAGGAAGAATTTACGTTTACATTTTACAAAAACCTCTTGACTTGGAGTGAACTCCAGGGCTTACAATGCCTAACGAACAGAGAGTTCCAGGGCACCGGAAAGGAGCAGAGGACATGACAATTAAAGAAATCAGTGAGAAATATCATATTACCGCGGATACGCTCCGCTACTACGAGCGAGTGGGAATGATTCCGCCGGTCACACGGACGGCATCGGGAATACGGGATTACGGTCCGAAGGATGAGAGCTGGGTTTCGCTTGCCATCTGCATGCGCAGGGCAGGTCTGCCGGTGGAGGCAATGATTGAATATGTAAAGCTTTTTCAGCAGGGCGATAAGACGATCCCTGCGAGATTGCAGCTTCTGGTGGAGCAGCGGGAACTTCTGGAGGAACAGCAGCGGCAGATCGAGGAGACCAGGAAACGTCTGAATTACAAGATCTCGCGCTACGAAGAGGCAATGAAAACAGGAAAACTGACATGGGAGGAGAACGAAGGATGTCATACGAATTTTATAACCCAACAAGAGTCCTGTTCGGAGCAGGACAGTTAAATCACTTACACGAGCAGAAGATGCCTGGAAAAAAGGCAATGCTTGTCATCTCAAATGGGAAATCGACCAGAGCGAGCGGCGCACTTGACCGTACGATGAAAGAGCTTTCCCTCGCAGGTGTGGAGGTTGTGCTGTTTGATAAGGTCGGAGCGAATCCGGTCAAGGAGATCGTCGAGGAAGGAGGACATTTTGCCAAGAAGGAAGGCTGCGATTTCATTGTCGCACTGGGAGGCGGCTCCGTTATGGACGCGGCGAAAGTCATGGCAATGTATGCGCAGCAGCCGGGAGATCTCTGGGATTATGTGGCAGGAGCAACCGGAAAGCAGCAGCCGTTAGTGAATCCAGTACTTCCGGTCATCGCGATCACGACAACGGCAGGAACCGGATCCGAGGTGGATCAGTGGGGCGTTGTGACCAATCCGGCAACGAATGAGAAGATCGGCTGCGGCGGCATGGATGAGCTGTTTCCGGTGATTGCGGTGGTAGATCCGGAGCTGATGCTGACCGTACCGTCAAAATTCACGGCATACCAGGGGTTTGATGCGCTGTTCCACAGCGTGGAAGGATACCTCTCGGTTGTGAACAGCCTGATGTCTGAGATGGTCCAGCTTGCGGCGATCGAGAATATCGGAACCTACCTGCCGCGCGCGGTAAAGGATGGCAGCGATCTGGAGGCCAGGGAGCATGTGGCATTTGCCAATACGATGTCCGGCTATTCGATGGTGGTCGGTTCCTGCACAAGCGAACATTCGATGGAACATGCGATGAGCGCATTTCATCCGGCGCTGTCGCACGGTGCGGGACTGATTATGATTTCGGTGGAGTATTACAGACACTTTATCGAAAAACACTGCTGTGATGAGCGGTTTGTCCGCATGGCGCAGGCACTCGGCATGAAAGATGCCAAGGCGCCGGAGGATTTTATCACAGCGTTAAAGAAACTGCAGGAGGACTGCGGCGTATCAGACTTAAAGATGTCCGATTACGGCATCGAAAAAGAGGAGAGCATGGTTCTCGCCAGGAATGCAAAGGCGACGATGGGTGGACTGTTTGCCTGTGATCCGGTGCCGATGACAGACGAAGAGTGCGCGGCGATTTATGAGAAGTCTTACCGCTAGAGAAGGTTGTTTTAAACATTTTAACTTATAGAAAAAAGAGTTCAGAATGGAGGATTATGATGAGTCAGAAGAGTCTTGTAGTTTATTTTTCATGCAGCGGCGTCACAAAGAAGACGGCAGAGCTGCTTTCGGATGTGGCAGGAGCGGATCTGTTTGAGATTCGTCCCGAGGTGCCTTATACCAAGGCAGACCTGGACTGGATGGACAAAAAGAGCCGCAGCACGGTGGAGATGAACGATCCGTCCTCGCGTCCGGCGATTGCGGACAAGGTAGAGCATATGGAGCAGTACGACACCGTCTATGTGGGTGCTTGAGTTATAATTGGGACAAGTTAGAAGAAACCCAGTAAAATCAAGGGGTTGGAACTAATTTAGTCCTTATTTTTATACCTTTAAATCGGTACAGGATAGGGCAGCGCTGACATATCAATCCGAAATATGACCATTACATAGAGCAGTTCAGATTCATGGGCTGAGTGTGCTTTGTGTACCCAAGAGAGGTGAAAATTGAATAGTAATAATTTTAGGTAGGACTAAATTAGCTTTGCACTGAAAAGTGTATCCGGCTGTTTGTCCTGCCTTTTTTATTGGAAATGAGCAGGAGATGGCAGAAAAGAAGCTGATTTGGTCTGAATGTAAGTCATCTCGCAAAAAGAGAGGTGGCTGTATATGGAAGTATTGTCTTATGAAAGCAAGAGCAGAGTGTGATCGAATATAAATCGCTGGCAGATATTTCAGAGACAAGGAAAATAGGATAGAAACACAAACCGAAAGGTACGGGTAGCTGTATGAACAAAATTAGTAAGATTTGGAGGAACAGAAAAATGAATAACAAGTTAGAAGTAATAGGAATTGATCACGGCTGGTCAATGATGAAAACCGTAACTCAGGTATTTGTCACAGGGGTAAAGGAGATTACAACTACTCCGGCACTTTTTGGAGATGTTCTTGAGTACGACGGTAAGTATTACAAGATTGGAACAGTAAGGCAGGAAGTGAAAGATACAAAGGTTGAAGATGACAGCTTTTATCTTTTGACACTGGCAGCAGTCGCAAAGGAATTGAAGAAAAGAGGATTGTCAGATGCAAAGGTATTTCTTGCAGTAGGACTTCCACTTACCCGATTTGGAGCAGAGAGAAATAACTTTATTAAATACCTGACCAAGAATAAGCGTGTTGATTTCAGATATGAAAATGAAGCATACCATATTGAGATTGACGATGTGGCGGTATTCCCACAGTGCTATGCGGCAGTGGTTGACAAGATACCGACTATGGCAAAGAAAACGCTGGTTGTTGATATCGGTAGCTGGACAATAGATATTATGCCCGTGATTAACAAGTCACCGGACGAATCAAAGTGTGTTACCGTGCCGAGAGGACTTATTACCTGTATGCGTTCTATCAATGAGCAGTGTGTAAGACAGCTCAACGGGGAAGTTGATGAAACAGAAATCCAGAATATTATGCGATATGGCAGGTCTGATATAGATGATGAATACCTTGCGATTATCAAGGCTGAGATAGAGGACTTTGTTGAAAAGGTATATAACTCAATCCGTGAGTTTAGTTATAACCTTAAAACTACACCGATTGTATTTGTAGGTGGCGGGGCAGTGGTAATGAAGAATTTCAGCAATCACGAAGCAAAGAATATCTCTTATATCCTTGATGTAAAGGCAAATGCCAGAGGATATGAACAGCTTGCCATTATGGGACTGAAAACTGCTAAGAGACTTGCATAGGGGGTAGTCATATGGCACGAAGGCATATTATGGAGAGCACATTCCGACTGAATCTGCTCAATCCTCAACACGCTAAAATCAATGAGGTCATAAAGGGGCTTAATCCAAAGATATATAAGTCAAAGAATCAGTTCCTGATTGAAGCCTGTGAGTTTTATATTGACCACTATGGAGAGGATGATATTCCCTCCAAAGAGGAAAAGAGATATGAACAGTTTGTAACGAGGGACGAGATAGAAAAGATAAAAAAGGAAATTGAGTATTCTGCAATGAGTGAGGCAAGAAAAGAGGTCATTTCTTTACTTGGGGGAGCTTTGGCGGGAGTGAAGAACAGCCAGCCGGTAGTGATTGCAAACCCACAGGAAGATATGGAAGAACAGCCGGAAGAAGATGTTATGAATGATTCAGATGTTGCAGGATTGGCAATGGGATGGATGTTGAAAGGAGATTGATTATTATGAGAAGAATTGCAGGAGCCGTAGGAACCGCTGTTTTACAGATACTCAAGTGGATGCTGAAAATTGTTCTTGGAGCATTAAAGCTGTTCTTGGGACTTGTCAGGTTAGTTCTTCTTCTATTCTGTCTGATAGCAAGAGTATTTCTTTCATTCGTAAGAATGGGAACATTTTGAGGGGAGGTGAGACTATGGAGGTAAAAGGCTTCTTTCCTGCTTACAGGAAAAACAGAAGACTTGTGAAGTATTTCTTTAAATTTAAGAAATTGTTATAATCAAGGAGGTTAAAATGCACAGAATACGGGATTGTCCGGAATGAGCTGACGGGTATATCAAAGAGAAAATAAAAACGATCAACCTTGCGGGGGAATGTAAGCCAATGACTTATGTTCCCCCGCTTTTTTTATTTGGAGGATAAGCAGATATGATGAATTATGAGATTTTTAAGGAAGTAGTAAAAGAAAAGTTTATGGACTATATGCCCGACAGTTTTAAAGGTATGGAGCTTATAGTTAGACCTGCGGAAAAGGTAAATATGACATATGATGCTATCAATATTAGAGGGGAAGATACTACTATTTCTCCTACTATTTATATCAACGATATGTATGAGAAATATCAGAGCTGTGGTGATCTGGAGGAAACACTGATGGCGGCATGTGACCTTATGGCAATGGAGTTTGCAAAGACACCGCAAGTTGTTGATGTTGACAGCTTATACAAAGATGCAGATGAAAAGGTAGTATTCCAGCTTATCAATACGGAACAGAACAAGTCATTTCTGGAGCAGGTGCCACATAGAGAATTTCAGGATCTTTCCATTATCTATAAACTTGTGGTAAATGCGGATACTGAAAGTATTCAGAGTATAAAGGTTACGAACAGCCTTGCGGAAAGACTTGGAATGAATGAGGAGCAGCTTTTTAAATATGCGGCTGAGAACACAAGAAGAATCTTACCGCCAAGAATAAGAAATATGAATGATGTTATGAAAGAGATGTTTTTAAGTGACGGGATGCCGGAGGAGATAGCAGAGATGATGATCAGGGAAGTTCCACCGGAGCAGACTCTGTGGATAATCTCCAATAACAGGGGAATTGACGGTGCAGTATCAATGCTTTATGAGAATGAGCTTCACGAACTGGCAGAAAACCTTGAAAGTGATCTGTATATCCTGCCTTCAAGTGTGCACGAAGTTCTTGCGGTGTCTACTGAGCTGACCGAACCGGAGGAGCTTGCACAGATGGTGGCAGAGGTGAATATGCAGAAGGTGGCATTGGAAGAACGACTTTCCAATCAGGTGTATCACTATGATAAAGATTTAAGGAAACTCACACTTGCAACGGATACACCGAACAAGAGACTGGACGGTATCGTGGCAGAGCCGCAGCTTGTATATGACGCAAAGGAAAAGGCGAGATAGGAGGCAGTTATGGAGCAGGAACTTACCGTAGAAGAACTGATTGCTCTTGTAAACAGCCAGAAAGGTGACTTTATTATCCGTATTGAGTTTGGAGAGGAGGCGGATTCCTGTGACAGAGAAGAACGACTTCAAACTTGATGTTGTATCCATAAGGCTTGTAAAGGAGGCTCCGATTTATTCGGAGCAGTCCTTTAACAAGCCGGAAGAAGTAGCTGCCGTAATGGGAGAATGTATGTGCCAGTTCGACAGGGAAGTGGTGTGTGTTGTAAATCTCAGCTCCGACCTAAAGCCTATTAATGTGCATTTTGCAAGTGTGGGTTCGTTGAATGAAGCAATGGCACACCCAAGAGAATTATTTAAGTCAAGTATTTTAAGTAATGCTGCCAGTATGATGTTGATCCACTGCCACCCGTCGGGAAATATATTTCCCAGCAAGGCAGACACGATGATGACGGACCGTATGAATAAGCTGTGTGAGCTTATTGGAATCCCTCTTTTGGATCATATCATCGTGGGAGGGGATAACCGTGCCTTCTTCAGTTTCAAGGAAAAGGGAATGATTGATAATCCAAGAATTACACTCAGTACGGATTACAGGAACCTTGATATTAAGTCACCGCTTGTGGCAGAGCAGGGAAAGGCAAGGTGAGAGTATGGAAGGAAGATTTACAGAGGAGGAACTTGCCATAGCAAAGAGCGTAGATCTTTGTGCCGTTGCAGAAAGTCTCGGTTATACCGTAAAGAGGATTGGAAAATATCACACCTTAAAGGAAATGGACTCAATCCGTATCTATGACAGAAGCCACTGGTACAGATGGTCAAGGCAGTTTGATAAGGGAAATAATGGCGGCTCACAGATAGATTTCCTCCGTGTATTTGGCGGAATGAGTGTAAAAGAGGCTGTATTCTGGCTCTTGGATTTTGCCGGATACCGGAGAATTGAAAGCACGGGAAAGCAGCCGCTTGTTCATCAGGTCACAAAGAAACAGCCACAGGAAAGAAAGCCTTTTGTGCTTCCGCAGCCAGCAGGGGATAATTCCTACCTGATATCCTATCTTAACAATGAGCGTGGAATCAGTAAGGCAGTGATAGAACTGTTTTTAAAGGAAAATCTCATATATGAGAGCAGGCATTATCACAATATTGTCTTTAAAGGAAATGACAAGAATGGAGTAACCAGATTTGCAAGTATGCGTGGTGTATTTGATAAACAGGGAAAACCATTCAAGTGTGATGTGGAGGGGAATGATAAGAACTATGGATTTAATGTGGTGAATGTAAACAGTACAGAGCTTGTTGTATTCGAGGCAGCAATCGACCTTATGAGCTATGTGGATATATTTGCCGACCATGAATCAAATAAGCTGGCACTTGGAATGCTTGCAGATGCCCCGCTTGCAACTTTTCTCAGGGAACACCCACAGATTTCTTTTATCCGTTTCTGCCTTGATGGGGATTCACCGGGCAGGAAAGCAGCCGCAGAACTTATGGGAAAATACTATGGACTGGGCTATGAGGTTGAGGACTGTCCGCCACCAGCAGGCTATAAGGATTACAATGAATGGCTTGTTGCAACAAAACTTAATCTTGCAGATCAGAAAAAGGAGCAGATGACCATAGCCGGACAGTGCCATTAAAAAGTGGTGGTAAAAAGCAGTGGTTTTTACGGAAGATGGTGGAACAAAGCGGTGGTTTTTTCAAAAAGTGATAGAACAAAGTACCACCACTTTCCGATGCTGTTTTTTCCTATGAATATAAATTATAAAAAGTGGTGGCATAAAGCGGTGGTTTTTACCGGAAATGGTGGAACAAAGCGGTGGTTTTATTCAAAAGTGGTGGAACAAAGTGCCACCACTCTATATTTGGCAGGGGTATTAGGGGAATGTTCCCCTAACTAGATGGCATTAGGACAGAGATGTCTCTAATGCGTATCTAGCAGTCGCCGGGGACTTACCGGTGACTGGAGCCATAGTGAATATCTACGAAACACGGATAAGGAGGTGCAAGGTGGCAGAGAACAGGGAAATAACACTTTTTTCAGAACCAGAGGAACTGATTGCCTGGGCAGAAGTATATGATAAGCAAATCAACCCTTCGATAGAAGATGCTGCACTTCTTCTTAATTATATGGAAGGACATGATTATGCAATCGGAATGGATGCAGAGGGGAAGATGTACAGACAGGATATGGCAGAGGAAAACGGTGAGATAGAGCCATTTCCGATAGATGATGTGATTGATAAGGTGTGTGAGTGGAATTATGATCTGATACTTCACGCAGAGGCAAAGAAAGATGATCCGAAAGATTTTCAGGAATATTGCGAATTTCAGGAAAAGTATGACAGTTTAAAGGCAGATGAGAGGGTGTTAGACCGATTATTTGATAAAACCAGTCATGCAAAGGAGATTGATGCTGTTGCAACGGCACTGGTGGAAGCGTTTATCAGTAATCTGGAGGGCAAGGGTGATTTGGACAAGGCGGTAGCCACGATAGCACAAGGAATAAAGGATTACAGTACAGATAAGAGGGGAAGGTGAGCGTATGGCAGATAAAATCCACTGTATCAGGAAAACGCTCCGTCTTATGCCGCAGGAGGCAGAAATGCTTGCAAAAAAGGCAGGGGAGAGCGGAATGTGTGAAGCAGATTATTTAAGACTGCTCATCAGCCAGAAACCGAATGATTACCCGGAAGTCAGGGAACTCTTAAAAGAGCTTATCAATGAAGTGAACCGTATTGGAATCAATATCAATCAGATCGTATTCAATAACAATGCAGGACTTTATTCCAAAGAGGATAAAACACAGCTTGTTGCCTATATGCGTAAACTGAACAAGAAAGTAAATGAGGCGGTGGTGCAGATTGGCAATCAGTAAAATCCTTAATATGAAAGATTGTGGCGGGCATTTTCACGGAAAACATTTAAAGCGGGCACTTGATTATGTGATGAACCCGGACAAAACACAGGATGGCAGACTGGTGGGTGCAATAAACTGTCAGGTCGATACCGCATTTGAGCAGATGAAGGAAACCAAGCGTAATTTTGGAAAAATTGATAAGCGTCAGGGGTATCATATCATACTTTCCTTTAAGGAAAATGAGGTAAATCCGGATACGGCATTTGAAATTACACAGAAATTTGTGGAGGAATATCTTGGTAAGTCATACGAAGCGGTGTTTGTGGTACACGATAATACAGCCCATGTTCATTCCCATATCGTATTTAACAGCGTGAGTTTTGTGGACGGTAAAAAGTACCGTTACGAAAAAGGGGACTGGGCAAAGTATATCCAGCCTATCACGAACAGGCTGTGTCAGGAATATGGACTCTCCATTATTGATGTGGATGATGAGAAAAAGGAGAGGCAGCACGAAAGCTATAAGGAATGGAGTGAGTACAGGGAGGGTAATTTTGTATGGTCCGATATGATAAAAAGAGACTTGGATGCCTGTATTTTGCAGGCGAAGGACTATGAGGAATTTCTCGAACTGCTGTCTGAAAAGGGATATCAGATAAAGCAGGGAAAACATCTGGCAATCAAGCCACAGGGTATGACAAGGTTCAGAAGGTGCAAATCTCTTGGGGATATGTATTGTGAGGAAGCAATCCGGGACAGGATTGTAAAAGAGGATATTGCGTTTTATAAGAGTAAACAGGATATACCGAAAGTTTCCATTGTAAAGTGCAGAGTTAAAAGATACCGCAGGGCAGGCTTGTCAGGACTTCAGAAAAAGCATTATGCGAAGCTGTACCGGGTGGGAAAACTCAAAAAAAGACCATACAGTCAGGTATGGAAGTACAGGGAGGATATCCGTAAAATGCACAAGCTGCAGGAACAGTATTTGTTCCTTGCAAGGCATAATATCCATTCAGCAGAAGAACTTGTGGGGACGATAGCTTCTCTTACGGATAAGAAAAAAGAGACTTCGGCAGAAAAGAGCCGGATTTATAAAGCAAGGGAAAGGAGCATGGAACTTTTTACTGCGGCTGATGAGATGGAAAACTTAAAGCCAGCAGAGCAGTCATACAGGCTTGGAGATATCTTCTTTGAAGATGAGCATAGGAAGTGGGTGGCACTGGAGCAGGAATTACAGGCACAGGGATATTCGCTTGAGGAAGTGCAGGCTTTAAGAAGACATTACAAAGAGGAGTATTCAGAAGTGTGTGCGAGAGAAAAGGTTGTATGCAGGGAACTGAATACGGGTAAGGCAATATTAAACAGCATGATTCCGGACAGTATTTCAGATGGAAGAAAGACCGAATACAACAGAGAGATTATAAGAGACAGAAAAGAGCAGCCAGTAAGATAGGCTGTTTTTTTACGCAGTTAGGAGGAGCATATGGAACAAAATCTGAATGACAAGCCGTTAAGCAATATGCAGATTGCCAGATATATTGAGTCATTGAGAAAAGAAATGAATTTCGATGATGAGGTGTACGGGCTTGTAAAAAGTGATCTTGAGGATGGACTTACGCAGGAGCAGACGGAAAAGTATTTGGATAAGAATTTTAACATCGGACAGATGAGAGTGTTATCGGAAGGTCTGCATAAGGGGATTCCGGAGGAACTTTTTAATATCCTTCACAATAATAAGCTCTCCGGCAATCAGATGAAGGTATCACTGGAATTTTATGAAAAGGGAGTTCCGGTTGAAACCATACAGGAAGCTGTGGCAAGGGGAGAGAAGCCCGTTGTGATGAGAAGATTATATGAAGAAGTTCTGGCACAGCTTTCAAAGGCTGCGGAGCAGTATACGCAGGACTCAGAGTATGTGAAAGAACTGATTGCACAGATGGAAATGGTAGTGGAGAAAATCAACTATCAGGAGGAAAGATACGATGCCCTTAATAAAAAATTATCCGATGTTGAAGTATTAAAGGAAGATAAGGAAGTCACGGAAAGGCTTGTAAAGGAAAATGAGGACAAGGATGGAATTATCAGCCATCAGCAGGATGAACTTAATAAGGCAAGCAGCACGATTGCAAGATTAAGAGATAGCATTGAGCATAAGGACAAGGAGATGGAGCGTATGAGAGACAGGATAGAATCTCTTGAGGATAAGATTATGAGTGCGGCATCTGATGATCAGAAGGTTGCGGAAAAAGAGGAAAAGGCTGGACCGTCAGAGGTTTTGGCAGCTACTGATAATAAGGAAACAGTGAAAACACTTGCAGATTCACAGGCAGTGCCACCTATGTACAATGGAATACCCGTGTATTATCAGATACCTGTTACGGACTCTGCCGGGCGTGTAATCCAGCATCTTCCAGTTGAGCGTACAGAAAGAAAATCAAATGGTGGTATTGCGGCACTTTTTGCCAGACTTTCATTTAAAAAGAAGTCAAGAGCCGACATTGTAAAGCTGGTTGCAAGCGGTGATCTTGTGCCTGCACAGCTTGTCCAGATAAAAAGTGCCATAGAAAAGGGACTGACAGAAGGGCAGCTTGTGGAACTTATCAATAATAATGTCTCAGCAGAAAAGATGAAAGAGATTATTGAGATTGCCGTGCTTGAAAACAGTATGGCAGGTTAGGAGGTACTTATGAATTTAGCAGTAGTCAATGAGGCGGTAACAGGGATGAACGGTGTAGAACACGAGTTCACGGAAGAAGAAAAAAACTTTGTGGTGCAGTTTGCTTTCCGAAGCGGCAGTAAGGAAGATACGATTTCCCTGATCGAAGCTCTGGCACATTCCACGGATAAGGTACAGTCCGAGGAGATTATGGTCACATACAGGTCAAAGTACGATATAAAGCCTGCGTGGGTGGAACAGGTCGAAAACCTGCTTGTGGCACTTTCCGAAGGCTGAAGCTCAACGGAAATATACTTATCTGCGGCGGTTCCGGAGCAGGAAAGACATTTTATGAAGTAAAACCGAATCTTATGCAGATGCCGCATAACTGTTCTTTTATCTGTACCGATCCAAAGGGAGAGATATTAAGAAGCTGTGGGCAGATGTTAAAGGATAACGGGTACAATGTAAAAGTTATCAATCTTTTGGAGATGGATAAATCAGACTGTTACAATCCATTTTCCTATATCAGAGAGGAAACTGATGTGGTGAAGCTGATTACCAATCTTATCAGTAATACCACACCAAAAGGCTCAACACCGAGTGATCCGTTCTGGGAGAAAGCGGAAGGCTTGTTTTTACAGGCAATTTTCTATTATGTGTGGCTGGAGGTGCAGCCTGCAAAGCGAAACTTTGAGACAGTTTTGAAGCTGCTTGGAGAAGCAGAGGTCAAGGAACCGGGAAAGGCTTCAAAGCTGGATGTCCGTATGAAGTTTTTAGAGGAGAGTTCGCCGCTTGGAGCAAACCATCCGGCAGTCAAACAGTATAACAAATGTATGAGGGGTGCCGGAGATACTGTCCGTTCCATTATCATCAGTGCAAACTCAAGACTTGCATTTCTTGAAAATAAGCAGGTTTTACGCCTGCTCTCCAAAGATGAACTGAACCTGTCTGATATCGGCATTGGAGTCAATGGAGATGGGGAGACAAAGACAGCACTGTTCTGTGTAATCCCGGATAGTGATAAATCCTATAACTTTATTATCGGTATGCTGTACACACAGATATTTCAGGAATTGTACTATCAGGCAGACTTTAACTGCGGTGGCAGACTGCCAATTCACGTCACCTTTATGTTAGACGAATTTGCGAATGTCGCATTGCCTGATGACTTCTGTTCGTTGTTATCGACAATGCGAAGCCGGGAGATTTCAAGTATTATCATCATTCAGAATTTCGCCCAGCTAAAGGCACTTTTCAAAGATACTTGGGAAACAATCCCCGGCAACTGCGATACCTTCATATATCTTGGAGGCAATGAGCAGAGTACACACAAGTATGTCTCGGAGCTTTTGGGTAAAGGCACGATTGATAAAAAATCAAGCGGAGAGACAAAGGGCAGACAGGGAAGCTCATCAAGGAATTATGATGTTTTAGGCAGGGAACTGTTTACACCCGATGAGGTCAGAAAGCTGGATAATAAGAAATGTATTATTTTTATCCGTGGTTTTGATCCGATAATGGACAATAAGTATATTCCATTCCGACACCCGATGTTTAATCAGACAGCGGACGGAAAGGGAAAAGCCTATGTCCATAAGACACAGGGAGCTGATCGTATCATTGGACCGCCATTTGAGATTTTGTCGGAAAAAGCCATTAAGCATTATGAAAAAATGAAGGATAAGGGCGAAAATGTGTATATTGATACACTGACCTATGAGCAGTTTATGCTGCTTGGGGATAAGGAATTAAGCAGGAGATTTTCAATGCAGGATGAGGCAGAGCAGAAGGCGAAAATCGACAGGGAGCAGGCAAATGAGTTTGAATATGCCGATGAGTCGCAGAAAGCGGAGAACTCCGACAGTACCAATGGAGGAGAGAAGCCTGTAAGAAATCCTGAAAGGGAGAAGCCGAAGTGGGAGGATACAATCACAAACCGAATGATGCACTGGTCATATACAGCGGAGCAGAAGGAGGAAGTGAAGAAAGCACTTGCGGCAGGTGTTCCAAAAGCAACGATACTTACTTATTTTTATCCGGAAGTGACGGTGGAGAAGATGAGTTCGTACCGGAAGGAGCAGTAAAGGTGTCGCATAGGCACAGGAGCTGTGGTATAATGTGCCTATGCGAAATTAAAGAGTTTCGTAAATCGGTATTTGAGAGGGGATGGAATATGAATTATGAATAAGGAATGGTCTGAACTTAATAAAACAATGCAGGCTCAAATAAAAAAGAAAGATACTTATAAGATGGGCATTGATACTTTATTTAATTTGCGAAGACAGTTAATGCAAACTTTGGTATCTTTCAAAGAAGATTTATGCAGAGAAGATTTTAATGCAATCCCCTTTATAAACGCTGATGGTTACCATAGCAAGACGATTGCCTATTCAATTTGGCATATTTTTCGTATTGAAGATATTGTTGCGCATACAGTGATAACTGAAGATGAACAGGTATTTTTTACTGGCAATTATCAAGTGCGTATCAATTCACCAATCATCACAACCGGAAATGAACTCGTTAAACAGCAGATTGCCGATTTTTCAAAGCAGCTTAATCTGGAAGAGCTATATTCGTATATTTTTGAAGTACGAGAAAGCACCGAGAAAATACTTGAACGGTTTTCTTATGATGAGTTGAAATGGAAAATTCCAGACGAAAGAAAAGGCTATTTAAAATCGCTGAATGTAGTAAACTGTGATGAAAAAGCAATTTGGCTGATTGATTATTGGTGTAGTAAAGATATTCGTGGACTAATTCAAATGCCGTTTTCAAGACATTGGATTATGCACACAGAAGCCTGTCTGCGCATAAAGAACAAGATGCATTCATAAATAAAAATTCAAGTTTGTCTGACACTAAAATATTTTAATAACGAACTCATATAAGCACTTTAGCCAATTATAGTTAAGGTGCTTTTTTGTGCCATAAAAGGAGGTGGTAACAGCAAAACATATCGGGGAAAGCCCGGTTTTATCATTACAACAGGCTATGCCTGATCATATAAAGCAACTTTTAACAGCCAGTTAGGGATAAACCCTGCTGGCTATTTTTTTATCGAAAAGGAGACAACCAATATGAGAAAAGAACAGATTATTACGACAACCAACAACAATCAGATGGAGGAAAAAGGTATGAAGCAGAGATTTATTCATTTTAAGAGAAAATTTGTTCCGGCATTATCCGGAGCACTTATGGGAGTAATGCTTATGAGCACTACCTGCTTTGCGGCAGGAGGCACTTCGGCAGTAACACAGCCGCTTGAGAACTTAAAAACGCTTGTGATCGCAGTTATCGGTGCAGTCGGTGTCATTATCCTTGCAAAAAATGTTATGGAATTTGCACAGGCATACCAGCAGCAGGATTCATCTACTATGAACTCAGCTTTAAAGGGAGTTGTGGCAGGTATTATCATGGCAGGTATTTCTACTGTACTCACTTTCTTAGGCTTCTAAGATAGGGAAAAAATAATCCCTGTTGCAATAGAAGAAAAGAGGTGAATAACAGGTATGGATATTTTTAAGCTGGGAGACAAAATACTTGCTCTCCTTGAAGCTATGTTTGGATTTTGGAATAATCAGATATCTTTGGTTTTTGCAATGCTTGGACAATCGCCCGTCAGTTTTAAGGGCGGTGGTCCGTGGGCAGTCATTGAGGGAATAGAGCCAATCTTTGTAGCAGTTGGTTCTTCCCTTGTGGTACTGTTCTTTGTTATCGGTTTCTGTTCGGAAAGTATAGATGTGAAAGATGAAATGAGGTTTGAATCAATCCTGCGTATGCTTATCCGATTAGGACTTGCAGAATGGTTTGTTGCAAATAATGTCACGATTATGAAAGCATTTTTTACTTCCATCGGAAATCTGGTAGGGCTTATTTCGGCAGGAACAACAACACAGCTTGCCATTGACAGTGCACAGGCAGATGTCATTAAGGAACTTGGATTTGGTGAAAGTCTGGTAATGCTGATCCTTACGGCACTGCTTGCAATCATCATTATTATCTGTGGCTTCTTTATCATTTACACCGTGTATTTCAGATTCTTAAAAATATTGATCATTGTGCCGCTTGGAGCAATCGCCTGCTCTACAATGGCAGGAAACAGAATGGTAAGTCATACGATGTCAACTTACTGTAAGTATTTCTTATCCTGTGTGTTTGAGGCGGTAACAATGGCACTTGCGATTGTGGTATGCAATGCATTTATCAATGCAGGGCTGCCTTCCTTTACGGGAAGTTATGCAGACTGGGCACAGACACTTATTTATCTGTGTGAAATGACATTTACCATAGCAATGACGGTTGGAAGTGTGAAGGGAGCACAGACACTTACAAGTAAGGCATTCGGATTATAGAAGGAGGCATTTATGGATAATGAAAAGAAACAGGTGACTTATAATTCCAGTTTTTCCGGGGAGACACAGGTAACACTCGATATTCAGCAGTATATGAATAACAAGGCAATGTATATCGGGCTTATGTGTAATGAAGATGGATACGATGAGCCGTTTGGTGATGTGACCGTAAATTTGTCTGTTGCTGCACCGAATTACTGCGGATATCTGAATGTGAATGATATGCCGGATATTGAGAAATTCATCACAGAAAATGAGCTTGGGGAGTTTACAGGATTTACACAGAGGAGTGGTTATTGTGAATATCCTCTTTATCTGTTCAATGTCGATAAGCTGAGAGAACTGTGTCCGGATGGAATGGATATGTATGAGGCAAATATCGGTATGGCAAGAAAGCCGGAGACAAAGGAGTTAGCAAGATAGGGGGCAGAGGACAATGGTTATTGAAATAAACAAAGACATTGACCGTTATCAGGAATCGGTGGCAATGGGACTTACAGCAAAACAGCTTGTATTTTCTATTGCCAGTGTGATAGTCGGTGGCGGTATCGTATTACTTCTTTATAGATATATTGGTCTTACGGGTTCTGCTTATGTGGCGATTCCGTGTGTAGCTCCGATAGCACTTGGAGGATTTTATTCTTTTAATGGAATGAATTTCTACGAGTATATGGGAAAGAAACTGCATTTTATGTTTGGAAATAAGGCTCTTACCTATGTATCTACTGAGGGAGAGCCGATTATCAAGGCTTTTGAAATGGAGCAGAACGGACAGGTAAAGAAGAAAGGTAAAAAAACTCAATCAGAGATTACAACATCTGAGTCAGCAGTAAAGAAACAGGAGGAATTTGAAGAAATGAAGAAAAAGACAAGAAACATGATGTTTGGACTGGCAGCCGTGTTTGTGCTGGCGGTAGCGGGTGTGGCTGCTTATAAAGCAATGCACTAAAAAGGAACCTGCATAAAAACAGATTCCTTAAATGAGGGAAAATCCCTGTCGAAGAATGGAAGTCCAGTTACTTTTCTGATAGAGAAATCGGACTATGATTACAGTCTGCTTTTCTTCATCAATCGTATAAAAGGCAAGGTAATTATTGATTATCACAAAACGAATGCCCCAGCTTGCCAGTACCGGATCATCTACCAGACAGAACTT